>Ga0268283_1001289_pt1 | contig 12470 bp, 10 predicted proteins | sample saktaG_13_FD_190140 | JGI IMG/M metagenome (GOLD analysis project Ga0268283, IMG submission 190140) | Saline water microbial communities from Sakinaw Lake, British Columbia, Canada - sak_2013_06_06_36m | ecosystem: Environmental > Aquatic > Non-marine Saline and Alkaline > Saline ... | reverse complement strand
TGGCCATTACCTTAACCATGGGGATACCTAGCTTAGTGGACATGGTGCGGACTAACCGCATGGCAGGCTATGTCAATGATATGGTAGCAGAATATAATTTTGCCCGGAGTGAAGCGATGAAAAGAAGCTCGTTCGTGACGTTGTGTAAGAGGAATGCTGCGGGCAATGCCTGCAATAATTCGGCTAGCTGGGTATCTGGATGGATTGTGTTCGCAGACACCAACGGCGATGGAAGCATAGATACAGAAGAACCCATTTTGCGTGTCCATCCCGCACTCACTGGTTTGACTAGTATTAGTTATGCGAACAACCGCGTCACTATCGACGGCAGCGGTTATGCGACAGGGTTTGCGGGAGTCCTCAGCTTTTGCGATGCCCGTGGTGTAACCAAGGCCAAGGGGCGCGAGCTTTACAATAGCGGCAGGCTGGGAACAGTCGCTGTCGGTCATACTTTAACCTGCTCGTGATGACACCCGCCATGCCCCGTTCAACACTTTCCGGCCAAACCGGCTTCACCCTCATTGAGGTGTTAGTGGCCGCGCTGGTTCTCGCCCTCGGCATGCTTGGGCTGGCCGCGTTGCAGGTCACCTCGCTAAGCAATAGCCATAGTTCCTATTTGCGCAGCCAAGCGACGCAGCTGGCTTACGACCTGTCAGACCGCATCAGGGCCAACCCGATCGGCTTGCGCAGTGGGAGCTACAACAATCAGCCCGTCCAAACTGCTGCCTGCCTGACGACAGTCGGATGCAGTGCTGCTGAGCTTGCGAAGCATGATGTTTACGAATGGAATGCGGATTTGGCAAGCCAATTGCCGAGCGGCAGTGGTGTGATTTGCCTTGATACCAGCCCGGACGATGGCACACCTGCCTCACCCGCCTGTTCGGGGGATGGCACTGTTTACGTTATTAAGATTTGGTGGAACGAATATGATCCTGACCCCGATCCCACTGACCCTGACATCCGAAAAAACGTGTCCCAACGTTTTGTGACGAGCTTCCAGCCATGAAGAACGCAACAACACCCGTAGCACTGCCAGCCCGCCAACAGGGTATATCCCTAGTGGAAGTCATGATTGCACTGGTGTTGGGGCTGTTGCTAATAGCGGGCGCGGGGCAGGTGTTTTTCATTAGCAAGGGTGTGTACCGGGTTTTGGAGGCGCAGTCCCGGCTGCAAGAAAATGGTCGCTACGCCTTGGATTTGCTGGCAAAGAATATACGCGAAGCCGGCTATCTGGGATGCGCCACCAAGTCGATCAACATCGTCAACACGCTGAATAACTCGACTGACTATTTATATAACATGGCAGTTGGCATCCAAGGTTCCGAGTGGGTCGCTGCAAGTTCCACATGGTCCCCAACATTGGATACCAGCATCACCAGCCCGGCCAACGGCAGCGACGTGGTTACCGTCAGGGGCCGGACCGGGCCACCACTGCGCTTGCAAGCGGACATGACCAACCGTTCCTCCTCCTTGGTAGTGTCAACGAACAGCGGTTGGCAGCCCTGCGCCATTGTCATGGTGGCGAACTGTGCCATGGGTTCGGTGCTGCAAATCACCAGCCTTGCGACGGGGACACCTTCCGCAAGTTTCGACACAGTAGCCCACGCCTTGGGCGGCACTTGCGTCCCCGGCAACGCCATTGTCGATTTGGGCGAGGCCTACAAGACGGATGCCGAAGCCTTCCCGGTTGCGGCCACCAGTTTTTACCTTCGTACCGGTGCCAATGGTCAATTGTCGCTGTGGCGTCGCGTCAATTCCAGTACGGCGGAGGAAATGGTTGAAGGGGTTCAAGACCTGCAAATCCGCTACGGGGAGGATAGGGATAATGACGGCTCGCCCAACCGCTATGTCACGGCAGACCAAATCAGCGACTGGGCCAATGTGGAGAGCGTCAGAGTGAGCTTGTTAATGGCAACGGCTGAGTCCAATTTGGCGGTTGAAGCCCAAACCGTCAATTTTAACGGTGCGACGCAAGCAGTCGCCAATGGAAGATTGATGCGCGCATTCACTGCCACGGTAGGCATTCGCAACCGTTTACCTTAGGGCATTTACGAGAATGCCTATATCTGTAGCATGTCCTTCAGGCCACCAAAGTGCCATCAAGGAAGCCCTACAATGGGGATTTTATTCTTCGAATATCGAGTTAAAAGGGGATTCAAATGAAGACCGTATTGTGTGGATTGACTGCTCGGCAACGAGGCGCCGCCTTGGTTGTCTGTTTGGTGTTTCTGTTGGTCATGACCATTTTGGGCGTCACCAACTTACTCGTCACGGCCCGGGAGGAGACCATGGCCGGCAATTTGCGCGACCGCAATCTGGCTTTCCAGGCCGCAGAATCGGCATTGCGGGCCGGGGAGGCACGCACCCAAAACCAGACCCAGCCGCTGATTTTCAATTGCCCTACGTCGGGCGGAAGCATTCCCGGCTTGTATTTGCACAATTGTCCGGCAGACGTTCTGTCGGATAGCTTTTGGGGAACGGAGGGCAACCGCTTGACCTATGCGGGAGGCTCCTTGGCCCCTATCGCCAGCAATCCACTCTACGTGATCGAAAAATTGCCTGGGGTCAGTTCTAGCCTAGAGGCCGGGGTGGCGCAAAATTATTGCTGTTTCCGGGTCACTGCCCGGGGTACTGGCGGCACTGGCAATGCCGTGGTCATCGTGCAATCGACCTTTAAGCCGTAGCAGGAAAACCGCCATGAACAGATTTGTAAAATTTCATATTCACTATTATTATCCGGCTTTATTGTTTCTGCTCTTTGCCAGCCTTCCCGCCATGGCGGGCACCGTCGCCCAGTCGCCGCTGTTCTTGGGCCAGGTTTCAACGCCACTGATCATGCTGACCATGGATCGCGACCATAAGCTGTATTTCGAGGCGTACAACGATGCCTCCGACATCAATGGCGATGGCGAATTGGATATTCGCTTTAATCCGACGATTAACTATTTTGGGTATTTCGATTCCTATAAATGTTATACCTATGGCTCTAATGTGTTCACCCCTGCCGCAATAACCACCACCAAAACATGCAGCGGGCAGTGGAGTGGCAATTTTCTGAATTATCTGACCATGTCGCGCATGGATGCCTTGCGCCGGGTGTTGTATGGCGGCTACCGCAGCACCGATAGCACCACAGAGACAATATTGGAACGATCACACATACCGCAGGATGCCCATAGCTGGGGCAAGGAATATACCAGTACCACTGTGGACGGCTTTGCCATTGAGGACTATGCCCCGCTGTCCCAACCCGTTACGGGCACCCATCATTTATTTGCCAACACCACCTTGTTATGCCCGAATGGCAACGGTGGCGTCACCGACGTCAGCAGCGCTAAAGACCCCGGCTGCAACATCACAAACAACCCTAACCCCAAAAATACAAATTTACCATCGTTACCGCTCTTGCGGGTATTGACCAACACCACCTACCGGGTATGGGAATGGCTCACCGTCGAGCGGCCCGTGGCGGGAGTATTATGTGCGACTGGCAGCAATGTGAGGGATACCTGCATAGTGGAGGCGAGCGGGAGTGCGACATGGTCCATCGTGCCTACCAGTTATTTGTGGGGACTGACCCAAACGACCTATTACACTGGTGGCTACAGTCAGAAATATCCCAATACCTATGGCGATTTTAATAACCTAGTCAGTGCTTATACCACTGATCTAAGGCTTTTCGGCAGTACTTCTGCATCACAAATCAATGGCACGGGAAACCCTAATCATAACCCTACCGTTACCTCTAGATATAGCATCAAGAATGACCAAAATAACTACTTAACGCTTTTTAGTGGTAGTTTCGTCGTTCCAACTGGTGAAGGCGGAACTTATACTTTTGCGGTGGATGGCGATGATGCCGTTGATGTCTTAATTGATGGTACAGTGGTGGCCGGCTATTATGGACCCCACGGCAAATGCAATTGCCAGACCTATCTCGGCTCGGTTTCCCTCGCGGCTGGATCTCACACCTTGTTATTTCGCCATCAGGAATTTGACGGCGATGATAGCTATTATTTGTATTGGAAACGAACCCCGCCTACCTCCACTATGACGGATTATGTAGTGCGGGTCAAGGCCTGTGTCAATGATCTGCGCGAAAGTGAATGCCGTGGCTATCCGGCGAATAGCCCTAGTATTTATAAACCCAGTGGGATATTGCAGGAATATGGCGAGAACAATCGCATGGCCTTTGGCTTATTGACCGGTTCGTTTACCAAAAACGTCTCGGGTGGCGTGTTGCGCAAGAATATGTCCTATTTGGCAGACAGTTCGTGTTTAAGCACAGATACCACTTGCATCAATAATCGGGAAATCAATCAAGACAACGGAATATTCAACACTCCCCCCGCCTCCCCACCCGAAACTTACGGCAACATAATCAACACCATCAACCTGATGAGGACTGTTGGTTTCGGGCCTTATCCAAGCTCCGGGAATATTGACAGCAACAACACATATAATTATTATCAGAATTGCGGTGTTCCCGAGGTGGCAGAGCCATTAGCCGAAGGTCGCTGCCGCATGTGGGGCAATCCCGTAGCCGAGATGATGTATGAAACCACCCGTTTTTTTGCCGGGAAAACTTTACCAACCACGGAGTATTCCTCCGGTGTCAATATTAGCGGCACCGATGACAAGACTTTAAACCTACGGCAGCCTGACTGGACAAATCCTTACCGCACCACCAGCGGCGGTTTCCCCAGTTGCTCCAAGCCTTCGCAAATTGTTATCAGTGACATTAACCCGTCTTATGACACCGACCTGTTGCCGGGCAGAAATTCTTATACCAAGCCTAGCGCCACACTCAGCCTCAATCCTGCTGCTGGCGATCTTATCGGACTGAGCGATCAAGCCGGACAGCGTGTCCAAGACTTGGCCCAAAGCATTTGGGCGGGAGAGACTGAAGCCAGCACGGTTTTCATCGGCCAGTCCGGCGACAATTACGATAGCGCCCCCACCGCCAAGCCGGTAGCTGGCTTCGGCACGATGCGCGGGCTTTCGCCGGAGGAACCGACCAAGCAAGGCGGCTATTATGCCGCCAGCGTGGCCTTGTTCGCCAAAACCAACGACCTGAATGCCGCCAGCGGCAATCAAAAAACGGATACCTTCGTCGTAGCCTTGGCATCCCCCATGCCACGCATCCAATTGCCGGTAAACGGCAGGATTGTCACATTAGTGGCGTTCGGCAAAACCGTGGGCGGCTGTGGCAACTTAACGAATTCGACTTATCGGGCCAAGGGGCTGTTTCAACCGACCAACGGCATCGTCGATTTTTATGTGGATCATATCAATAACACGGGCATCCATGACATTGACACGACCGTCAACGGCGGACGGGCTTACGCGAAGTTTCGGATCAATTTTGAGGATTCGGAGTATGGTTCGGATTTCGATATGGACGCCATCGTCGAATATGAATTGACCGCCAAGCTGGATGGCAACTTGGAGGTTAAATTGAATTCCAATTACGCCGCCGGCGGTTGCATCCAGCATATGGGCTATGTCATATCCGGCACCACGGCGGATGGCAGTTACTTGGAGGTCCGGGACATGGACACCGCCAGTGGCAGTGACGTGGATTATTTTCTGGACACGCCGAATGTGACGGGGGCATTGCCAACCACCACCACCCGCATTTTCACACCCGGCAGCACCTCGGCGGCTTTTGTCAAGCATGACCCGTTATGGTATGCGGCAAAATGGGGCGGTTTCCTTGACACCAATTATAACAACATGCTGGATACGGGCGAGTGGGATAGCGATTTCGACGGTGTGCCGGACAGTTATTTCTTGGTCACCAATGCCAGCAAACTGAAGGATCAGTTGGATAAGGTGTTCACCGAAATCGTCCGCCGCAACAGCTCGTCCTCCTCGGTCGCCACCAATTCGACCTCAGTGGGTACGGATACGCTGATTTATCAAGCCCGCTTCAACAGCGGCGATTGGAGTGGGCAAATCAGGGCATACCATCTCAACACTGACGGGAGCATAGGCACCCTAGCTTGGGATACCAACACAAGTGGCAAGATTCCTCCGGTTGCCACGCGGAAAGTCTACTCCTACAACCCATCGGCCACGGGTACTAAGGGCGTCGCGTTTTGTTGGGACGCGACCAATTGTTTTGCCGGCGCCACCAGCTTTCTCAATACTGCGCAAAAAACGATTCTGGGCAATGTGGACATGGTGAATTATCTGCGCGGCGACCAGGGCAAAGAAACCAAGAATCATGTCGGAACTTACCGCGACAGGGCTGTCCTCCTTGGCGATATCGTCAACTCCGATCCTTGGTTCGTCGGCACCCAATCGTTTGATTATGAAATCCTGCCCGACCCGGAAGGCTTGGGGTATATCAACCTCCGCGCCAGCACCGCCTACCGCAATCGGCGCAACATGCTCTACGTGGCGGCTAATGATGGCATGTTGCACGGCTTTGACTCGGCCACGGGAGTGGAACAGTTCGCCTATTTGCCCAATGCAGTGATCAACTCCTCTCTGCTTTCCTTGGCCGCCCAGGGTTACACCCATAAATATTTATTGGATGGCTCGCCCAGAGTGGGGGATGCGTATTTTGCCAGTAGTTGGCACACGGTCTTAGTCGGCACGACCGGTGCCGGCGGCAAGGCAGTATTCGCGCTAGACGTGACCAACCCAGACAGTTTTTCCGCAAGCAATGTGTTGTGGGAATTCACCAGCGTCAATGACACCGATCTTGGGGTCACCATCCCGCTCACTGCCATTGCCCGGATGAAGAATGGTCAATGGGCTTCGATTATCAGCAATGGTTACGAAAGCACCAGTGGCAAGGCTGTTCTTTTTATCATCAATCTCCAAGATGGCAGTTTGATCAAGAAGATCGACACCTGCCCCACGACACCTTGCCCCACCGCCAACGGTTTGTCCGCCGCGATTCCGGTGGATGTGAACAATGACCGGATCACCGATTACATTTACGCCGGCGATTTGTACGGCAATTTGTGGAAATTCGATGTCAGCAGCAGCGATAAAGCCAACTGGGGGGTGGCTTACAGTGGCCTGCCCTTGTATGTTGCCAAGGACAAGGAGACCACGGCGGTCACCCAACCGATAACGATCAAGCCCCAAGTAGGCAGGGCCACTGCAGCAGCGCAAAATACCGGAGTGATGGTTTATTTTGGCACCGGCAAATATTATGAAACGAGCGACACCGCCGTGACAACAGGGACCCAAGTGAGTTCTTTTTACGGGATTTGGGACAAATGCGATATATTTACAACAAACTGTGACGGTCATTTTACCGGGAGGACTTCATTGCAGGCACAGACCATCCTCGCCGAAGGCACGACTTGCCTAGTGAATACCTCGACCAACGCCTGTTCTTCGAGCAACACCAGTTCCGCTGTCCGGGTGACATCCAATAATGCTGTCGATTATTCCACCACCCCCGTCACCGTCAATAACAACAAAAAAGGCTGGTTCATGGATTTTGTCAAGCCGCCGAACGCCACCGTCGAAGGCGAGCGCGTGGTGAGCACGCCGATATTGCGCGAAGACCTCATCATCTTTCCAACTTTGATTCCCTCTTCCGACGCCTGTGCCTATGGCGGCACGAGTTGGTTGATGGAATTGCAACCCACCACTGGCAAGCGTTCGGAAAACACGCCCTTCAACTTTAACCCCACTGGCATCGCCAATATCGGCAGCAACGTGAAATTCAGCGACTCCAGCAAAGCAGTCCAAGCGGCGATGGGAGTCACCGTGGCGGTTTCCGGGCTACAATCCGGCATCGGCATCATCAAGACACCCACAATCATCAGCATCAACACGGGCGGGGGGCAGAGTGGCGGGGGTGCGGCTCAGTTTGGCCTCGAAGTTAAATGCTTCAGTGGCAGCAGTGGCGAATTGCAGTGCTTGCAAGAAACCAGATCGGATCATACTGGCCGTTTGTCTTGGCGTCAAAGGCGGTGAATGTACGATGAAAACGAATAAAAACGCACTGGGTTTTACCCTGATCGAACTGATGATTACGGTTGCGATTGTCACCATTTTGGCAAGCGTCGCGTATCCGAATTACATGGACCATGTCAGGAAAGTCCGCCGGGTGGACGCCAAAAGCTCACTGCTGAGCCTGGCAAATCAGATGGAAAGGTATTACACGTTAAACAACACCTATCTCGGTGCTGCGGGGACAACGGCGGTTCATGCGAACACCGGGGCACCCCGCATCTATCCTTCGCAAACACCAGTGGATGGCAGCACCAAGTATTACAACCTATCAATCACTGCTGCGGCTGATTCCAGTTATACGATTCAAGCCGCGCCCATTACATCAACAAGCCAAGCGAGCGATAGCTGCGGTACTTTGTCCCTGACCAATACAGGCGTGAGAACACCAACAACCGGCAACTGTTGGTGACGGGCGTGGGTGGGGTGTCGAGGCTCGCTCTGAATTGACAAACGTTTCGGACGGGATGACATATCCCGTCCGGCTTTGTTCTTGGGCGGGTTTGGAACCTGCCCCCACGTTTAACTTTAATAAAGAATTGGGCCACCCACCTTAAGGTGGGACACGGTCAAGGCTTACCCGTTCGCCCCGAGCCTGTCGAAGGGTGAGCGGCTAAGCCGTTCCTGGTTCGACAAGCCCACCATGAACGGCTTAACCTGCTCCGCCTTAAGTTGGTAGCCAAAGATTTTAACCACGGAAGACACGGAAGTAAGGCGTTGTTTTTCCGTGCTTGTCATGTGCTTGGGCGATCCCTATACGGTCAATAGGGTCGCGATGTCCGTGCGGTCATTTTGTCGATGGCAGGGTATCAATCCATCATGCCTCTAGTTGCCCATAATGGCTCTGCACATACCGTTCGACGATTTCCTGGAATTCTTCGGCGATATAGTCGCCTTTCAAGGTGACAGTCTTCAAACCGTCCTCGAATACCGGGGCGACGGGCTGTTCGCCGGTTCCGGGCAGCGATATGCCAATATTCGCATTCTTGCTTTCGCCGGGCCCGTTGACCACGCAGCCCATCACCGCCACATGCATGTCTTCCACTCCCCTGTATTGCTTCTTCCAGATCGGCATCTGGTGGCGCATGTGGGATTGAATCTGTTGGGCCAATTTCTGGAAATAATCGCTGGTGGTGCGTCCACAACCGGGGCAGGAAATCACCGTTGGCGTAAATGCACGGACACCCAAGCTTTGCAGAATTTCCTGGGCGACGATGACTTCCAAGATGCGGTCCGCCCCCGGTTCCGGCGTTAGGGAAATGCGGATAGTGTCACCTATGCCTTGCCGCAACAGCACGGAAAGCGCGGCGGTGGAGGCGACAATGCCCTTGGAACCCATGCCGGCCTCGGTCAAACCCAGATGCAGGGCAAAATCGGTGCGGGCAGCCATGGATTCGTAAACGGCGATCAACTCTTGCACGCCGCTCATTTTGCAGGACAACACGATGCGATCTTTAGGCAGGCCCAGTTCCACCGCCTTTTCGCCACTCTCCAACGCGGAGGTGATGACCGCCTCGCGCATCACTTCCGGCAAGGGCCTTGGTTCGGCCAATAGCGCGTTCTCATCCAGCAAACGGGCCAACACGCTCTGATCCAAGCTGCCCCAATTGACCCCGATGCGGACGGGCTTGTCATAGCGGCAGGCGAATTCGACCATCTGCGCGAATTGCGGGTCGCGCTTGGAGCCACGGCCCACATTGCCGGGGTTGATGCGGTACTTGCCCAACGCCTCGGCGCAGTCGGGGTAGGTTTCCAGCAATTTGTGGCCGTTGAAATGGAAGTCGCCGATCAATGGCACGTTGCAGTCCCTTGCGTCCAGCTTTTCACGGATATGCGCCACGGCAGCGGCGGCCTCGTCGCGGTCCACGGTGATGCGGACCAGTTCCGAACCGGCGCGGGCTAGTTCGTAAACCTGCTGGACGGTGCCTTCAATGTCGGCGGTGTCCGTGTTGGTCATGGATTGGACGACGACGGGTGCGCCGCCGCCGATCTGAACGTGACCGACTTTGACACCGACGGTGTTTTTACGATTCATAGGGATACTCTCAGGGTGTGTAGCAGATGATGCATTTTAACAGTCGAGGGGAGAAAGCATATAGCCTAGCCTTGTAATTTCCTAGTGCTTATGCCGGAAACGCCCGTGAACGGACTTAGCATTGGCGCAACAAGGGCACTGTCGAGAACCGCGAAAAAAAGCTTGCCTTAATGGTTCCACAAGGCTCTCCTGAGCGTGGTCGAAGGGCTAACCATGGACGTAACCTCATGAATAGCTTGAGACAGTCTGCTGTGGACTTGTCGAATTGCCGAGCTTTCGAGGTCCCTTATCAAGCGAATTTAAGCGTATCCTGCCTTCCTGCGGCTTGCCGGCCAATTCATAAGCTGACATCATATGCCAATGTAGAGGCACTGATGAGCCTAGTCCTAGACGTGTGGCCTGATGTTGCCCGGCAAACGATGACACGCCCCCGCCTCATTCGCGCTTTAAAATTCACCAAAGGGTAAAAAAATGAAACAAGCCGTTTTAATCTTGATGTTGCTTCTGGGTAGCCAAGCCTATGCCGCGCCGGCCCCCCACCATTGTTCCACTGATGCCGTGGAGCGCGCCAAAAAACTGCTTGAATTACACTTCGGGGTGGATGACAGAATTGAAATCAACCCCTCTGTTGCCTTGCAAAAGCCGCTCAAGAACCCCGCCCAAAAAAGCCAGATTTTCGATGTCTTGGAGGTTTGGGGAAATATCTATAAAGGGCAATATCGGATGCGTTTCGTCTATGCCCGGGAACATAAAGAGTGTGTTTTGATGGGTCAGGAAATATTGGAATACGCAAAACTATAAATCTTGTAACACAATTTTCATCTTCATCGTTTAAGATGGCTTCAAGCCCATCCCTAAATACACGTTGCAGGGCATTCGTCCGACGTAGGGAGGCATTCATGCAGCCTAGGCGGAGGCACACCCTAAACATATGACGAAAAGCAATTCTTATCGAACCATCTGGATTTCCGATCTGCACATCGGTTCCACCCAATGCCAAGCCGATGTTTTGTTGGACTTTCTCAAGTACAACGAAAGCGAAAAGCTTTACCTCGTCGGAGACATCATTGACTTCTGGGCGCTATCGAAAAAAGTGTATTGGCCCAGGGACCATAACACCATCATCCAAAAAATTCTGCGCAAGGCAAGGCATGGAACCCAAGTCGTCTACATTCCTGGCAACCACGACGAAAACATCAGGGATTACGACAATTATGTCTTTGGCGACATCATCGTAAAAAACTCGGATGTCCATACGACGGCCCTAGGCCAGAGATTGCTGATTGTCCATGGCGATGAATATGACACGATTGCCAAATACCACAAATGGATGGCAAAACTAGGCAGCAAAGGCTACGATTATTTGCTCGACATCAACCGTTTGCTCAGATCGATAAGGCGGTTGTTTAAAATTCAGTCGCAATTTTCCCTTGCCGCATTCGTCAAGTTCAAAGTCAAAAATGCCGTGCAGTTTATTTCCGACTATGAGGAAAGCATCGTCAATACCCTTAAAGACGGTCAATTTGACGGTGTCGTCTGCGGACATATCCACCACGCCGAAATAAAAGACATAGGCGGGTTTTTATATGTCAACACCGGAGATTTTGTGGAGAGTTGCAGCGCAATTGTGGAATATCAAAATGGATCGTTAGAGCTTGTGAGATGGCAAAAGCTGGAGGAGGAAACCTGTCAGGACGCGACTCCCGTTGAGGCTTAATTCTTTATTTATTCCTGATTAGCATGATTCTTCAGCCAGTACCGAGAACTTCGTCATACCGGCATGGATGCCGGTATCCAGTGCCATGGACGGTAACATGCCGCCAGCACCAGTGCTTGAGTCAGGCGCAGATTCACATCCCTGTGACTGGATTCAGGCATCCTAAGCCGGAATGACGGCATTTTTTATCGCTGCTGAAACATCTTCCTAATCAGGTAATCATTTGCGGATCATGTATAAGCCCATTACCCCATTGCTCGCAGCCGATGCCATTATCGAACTGACTGACTTCCCGGAACGTCCGATTGTATTAATCGAGCGGGCCAACCCACCTTATGGCTGGGCTATACCAGGGGGGTTTGTGGACGTTGGGGAAATCGTAGAACTTGCCGCTGTGCGCGAAGCCAAAGAAGAAGTCTGCCTCGATATACGGCTGATTGCGTTGCTTGGCATTTATTCCGATCCGAGCCGGGATAGCCGAGGACACACTGTGACCGCAGTTTATGTCGCCGAAGCCTCGGGTATGCCCATTGCGGCGGATGACGCAAAAAATTGCCATTTTTTCAATCTGGACGCGCTACCCGAACCCTTGGCATTCGACCATGCAAAAGTTTTGGCTGACTATAAAAGATTCAGGGAAACCGGGCAAGTGGCGTTATTGCGTAAAACATGATTCTATGAGAGGCAGACTAAACTACTTCGCTGTCATGGGCGTAAAATAAGCGTGTCAGTTCG
>Ga0268283_1001288_pt1 | contig 12471 bp, 16 predicted proteins | sample saktaG_13_FD_190140 | JGI IMG/M metagenome (GOLD analysis project Ga0268283, IMG submission 190140) | Saline water microbial communities from Sakinaw Lake, British Columbia, Canada - sak_2013_06_06_36m | ecosystem: Environmental > Aquatic > Non-marine Saline and Alkaline > Saline ... | reverse complement strand
TTCTTGGGGATTTCGAGCTGTCATCTATCGAATATATTGACTGGGAACAAAAGATCATCGGAAAAAGCACGCTTATCGATATGTAATAAACTTGGCGTGGATTACCGCAACCTGATCCGAGTCGATTTAGGCGTAAAAAATGATTCCAAAGCCCCGAACGTTAAGTATAAAGACGCCCCGAAGCCATTGGACTTAAGAATTAAATCAATGATAGACGATTTATTGGAAATATATAAATCAGGAGATTCTGCCAAGATAACTACAATTGAGACAAACCTATCTTCTTTAAAGGCGATGATCCAAATGGAAAAACATGCCAGAAAAAGAGCAGGTCTATCATTGCAGGAGGAAGACGAAACGCTGATGAATCGGCCCAATCTCAAAGAAAGCGCATGAATTCCATAAAATCCAAATTTATCGAGAATGTAAATATCGACAATATCGAAAGTATAAAAAAAGGAAACTATAAAGAATACGGGAATATATGCGTTATTATTTTTAGATGCGACTGGTTGGATTGTTGCTATAATGAGTATTGTGAAGTTGCGAGAAAAATCGGTTTGCCAGTAATTTGAGAGGAATCGGATGCCGAAAACTTGCTGATCCTGAAAGGCAACAAGCCCCTGGATGGACAGATATATTTAGAATTTTGAAACGCATAAGGGGCATTCGGAGGGGTATTTTGGAAGGTAGGGAAGGGGCGGAAATATTTTTTATCTCGTTTTCCGATTTGGACAATTGTTTACCACAGGATTAAAAGTTGTGACAGAGTTGTGACACTTTGGTTTTTTATAAAAAAAGGACTTACAGTATTTAGCTGTAAGTCCTTGTTTTTGTTGGCGCGCCCGAAACGATTCGAACGTTCGACCGACGGATTCGTAGTCCGGTACTCTATCCAGCTGAGCTACGGGCGCAAATTATTTTGTATTTATAGGTTAAACAGACGATAATGTCAATGATAACCTGACAGGGGTTTTACACCAGGATGCAATTCCAAAAAGCAATTATCGATACGGCAAACGCTCACAGCACTGTGATGAATCTGGCGCTTTCCGAGGCAGCAGCGGCATTTCAGGAAGAAGAAGTGCCGGTTGGCGCTGTTTTGATTTCTGAATCGGGATTGGTGCTGGCTTCAACGCATAATCAGACCATTTCATTGTCCGATCCGACGGCGCATGCGGAAATCTTGGCGCTTCGCCATGCGGCCAGACAGATTCAGAATTACCGATTGTTAAACACCACGCTGTATGTTACGGTAGAGCCCTGTATGATGTGTATGGGAGCAATCATTCACGCCCGGGTCAGTCGGCTTGTTTACGGAGCCAAAGATTCCAAATGGGGCGCTGCCGGATCTTTGTATGATTTATCGGCCGACAAGCGTCTGAACCACAGCCTGGAAGTCATTCCCGGGGTTTGTGAAACCGAATGCAGAGAGATCCTGCAACGCTTTTTCCGAGACAGGAGATCTCATCCGATCGGGTAGGCTGGTGCATTCCTTGGGTTTGATGAGATTGCCGATCCGAAGGGTCTTGCTGGAAATTTTTTGATGACTTTCTTATGGAGTCATTAACCAAAGGAGCGACGCGTGGCAAATATAGTAATTGTTGGAACCCAGTGGGGGGATGAGGGTAAGGGGAAAATTGTCGATCTGCTCGCGGATCTTGCCGATGTTGTGGTCCGGTTTCAGGGCGGGAACAATGCCGGTCACACCATGGTGGTAAATGGTGAGCAGTTCATCAGCCATCTGGTTCCTTCCGGTATCCTGCAGAAAAAAATCTGTTATATCGGCAACGGAGTGGTCGTGGATCCTCAGGTGCTGATTGATGAAATGGACTATCTCACCGGCAGGGGCATTGATGTGGGACCGGAAAAACTGAAGATCAGCGAACTGGCCCATTTGATCATGCCCTATCATAAGCTGATTGATGTTGCCCGTGAGCATCTCATGGGCGCTCAGAAAATCGGAACCACCGGCCGCGGTATCGGTCCCTGTTATGAAGACAAAATTTCCCGGCGAGGCATTCGTTTTGTTGAATTAATTGACCCGGAGCTGTTTAAGGAAAGGCTTCTGTCTTTTCTGGATGAAAAAAATTATTATCTGAAAAACTATCTTTCAACCGCTCCCCTGGATCCTCAGCCCATTATTGAAACCTTCAGCCGGTATGCGGAACGCCTTTTGCCCTATGTGACAAATGTTTCGGTTGAACTGGATCAAGCCATTTCCGCAGGCAAACAGCTTCTTTTTGAGGGCGCTCAGGGAACCCATCTGGATATCGATCACGGCACCTATCCCTATGTCACCTCATCCAATACGGTTTCAGGAAATGCCTGCTGCGGGTCCGGCGTCGGGCCCGGACGGATCACTGGTGTTATCGGTATTGTCAAGGCATACACCACCCGCGTTGGGCAGGGGCCATTTCCCTCGGAGCTGTTTGATGAAACAGGGGATCGGATTCAGCAGAAAGGCGCCGAATTCGGCGCCACAACCGGCAGGAAACGGCGCTGTGGATGGCTCGATATGGTTGTACTGAACAATGCAGTGCGACTGAACGGACTGACCAGCCTGACCATCACCAAGCTGGACGTCCTGGGCGGCTTTGATGCGTTAAACATCTGCACCGGATATGCATATCAGGGCAAGGTACTGACAGAATTCCCCTCCAGTCTGAAGGTGTTGTCCAAATGCAAACCGGTTTATGAAACGCTTCCCGGCTGGTCCGAGGATATTTCAGGCATCCGCAAGAAAGCAGACCTTCCTCGGAACACCCGAAACTACCTGGACCGGATCGAAGAGCTGAGCCGGATTCCCATTGGTATCATCTCGGTCGGGCCGGGTCGGGATGAAACGATTGTGGTCACTCACCCTTTTTCGTAAACGATATGTGAACTGCCCCCCCTCTTTTTCCAAGGGGGAGGCCAAAAGAAGGGTTCCATTCCGGAGAAAAACGCTTCATGGTTCATGATCTGATTGTTTTTAATTGACAATTGGGCGCTGCTGTCATAAAAAAGAGAGATGAGTCGGGACGTGGCTCAGCCTGGTAGAGCACAGCGTTCGGGACGCTGGGGTCGCTGGTTCAAATCCAGTCGTCCCGACCACATAAAATAAAATTCTTGCAGATATTTCCCGAGCAAGTTTTCAGTAATATTTTCTTGTACCCAGCATATTTTATGCTTCTCACTGCATTTTTGTCATTCAGTTTTTCAAGCCAAATCCCCATCATAACCAATGGTTTCAAAAAGGAACCATTGGTTATTTTTTATTCCATCTTACATTTCATGGCTTCCCAGATCCATTCCCCAGATTAAGATACGGCACTGATATTCCAGCAGTTTTGGCAATGTGTATTTTGGTTCCATGTTTCGAGGTCAATTATTTAGCTGGTAGCTATATTTATTTTGTTGTAATGTTCATTTGCTATAGGCTAATTTAAAACATGGGGAAAAACCGAAATCCATACGACTATATTTTGGAGGCATCGACCACAACCTCATCGTCCAGGTCAATTCCCAGGAAGACAAGTACCGCTTAAACGGTATCAGTGAAGCTTACCGGGGCATTCCCTTGTATGTATCCGGCAGGCTGGCCGCCGGCGTCAATGGTGTTGAATTCAATCCGTATGAAATCCCTTCGTCCATGGTGGTCGTTTACAAACCGGAATTGCAAGGCCGTTCCAAACACAACTTGGCAGCAATAAAGGTGGGCGGGGACTCGATGGAACCGACAATCATAAAAGATTCCATCGTGGTCGTGGATATGTCGGACAAGGAACATATAGACGGAAAAATGTTTGCTGTGAATACTCCGGAAAGTGGTTTGGATATGGCGTCGATCAAAAGAGTCCCGACATGGGAAAAGGGGTTTGTCCTGCTCAGCGACAAACCCAATTTCCCGCCGGTTTTATCGCCTTTGGACTGGAACCGTCTTTGCGTTGGGCGCGTTGTGTGGATGTGGAGGGATATCAGCAATCTTTGACTTTAAAATTTCTGACAGTTGAGAATAGGGAAAAGGGCTCCTCGCTGTCTATAGTGGGTAACTGTTTGAAAATTTATGGTAGTCATGTTAGTTTTGAGTTATGAAAGAAATAGAACTCATCCAAACTGCATTGATGCTGGCACCCCCTTGGAATGTTGTGGAGTGTCAATTAGATATTAATCAGAACCATCTGGACATTCATCTGGACTTTACCCGGGGAAGCCGATTTTCCTGTCCTGACTGTGGTCAAGCAGAGTGTGCGGTTCATGATACCGTACCAAAATCCTGGAGACATGTGGTTCTGGGTCGGGCCATGGTAACACGTTAACATAGCTGGAAATTAACCGAATATTGTAGTGGTTTTTGGCTCAATAACAGCTTTTTTGACGGCAAAATGAGGAGCTTAGTGGAATACCGAGTTCGGAAGGAGCGCAAGGGCGCTTTTTGGGAAGATCGTTATCACGCAACGGCTATAGAAAGTGGTGATCATCTGTTGAGGTGTATCGTTTACATCGACATGAACATGGTGCGGGCGGGTGTCGTGAATCACCCTTCGGATTGGAAGTTCAGCGGATACAATGAAATTCAGAATCCCCAAAGAAAATATGCATTAATTGCATACGACCAGCTTCGGGCGTTATTGGATTTTTCCACGTACGAAGGTTTTGTGGCGGCTCACAGACAATGGGTTGACCAATCCCTGAAAAGATCGCTGGAGCCGAGAACGGGACAGCAAATGGACTGAAAGTATCGCAGTGGGGAGCAAGGAGTTTACGGAAACCACGAAGCGTCAACTCGGTATAAGGGCAAAGGGACGAAAAGTGATCGACTCCCAGGGTATATGCGAGCTTCGAGAATCAGAGCGGGACTATCTGGTCAATTTCGCACCCGAAAACAGCGATATTGACGTTACAAATGCCTATTTCTGGAATGCTATTGCTGAAATTCCAAGATGATAGCTTGGCCCGACCCCGATCGACCAACGGTTGAATCGACAGGGGAACTGCCGCCGGATCTGGCCAAAGAGGCTGCGGTACGATTGCGCGAGTCCGCCGAAATGGGGGACATATCAGCGCTGACGACAATCGCCGAAGAGATGGCCTCCCGCTCAAAGCACTTTGCCCCCTATCTGCTCAAAATCGCTCAATTGATTGACGATTTTGATTTTGAAGGCATCCTTGGGCTGGCCAACGATCTGGAAGAAATGCCGGTGAACCTATTTTTAAAATCGACCCACTAAGATAAAAGGAGAATCATTAATGGATACTATTTTAAAAGTAACTCCTCTTGAAAACTTTAAAATTGACGTGCTTACTAGCAGTGGCATTTCAGGTGTATTTGATATGAAACCATATTTAAAGGGTAGTGCTTTTAAGGAGCTTTCTAATGAATCGTATTTTCGCCTCGTTCGTCCTGCTCATCATGGCATCATGTGGCCAAATGAACAAGACATTAGCTCCGATACCATCATATACGATATACAAAAAGCCCAACAAAACGCTCCAGTCAGTGGTTCTGGGTCGGGCCATGGTAACACGTTAACATAGCTGGAAATTAACCGAATATTGTAGTGGTTTTTGTCTCAATAACAGCTTTTTTGACGGCAAAATGAGGAGCTTAGTGGAATACCGAGTTCGTAAGGAGCGCAAGGGCGCTTTTTGGGAAGATCGATATCACGCAACGGCGATAGAAAGTGGTGATCATCTGCTGAGGTGCATCGTTTACATCGACTTAAACATGGTGCGGGCGGGTGTCGTGAATCACCCCTCGGAATGGGAGTTCAGCGGGTACAATGAAATTCAGAATCTCCGAAGAAAATGTGTGTTAATCGCATACGACCGGCTTCGGGCGTTATTGGATTTTTCCACGTACGAAGGTTTTGTGACTGCTCACAGACAATGGGTTGACCAATCCCTGAAAGATCGCTTGAACCGAGAACGGGACAGCAAATGGACTGAAAGTATCGCAGTGGGGAGCAAGGAGTTTACGGAAACCACGAAGCGTCAACTCGGCATGAGAGCGAAGGGTCGGAAGGTGATTGACTCACAGGGAATATGCGAGCTTCGAGAATCAGAGGCGGCCTATCTGGTCGATTTCGCCCCCGAAAACAGCGATTTTGGCGTTAATAATGCCTATTTCTGGAATGCTATTGCTGAAATTCCAAGATGATAGCTTGGCCCGACCCCGATCGCAACCCCCAGTCGACGCCCGCAAGCGGGCGTGACTGAATGTGAACGTTAGCGCTTAAGCATCGGTAACGGAGGTAAGATATGAAACAACGAGCCAGTACATTGATATTGCTCACGATAGTCTTTGTAGGCTCGGTCATAGTCACTTTGATCACCGCCCCTGAGACTATGGCCTACAAAATCGCGCAGTATCCCGCTATTGGGGCGCTCCTCGGAATATTGTGGAAGATTCTTCAGGATGAGATTCGGGATCAACGAGACATCAAAAAGGCAGCCATGCTGGCTCTGAATTCACTCTTTGCTGGGGCACACTATGCATCAAGGGTGTACGACAAGCAAGTGGAATTCTGTGAGGCTTATTGGCGCCTCGTTCTTGACATAATCAAGAAGATGGAGCGAGAGGCAGAGTCGCCAACTCTTGTTCAAGAGGCGAATGCCCTTCATACATATAGAATGGAACGCGCAATATGGTTGACCGAGGATATGATGCTCGATCTGGAGGGTTTCGAAAAAGCGCTTCGATCTGTTGGGGTTGATTCTCGACGGCTCGAGACACTTCCAGTCGGTTCGGAGCGAAGGAGGCGAGTCGACCGGATGATGCTGGTGTTTACAGAGATCATGCATATCAGCGGGTCCGAGACCGAAGAAGAGAAAGCACTTTCTTATGTGAAAGTCTTGGCGAAACTCCAGGACATCCTGGGGGTCTCGACAGCATGTCAGTGGCGGCAGGAGTTCATGGAACGAGCCGCAGACCTCTAACAATAAGGATCGAGCAGACGTGCTAACCTGCGCGCTCCTCATCCGGGGCGGCACAAGCACGAACATGGAATAGAATACCGTGACCGATTTTGATGAAACCCTTAAAGAATGCCAGGAAGACCTTGATTTGCTTCGACAGAACGGTCTCCTCGACGAAGGCTGCTTTATAACATTCGTCAAAGACCACGGGGTTCCTGTGTCGGGAGTGATAACAGGTGATCCAGGTGATTTTAACAGGCGGAGTTGGCTCTCCAGCGACGGCATAAATCACAACGGAGGTTTGCTGTTCCATCCTTTCAGGCTGATTACACTGTGCAAGCTTTTCGAAGCTTGTAAAATCAACATAGCGACATCTTCGACCCTACAGCGGGGTTCGGTGTTGAAGCTTGTTGAACATGTGCTGTCACGTATGCACAGTGATGAGCAGATTGGGGAAAGGGCGCGCCGTTGGGACGGAGTGGCTAACCTTGCAATACTGTTCGAGCCGATCTAATGGCCTCGAATAACGGGTCGTTTTTCCATGCATGGGGGTATGGAAGAAAGTGAGCACAATGCGCTATTGGACAAGTACCGCCAAAAAGTGCTTCCATTGGTCGGATCCCTCGACCCGGTCTTGTGGCGTAAGGTTCATGAGTCCTTACGTTTCGATGCGGCATTAATGGATGCTAATGATGGTCTCTACCTCATGCTCCGGCTTTCCAGTTGGAGCAAACGCGAGAAGCTAAAGGGAAGCATTGCTGGGGCTCTCTGGTTTAGGCATATTGCTGAGGTAATCAGACGATCTTTTGAAGAGACAACAACTGAACGATGGCCGGAGAAGGATGTAGCCTTTGGAATGTGGTGCCCAGGTGGTCGCACGCTTCAATATGGTTCAGAACGACCTCTCGACGACGAGTTAAAATGCAAACCTTATCTCGCACTGCATCATGGGCTTTTCACGGGAAGCGTAGTCCGCTGGTACGTTGAGCCCCACAAGAATGAGAGTACCGATGCGAGGCACGGGGGCGGATTACCCCGTAGTAGTGATGAAGTCTCTGTAATGGAGGTGGAGCCAAGGGGGTAACATGTCCAAATTTACTTATTGGTCAACCAGAAATGGGAGGAACCGATGAACAATGCAAAACCCACAATTGTGGGCGGACATGAGGAGCCGGATGAGCCGAGAGACTCACGTCCGGATCTGTGAGGACCTGGGGGTGGGATTCCCCCGGGTTACTCGACCCTTGACTTTTCAAATCTGGTTTCTCGCTATTTCGGGTAGGTCACACATACAAAACAGCGATGAGCCAAAAAAAACCCGATTAAATCATGTTGTTTTTCCGTAAAACATGCAAGAACGGATAATATCCAGAAACAAGAGATTCTCTCGTTGGGTTGACTTGCTCCATTTATTGAAATTTATGAGGAGTGTGACTTGGCAGACAATTATCAAAAGCTCCAATGGAACGTGCAGTGGCAGCATAAACTGCATGCTGATCAGCGGAAAGCATATAAAGAAACCAGGAAGCAGGAAGCCAAAGATCGTGATGCTGCGGCCAAAGCAGTGCTGGACAGTTTGCGGAATACTCTGTCCCACGCCCTAAATGTCAACCATGTCATTGACTGGAACCTACTCAAAGACACTACCCAGTTTAAAGAACCCCCTCCAAGCTTGGTCTTAACACCATGCCCGGAAAATAAATCCCTTCCATTTCCTCCCACTCAAACGCCAGGTCCTGCTGAACCAACACCATATTATCCAGAAGAGCCACAAAGAGATTCCCCCAAATATCAGCGTCGTGTCATAATCAGACCAGAACTAAATCAGCGTAGAACCGCACGTCTGGATGCATTGTTCGAAGCAGATCATGCAAATTGGTTGGCTAATTGCAAAAAATATGACCAACACCATTCAGATCAGCTCAGCTTATGGAGAGAAGAAAAAAAGCGGATTGCCGAAATAAATTTTTTGCGCCACATATCTTGGCAGCGTGAGGTTAAAAGTATAAAAGCTGGAAATATAGTTAGCAGAACTTTTTGGGAGAATCAGTGCGCATTAAATCGGAGTAAACATCCTATAGCTCTGAGTGAATGGGAATCTCGAAAAAATTCGTTCTATAACCTCCAGAGAGAAAATAATGATGCCATTGATCGCAATCGGGAAATCTACGAGGCACATGAACCCAGTGCTGTGAAAGACTACTGCGATTCAGTGTTGTCCAACTCGGAATATCCCGACTTCTTTCCCAAAGAATGGGATCTGGAATATGTGGCAAACACACGCACTTTAGTAGTGGAATACGCACTGCCAGCACCAGAAACACTGCCTACAATTAAGGAAGTACAGTATGTTCAATCAAAAGACAGCTTCAAGGAGGTCCATCTTTCAGACAAGGATCGTGATGTTCTTTACGACAATTTGCTTTATCAAATAGCCATACGTACCCTTCATGAGATTTTTGAATCTGACAATGCCGAAGACGTTGATACGGGAGTTTTTAATGGTTTGGTCACTTCACCCGACAAGAGTACAGGTCATAACGTAACCGCATGCGTCCTTTCCGTGCAGGCGAGGAAAGAGGCGTTCATGAAGATCAATTTGGCTAATATTGTGCCAAAAGCCTGTTTTATATATCTAAAAGGCGTAGCTGCGTCGAAATTGGTCGGACTAACGCCAATATCTCCGGTGTTGATGATAGATAAAACAGATCGGCGTTTTGTGGACGGCTACGCAGTTGCGAATTCCATCCACGAAGGAACTAATCTGGCTGCGATGGACTGGGAAGATTTTGAGCATTTAATCCGCGAGATATTCGAAAAAGAATTCGCTACAGGGGGAGGCGAAGTGAAAGTCACCCAAGCTAGCCGTGACGGCGGCGTGGACGCCGTGGCCTTTGATCCGGACCCCATTCGCGGCGGGAAAATCGTCATCCAAGCTAAACGTTATACTAATACGGTGGGGGTGTCTGCTGTTAGGGATTTATACGGTACGGTAATAAATGAAGGTGCAACCAAAGGGGTTTTAGTCACTACGGCCAACTACGGGCCTGATGCCTATGAGTTTGCACAAGGAAAGCCGTTAACTTTACTTAATGGGTCAAATTTGCTTCACCTGCTGGAAAAACATGGCCATCATGCGAGGATAAATTTACAGGAAGCAAAGCTGTTTAAATAATATTAGAGAAGGAGGCTGGATAAATTCAGGGACGAAGCCTGCCTCCTAATTTAATGGCAAATAAAAGAGGGAATAAATGGAATCTCAAAAGGGTAATAACGAAAGTCAAAAGTTGGATGTAAGAATGAAAAGGGTCAGGATTCGACTTCCGCTTATTACCGAGCGCATTGTTATTGATGAATTCGGGATTGATGACCAGAAGACGATCCAAGAGATATACAGTCAGGAGGATATCTCCAACTACATAGGGTCGCCCTACTGCCAAAAGGGCAATGATTCTTGGCTGGAAGCATTCGAACGTACACGGAAGGAAGATAGGGAAGCTTACTCAATACGAGAGAGGACAACCAAACAAGCAATAGGGTTCGTCTCTCTCTTCCCTGACGACGAGGATATTACCTCAGTTGAAATATCAATTGGACTTGCACTTGGAATGCGGAATCGGGGCTATGCACTTGAAGCATCCAAGATGGCGATTCAGGCGGTATTTGCATATACATCGGCAGTTCGAGTTGTTGCCAGGGTCGATCCTCGTAATACATCGAGTCTCAGGCTTGTCGAGAATCTCGGTATGACGAGTATCTGCACCAGAAGGAACGAATTGAGAGGTTCGGATGAACAGGTTTATGCGAAAGCAAAACCAGCATCCAATTAGACGTTGTAACTGACCTGTCGCACTTGCATTTCACCCTATATGAAAAGTCAAGAGGCCGATGCGAATGGCAGAATAGGGTCGGACCGCCGCAACCATTAGGAATATAAATAAAAATAGCGATAAATCGTTGCATAAAATGATCTTAAACCAGCACTTTTGACCCCGAAAAGATGCATCTAAGAGATAAAATAACCCAACAAAAACATGCTGCGGGCAAGCCGCAGATGTTCATGTTAGAGTGCGACACGATGTCGCATAGTTGAGTGTATTAAGGCATGCCGGACCCTACGCAGGGTGCTACCGTTGCGCTGATGACGGGGTGCGAAGCCCTGCGGACAATGTACCGAATTGGGTTTGAACGGTGACGGGAGAACCCCTCCGGGAATCCTCCCCGGTTAAGGGATAGGGTCGGATGATATGGTGAACACATTTGAATGTCCGTAAGTGTCGTCAAAGAACGACCGACCTACGAGGATTAACAAGACGCAATACCAGGTCGAAGGCTGCTCCCCAGTGTGAGCGGCAAGTGGTCAGGTTGCAGGTCTCCTAACTGCCTGCATGGAACCGTAGTACCACCGGCGTAGAGGGTGCACCTAAGTCATCCATAGGATCAACTGTGTGGAACGTGGAAACCCAGTTCCGTTGCCTCTCGGGGCAGGCTAACCGCAAGGCATGCTGATGGCGGGATGGCATAGGATGCTGAAAGAAGCAAATGCCTGACTGTAATGGCCGGGATATCTCGCCAAGTGTGGGACTCCGTAAGGAGGCAAACGTTCAGCGGGTCTCTGGTCACGTAAACGTTGATCGAATCAGATGAAAGCAGAGAAAGCAAATGACGTCCACTTTCGGGTGAGATGGTGCGCTCTGCATGCCATTGGCTACTCTGACAGTCCGACAAGTAGCGTGAAGTAAATTTTAATTTACGGGAATCCCCACAAGGGAAACCTTAACGGAGGCTTGAGCGGTGTGACAGGAAACTGTCACGCACCGTTCTTAGGGGGCTTGGGGATGGAAACATCCCCCGACTACCCGACCAATAAGAGATAGACAATGTTAATTTTAGATAACCCAACGACATGGCCTGTCCACGTCATTGATCAACTCAACTCAAATAAAGTTGTCCAGCTCTGTAAATCGCAAGATTACATGGAGCACATTGCGGAGCATCCCGATTTGATCGATATCTTTGCGGACGTTGAAAAATTTGCTATAAGCGACGGAATTGCGGGTTATCACTGCACGAAGCAACCTTCCAATGTCTCTTTCAAATCAATAGGTCTGCGAAGCCTCGATTTTGCGCGACACCACGCAGAAGTTCGGGCTTTGATCCGCCAGCATCCCTCGGTTGATGATGAATTGTATGGGCATATTGATAGTAAGCTTACTGACTGGCAATACAACCACACAGGCGATCGCGAAAATAAGCTTTGGTTTTGTATGACTCGCACGCTGGTATTGGATTCTGGAACTGATTTATTTTTCAAGTATTTCGGTGGAGAATCGGTTTATTTCCCGTTTTTAGACGATAAAAGTGTGATTCCAATCCTCGAATCCATTGGCAAGCCTGTCGTAGTTGAGGCTAACATTAATCCAGCGGATCTCTTTGTGTTTCAATGGTGTTGAATCCCACATTAAATGGACATTGATATCCTGATTATTTTGAACAGAAAGGACATTTCCCAGATTATCTGGTCATGAGTGGTAACAGGCAATGATGATTTGCCGCCGGATATAGTTTAAC
>Ga0268283_1001287_pt1 | contig 12478 bp, 10 predicted proteins | sample saktaG_13_FD_190140 | JGI IMG/M metagenome (GOLD analysis project Ga0268283, IMG submission 190140) | Saline water microbial communities from Sakinaw Lake, British Columbia, Canada - sak_2013_06_06_36m | ecosystem: Environmental > Aquatic > Non-marine Saline and Alkaline > Saline ... | reverse complement strand
TCTGGAACTAAAACAACCATCAAGATGTGGCTGATAAATATACTGGCATCTGCTCAAGCTTATGAGTTATTCAGACTATTTAAGGAAAATGCTGTAAATATTAGAACATAGCCTGATTTTATAAATATCCGAATCATCGAAAGGATAAAGGGAGCAGAAAGCTCCTTTCTCAAGTTTGCCGGCAATTTTAAAGTTTTTAATTCGTCCCGTTTCCCTGCATTTCTGAATGGCAATAGGAATGGTAATCTCATGATTTGTCCGGATGCGCGGCGCCCAGAAATTATCATTTACATGTACAGATGTAAACGGCACAGGACTAAAAGGATATGAAGGCCATACCTGTTGCGCAAAAGACATATTTAATGATATGGCACTAGCTGTAATAAAAAGTATAAATTTAAGAATCAGTTTCATAGCCTTGTATTTTAATTCTTTAATTGTCGTTATTCGTTTTCATTTTTTGCCAAATCATTAACATTCCATTTCTAATAACCTGGTCACCACCAGAGATTTGAAAAAAGTTTGCATCAAAGGCTTCCCCAGTGCAACTTAAATCGTCCGGCTGGCCGGTTAACCATTCCGGCCAGCTTATAGACAACATCAACCAAACCAACCTTTAATGAACAATTTTTTTAATGTTGAATTCTATTGTTGAATTCATAAGGAATTGAAGGATTTACCTTTTTATTCTATTTCGAGTACAACGAAGGATTTTGCAGGCATTTGAATCTCAACCAGATTGCCATTGATTTTAAAATCTGAAAATCCTTTGGGAACTACTACATCAGGTTTTTCGAAAGTATTACAATCTGTTATCTGGGATGAGCTCAGTATTTCACCGCTTACTTTTTTGAACTTTACACCGTTAATATTGCAGGTTATCTTTTGAGCGCGAGCAGCATACAGATTTGCAACCGAAAGATGAATTTTACCATCGGCGGATTGAGAAACAGAATAACTGACTGAAGGAATGCTATCGCTATCGATTTTGTACTGTTCACATTTTAAATTCGAAGGAAGTAATTTTGAATCCTGGTGAACTGCCATCATTTTGAAAACATAATAAGTCGGAGTGAGAACCATTTTTTCCTTTTCAGTCAGGATAACCGATTGAAGTACATTTACTGTCTGGGCCAGGTTGGCCATCTTTACTCTATCGCAATGATTATTGAAGATATTCAGGTTAATGGCAGCGAGCATAGCATCGCGCAGTGAGTTCTGCTGATACAAAAATCCAGGATTAGTGCCTTTTTCAACGTCATACCACGCTCCCCATTCGTCAACTGCCAGGAAAATGTTTTTTTCAGGATCATACCTGTCCATAATGGCCGAATGACGTGTAACCAGTTCATCCATATGCCAGGTGGTGGCAAAACTGCGTAACCAGTTTTTCTCGGTAAAACTGGTTGCCGATCCTTTTTTGTCCCAGCCATCAGGAACAGTATAAAAATGAAGCGAAAGTCCCTGCATTGCCCAACGGGCACCATCATCTTTCATCAGTGTTTCGGTCCATTTGTAGTCGTCACTGTTTGGACCACAAGCCACACGTTTAAGACGGTTTCCAGAGTAATTATTCAGGTAATTTGAATACCGCCTTAGCTCATTGGTATAATATTCGGGTGTCATATTACCGCCACAACCCCAGTTTTCGTTTCCGATAGCGAAATATTTTACCTTCCATGCTTTTTCGCGGCCATTCTTTTTGCGAAGGTCAGTCATCGGGCTTTTATTATCTGAAGTCAGATATTCGACCCATTGTGCCATTTCCTGTACAGAACCGCTGCCCAGGTTGCCAGTTATGTAAGGATCACAACCCAGCAAATCAATAAGTTCCATAAATTCGTGTGTGCCAAACGAATTGTCTTCTGTAACGCCACCCCAGAATGTATTGATTATTGATGGCCTTTCAGCTGCCGGCCCGATTCCGTCCTTCCAGTGATAGGTGTCTGCAAAGCAACCACCCGGCCAGCGGAGATTCGGAATTTTCATGTCGCGCAATGCCTTCACAACATCGTTACGAATCCCATCCGTATTGGGTATTTTTGAATCTTTTCCAACCCAGATTCCGTCGTAAATGCAATGGCCCAAATGCTCGGCAAAATGGCCGTAAATATCCTTGCTGATGGTAGCCCCTGGTTGATCAGCAAAAATTTCTATCCTGCAAGTGGCAGGGTCGGCCTGTTTTTGTGCTGTGGCAGAAACAGCTAATAAAACTACTAAAGGTAAAAGTGTGAATTTCAGATTCATATTTAATTGTTTTGTGTTGATTATTGGAGCTATCTTAATCTCTTACTCCGTTATCGGCCTATAATTTGAACTTGGTTGATTCCGGAACAATCATTTATTCATTTGCTAAACCGGAATGTTAAAGAAGAATCCCTGTCTTAACAATTCCTTGTATTTCTCTTCATTGAAGCGGTATAGCCAGGCGCCCTTCCGCGAATTTTCCTTATCTTTTTCATTAAGTTGATCAAGCAGGTTCATTTTGAGGATACTCTTCCTGAAATTACGCTTGTCAAAATTTTGCTGGTAAATAGCTTCGTAAAGCGATTGTAACTGGGGAATGGTAAATTTTGGCGGCAATAATTCAAAGCCAATTGGTTTACTGCGGGCTTCATGGCGAAGGCTATCAAGAGCCATTTCCACCATTTTAGAGTGGTCAAAGATAAGTTCAGGTAATTCATTAATCGGGCACCAGCGGGCATTACTGATCATTTCATGATCGGGGTCTATATCCTGTATTTTGATTAAAGAATAGTAAGAAGTGGAAATAACACGGGCACCGGGATCACGGCCTAAGTCGCCATGTGTGTATAATTGGGTCATATACAGATCCTTCAACCCGGTTAAATCATAGAGTATTCTGTATGCAGCTTCATCCATGCTTTCCTCAGGACTAACAAATCCTCCCATTAACGACCATGAACCTTTAAAGGGATCAAAAACCCTTTTTACAATCAACAGTCTTAGTTCCCCTTCGATAAAACCGAAAATAATACAATCCACAGCCACCAGGTAAGGTGTGTATTTGTTGTAGATGTAAACATCTGACTGAATTACATTACTATCTTCAAGCATAAAGTCTGGGATTTAGGATGCAGAAAATTGCTTTTATTCGAAGCAGGGATTTCCAGCGATAAACTTTGGGGAATTGATTTTTCAAAAGAGGAAATTGGTATTTCTATATTGAAATCCATTCCGGAAATGATCACAAAAAGAAAGTGGATCACTTAATCAATTGAAAAAGTAATTATACTAGAAAAAAATCTGATAATTATAGCATCAGACACTCAAACAGTCGCCTGTAGGTCTTTAATAGATTTGGGATAAACAATGCTTTCTCCATTTTTCTTGTGTAAGGCACAATTCAGGTTGAGAATGTTGTTTTCTAGAATCATTTTAAATAAGCGTAATACTTACACTTATTTTTTCCGCTGCTAATATACAACAAGAATTAAATAAATGTTCACTATACACTTAAAAATATTTACATTTCTCTTAATTGTTGATTATCAGGCTTTTATCGTCAATACATAGTTTTATTACAGCCTGGTGTTTGCTGTTTTATCAAAAATTGCTGTTCACTTGATTGAATATTATTCCTGAAAAACCTGATGTTAGCTATCTACTTTACAATGAAGAGAGAATTAAAATCAGTTTCTTTTATAAATTTCCGCCATAAATTACAAAGAGTAAAGTTTACAATTCAGGATAAGACCACTACCACATTGACGGTCGCAAAAAGCTTAAATTGTTTATTTGATAAGTTTGATCCTGCAGAAATAAATCTCAGGTTAATGAAATATAGATTTACAGGTTCTCTACGAGTTTTTTGCCAACGTACTTTATTGATTTTGCAAGTATTTCCGTAGTTTCAACTCCTTTTCCGTTACTCTCATTTACCAATACAATATTGAATGTCCGGTTCTTCAGCATTCCCGGGAATTCGCCTTTACGATCACTGATAGTCAGAGATTTTTGCGCATTGTCCCAATGAAACGAAATCAGTGAATACACGCCTTTTTCGTAATTGTAGGAATCGTTTTCGTCTTCGTACAAAGTGAAATCGCCATCAGCACCGGCATAAATCCTGATTTCAAGCGGATCGGATTTTTCAGTGGAATATTGTATAAACGGGCCCATTGGGATAATGGAACCGGCACGAACAAATAAAGGCATAGTTTCGAAAGCTGCATTGGCTTTAGTAGTTTGTCCACCATCGAATCGTTTACCTGTCCAGAAATCAATCCATTGTGTGCCTTTGGGCAGATATACATTCCGGGTATACGACGAAGAATCCATTTTAACATTGTTGGGAAGGAAGTACAAGGGGTCTACAACCGGATTTACAAGAATAGAAGGACCAAACATATATTGGTTGTTAATGGTGTATGTTGCAGTATCTGTCATAAAGTCGAAAGGCAAAGCGCGCATAATGGTATAATTCTCGTTGGTTACTTTCCATGCCAATGAATAGATATAAGGCATCAAGCGATACCGCAGGTTGGTAAATTTGAGCAAGGTCTTGTAAGTTTTTGATTCGGGAGTTCCGAAAGCCCAGGGTTCACGCGGAAAATCGGTGCCATGCGCACGAAACAGCGGGCAGAAAGCCGCAAACTGGAACCAACGCGTATAAAGTTCTTTAAAACCTTCATCCTCCTGGCCTTTTTCGAAAACGCCATTAGAAAACCACCAACCGGGTTCGTGTTTGATAAAATAACCGGCTATATCAGTGGTCCAGTAAGGAATTCCAGTCATACAAAAATTTAAGCCGGCTGGAATTTGCATCCGAAATTCATCCCAATTGGCCGAAACATCACCCGTCCAGAAACTTGCGCCATATTTCTGCATACCTGCAAAAGAGGATCGGGTGAGGATATAAACTCTTTTCTGCGAAGGTGTTGATCGTTGTCCTTCGTACAATCCTTTTGTATGCATTAGCGCATATGCATTGATATAGCGACCACTGCCCATCATATCTTTTAAAGTCCCTGAATTTACTTCGATTGATTTTGCATCTGACATTTTAATAAATGGGGAAGTCCAGTCGGAGTCGTAACCTTCGGAGCAATCGGCCCACCACCCATCAATTCCACAAGAAAAAAGACTATCGTTTGCCTGTTTCCAGTACATTTGACGGGCTTTGGGCATCAGGATATTGAGGTGTTCGTTGTCTTTAAGCAAGCCATTTATCTTCGAGATTTCAAGCTGATTCGGGCTTCCTTTTGCCATATTCGGCCAGATGGAAATAATCACTTTGGCATTCAAATCGTGAATATACTTTACCATTTTGGTGGGATCGGGATAATTCTTCCGGTTAAATGATTTTTGTCCCCATTGGTTTTCAGGCCAGTATTGCCAGTCCTGGACGATTAAATCGAGAGGGAATTTCCTGTCGCGAAATCCTTTAACAATGGAAACAATTTCATCCTGTGTATTGTATTTTTGCTTCGACTGCATATAGCCATACACCCATTTCGGGAACATAGGCGCAATGCCTGTTAACTGCCGATATGCAGAAATTATTTTATCGGTGGTTTCACCATAAATAAAGAAATAATTGATTTCATCGGCAACTTCCGACCAAAGGTAATAGCTGCCGCGGATGTCGTTAAACTCACTGTATGAATAATTGTCCCAGAGCAAACCATAGTGATTGGTCGAAATAATTACGGGCACCACATCATCACGATTCTTTTGAATTAAGGAAATCTTCTTGCCATTTAGTGCCAGGTCAGCATCCTGGAAACTGCCCAGGCCATAAAGAGTTTCTCCTGTTGCGTATTGAAATGATTGTTTGATATGATAACAATTTTCACCCACAACTTTAGCAGGATGTAACTCCCTTCCATTTTCAGCCATGATCAATTTACCTGCTTTGTCAACAAACTCAATTTTTGAAGTGTTTTTATCAATGCGCGCTGTAACTGAATTTGTAGATACCTCCACCAGTTTATCTGTTTCATTAACCTTCCAGTCAGGAATCGATGAGATTTTTTCAGTGATAATAAGACTTTCACGGGCTGAAAACGTCCCTGTAGGATTTGCAATAACCTGGATAATATTATCACTCCAAACTTTGATTTTTATTTTTTCGCCTTTACCATCAGGATACGAGTAAACAATTCCATCCGAAACCTTTTGAACGGTTTGCCCGGATAACAAGCTGCTGCTTGTTGAAAAAAGGATAAATGCGAAGATTAGTTTCAGCTTTTTCATAATCTGAGAGGTTAAGTTGCTGTTTATAAGGGCTAAACAGGATTAAAAGCAAGGAAAGGTGTTTTATATATTTAAACGCAAAGGCGCAAAGGATTCGCAAAGAGCGCAAAGAAGAAACTCCGGAAGATGTGTAAAAAAGCCCAACATCAGGGAAGTCGGGCTTTTTCAGTTCTTTATTTAAATCAGTTTCCCTGATACAAAGTTTACAAAACTCCGGATTTATTTTGCCGAAAACTTATAAATGGTAGTTGTATGATATTTTTCGCCTGGTCTCAGGATTGTAGATGGAAAAGTTGCCTGGTTGGGCGAATCAGGAAAATGCTGTGTTTCGAGACAGAAACCGTTGTATTGATTGATTACGTTTCCACCTTTGGCAGTTATGGTTCCATCGAGGAAATTTCCGGAATAAAACTGAACTCCGGGTTGATCAGTAAAAACTTCCATAATCCTTCCGCTGGTTGGTTCAACCACCCGAACAGCAAGATCATTGATGCTTTTGGTGTCAAGAATAAAGTTATGATCATAACCAATTGGCTTGCCGCCAGTTGCAACTAAGTCTTTCCCAATCGGTTTCACTGTGGTAAAATCAAAAGGAGTTCCTTTCACATCACGCAATTCACCGGTTGGAATAAGAGTGCTGTCAACCACATTATATTTCGAAGCGACGATCATCAATTCATGCGATTTAACATCTCCGCTTCCGGCCAGGTTAAAGTAGCTGTGCTGAGTCAGGTTAACCGGAGTGGCTTTATCGGTAGTTGCAGTGTAATCGAAAGTGAGAGTGTTGTTATCAGATAAAGTATACGTAACAGTGATATCAAGGTTTCCGGGATATCCTTCTTCGCCGTCTTTACTCAGGTAATGGAGTTTCAGGCCTACAGCGCTGTCGGTTTTGAAATCTTCGGCTTGCCAAACTACTTTATCGTAACCGATTACACCGCCATGAAGGTGATTCAGTCCATTATTTTTCGCCAGGTCATATTCCTTTCTGTCAAGTGTAAACTTGCCTTTTGCAATGCGGTTGCCATATCTTCCGATAAGTGCTCCGAAGAATGGATTTTCGGCAAGATAACCCGGTAAACTATCGAATCCAATTACGATATCCGATGATTTCCCGTTTTTATCCGGAACCAGTAATTCAGTAATCCTTCCACCATACGTTGTAACTTTCATGGTAATTCCTGAATGGTTTACCAGGGTGTAGATATCCACTTTTGTGGAATCGGGCATAACCCCGAATGATGTTTTTGTTACTGTTCCGGAAGCTTGCATGGTTTCTTTTTTAGTACATGCCGAAGTGATTATTAACACACCCAGCACGAAAATGATACTTTGGAATAAAAATCCTTTTTTCATAATATAATTATTAAACATTGGTTTTTTATTGATTGAATTATTGACAGATTAAAAACATCTCGTCCCTAACGGGACTTATACCGATCTTTATTTTTCAATCTACCAATCTCTTGTCCTACGGGACAGCCCCGTTAGGGGCTTTATACTGGTAGAAAAACCATCCATAAATTAGTTTAAGTCCCGTTAGGGACGAAATATCTTAACCATTACAGTGGTATATTTGAATCATAAAAACATAAAAGAACTGTTTAAAAACCGATCAAATTACTTCGACTTCATAATTTCAGTTTCAATTACCTTTCCATATTGCGAGTATTGCTTATACAATTTCTGGTATTTCGCAGCATTTTCAGCATTGGGATGGTATTCGGTTTCAAATCCGTTACCCATCGCTTTTTGAGCATCCAGAACAGTTGGATATAATCCGCCAACCACAGCGGCAGCCATAGCGGAACCAAGCGCGCAAGCCTGCTCGCTTTTTGCGACAAGGATTGGCTTATTGATAACATCGGCTACGACCTGCATGATAAAAGGCGATTTTTTGGCTACTCCACCTAAGGCTATAATTCCTTCAATAGGAATGCCTTCGTCTATAAACCTGTCGACAATTTTCTTAGCGCCAAAAGCAGTTGCTTCGACCAATGCGCGGAAAATACGTGGTGCATCTGAACCCAGGTTTAATCCTAAAATTGCACCTTTCAGGAGTTGATTTGCATCCGGAGTACGACGACCATTCATCCAATCCAAAGCAATGATGCCTGAATTGCCGATTCCCAGTTGTTCGGCTTCTTTCGAAAGTTTAGGGATAATTTTATCAGAGATTTCTTCAATCAGTTTTGTTTTTGCGGCTTCATCCAGGATTTTTGAGTCTGCAATCAAAGTTTCCACGGGCCACATCAGTAATTGTTTGAACCACGCGTAGACATCGCCAAAAGCGGATTGACCAGCTTCGAGGCCCATCATACCGGGAACGACTGAACCGTCAACCTGTCCACAGATGCCTTTCACCAGTTTATCGCCAACTTCTTCGAGGGGAGCAATCAGAATATCACAGGTTGAAGTTCCCATAATCTTGCTGAGATAATAAGGCTTAATTTCTCCTCCAAGCGCTCCAAGATGGGCATCGAAAGCGCCAACTCCAACAGCAACGTTTTCACTCAGGCCTAGACGCGTCGCCCATTCAGGAGTAAGATTTCCGGCCTTTACTTCACAGGTATAGGTTTCATCATACATCTGCGAACGGAGATCTTTGAGCAGCGGATCGAGTTTTACCAGGAATTCTTCAGCAGGAAGTCCGCCGAAATCGGCATGCCACATAGCTTTATGACCGGCTGAACAACGGCTGCGTTTCATTTTAGCAGGAGCTTCGGTACCAGTTAGTAAAGCGGGAATCCAGTCGCAGTGCTCAACCCAGGAATAAGCTTTTGCTCTAACCTTTTCATCCACACGCAAAACCCTCAGTATCTTGGCCCAGAACCATTCGGTCGAATATATTCCTCCTTCAAATTTGGTATAATCCACGCCGCCCCAGGAACGGGCAAGAGTGTTGATCTCTTCAGCTTCGGCGGTTGCTGTATGATCTTTCCAAAGCACAAACATGGCGTTCGGATTTTCAGCAAATTCAGGAAGAAGCGCCAATGGTGTCCCATTTACATCTACTGCAACAGGAGTACTGCCCGTAGTATCAATGGAAATGGCGACTACATTTTCGGCAACTCCGGCAGGCGCTTTAGCCAAAACTCCAAGGATGGTGCTTTCAAGTCCTTCGACATAATCCAAGGGATGCTGACGGAACTGGTTATTCAACGGATCGCAATACTTGCCTGCTTTCCAGCGTGGATAATAAAAAACACTGTTTGCAATTTCATTCCCGTTCGAAGCATCAACCAGGATGGTGCGTACCGAGTCGGTACCATAATCAACACCAAGTGTGTATTTTGTCATTTTTCTGAATTATTTGTATTCAAATAAGAATATTATTGTTTGATTTTAAGTGTCGTGCACATTGATTACAGATTTCAGTCCGGTATTGTGAAAAAGATTCGCCCCTCGCCTTGTCGCCCTTCGCCCTTCTCCTCGTCATCCTGATCTTCTTGTCTGCTCATCAACTCACTCACTGTCCATAATATGCATTCTTCCCGTGTTTCCGGTTAAAGTGTTTATCCAGCAGGTATTGCTTAATCGGACTTTCGTTTCCTAACTGTGCAGTAAGCAAAGCCATACGGGCAACTTCTTCAAGTACAACGGCATTGTAAACTGCTTTTTCGGCATCAGCGCCCCAGGCAAACGGACCGTGATTACCTACGAGTACGCCCGGAACATGAAGCGGATCAATATTTTTAAACGTTTCGATTATAACAGTGCCGGTTTCTTTTTCATACCCGCGGTCCACCTCTTCTTTTGTCAATTCGCGGGTACATGGAATTTCGCCATAAAAATGATCGGCGTGTGTTGTTCCCATTGCCGGAATTGCTTTTAAAGCCTGGGCCCAGGCAACGGCATACGTTGAATGTGTGTGAACTATACCTCCGATTTCAAGAAATGCTTTATAGAGTTCGATATGCGTGAGTGTGTCCGATGATGGTTTATATTTTCCTTCAATCACCTTTCCGCTCAGGTCAACCAGTACCATATCGTCGGGTTTCATATCATCATACGACACTCCGCTTGGTTTTATGACAATGAGATTGTTTTTACGGTCAATACCACTTACGTTGCCCCAGGTAAACAGCACCAAACCATGTTTTACCAGATTCAGGTTTGCTTTGAAGACATCTTCTTTTAAGGCTTCTAACATATTTATTGTGTTTGTTTTAGTAAATTGAAAAGGCAGGAAAGCCCGCGGGCTCTCCTGCACAAGTTTATTTTACCAGAAATAGATGTAGAATAAAGCACAAAACAGTACAACTCCCAACGAAGCGATTACATCCCACTTGTCCCAGCTCTTCCGGATAAGTGTCTTGTAATCATCTGTGAAAGTGATAAACTCAATCTGTTCAGCGGTTGGCTTTTTAGTAAAGAAGGATACCACAACCATAAACAACATGATGAAGACAAGCAACCATATCTCAAAGATAAGCCAGTTGGTATGCCAGAACCAATGGGTTGATTCCCAGTACCAGCCTGTCATCACGTCTTTTCCTGTATTTGTAAAAATGTTGGTCAGCAAGCGCGCCATACCAATGAAAAAACCTACTATTAAACCTGATTCACCAGCCTTAGGCGTAATTTTTTTTGAAAATATACCCAATACGAACACGGCTACCATTGCAGGAGCAAGCAGCGATTGAATGCCTTGCAGATAGGAATACAGACTGCCGAGACTCATCATGACCGGTATCCAAATAATACCAAGTATTACCACAACAACAGTTGCAATACGGCCAACCAAAACATACCTGGCCTCAGTTTTACCTTTAAACATTGGCTTATAAAAATCTTCGGTATACAGCGTAGCACAAGAATTGAAGAATGCTGCCAAAGAAGCTACAAGTGCCGAGATAAAGCCGATGGTAACAATACCTTTTACACCGGCAGGCAATACAAATTTAACCATTGCGCCAAAGGCAGTATCCGGATTTTCTAATGTAAAGCCGCTGCCCGGACGTGCTGCCAGTGCTGCAGCGATCATACCGGGTATGAGGAACATGAATACAGGTAACAATTTAAAATAACCAGCAGCTATAGTACCTCTGCGTGCACGCTTCATCACAATATCGCTGGCTTCGCCTCTTGATTGCCCGAGCACCCTTTGAACAATGTGTTGATCAGTAGCCCAGTACCACAAGCCTATAATTGACGCTCCAAGAAAAACCCAAAAGCCAGGATAGTCATCATACATCGGATCACCTGTCTCCAGATGAAACATATGGCTTGTGCCATAAGCAATACCGTCTTTCCCAACATTCAGCGTTTTTGAATAGTCGATCATTGCAGTCCAGCCGTGAGCTATACTGCCATCTCCAAGTGCAGACAATCCCAGGAAAAGCACAAGGAAAGAACCAAGAATAAGAATAGGCGTTTGAATGGCCGATAGTGTCATAACACCTTTCATACCGCCCAAAATGGTAAAGATACCCGTTAAGACTATCAAACCGATAGCTCCATACCAGAAAGGCAAACCAAGAAGGCTTTGCATGAAAATACCACCTGTAAACGCTGTTACACTAACTTTAGTAAGTACATATGCGATAAGTGTAATGATCGACAGCCACGAACCAGTGCGGGGAGTGTACCGTTTTTTAAGGAAGTCGGGCATGGTGATGATTTTTCCCAGCTTATTGTTCATCAATTGATAAAACGGAACAAATAGCCAACCCAAAATAAGTATCATCCAGCCTTGCATTTCCCAGTGAGCCATACCTACACCGGACTTAGCGCCTGTTCCGGCAAGCCCGACAAGGTGTTCGGAGCCGATGTTTGCAGCAAAGATAGCCGCACCAATGATATACCATGGTTCGCCTTTCCCAAACAGGTAGTCTTCGCTGTTGGCTCCATCCAGTGTTTTTTTGTGTTTTTGTATTGAACGCCAAACAGCCCAGGCAACAGCAGACACGCCGACAGCCATAATTACCCAATCGAGCCAAATAAATTCATTCGAAGTCCAGTTCATGTATTAAATGTATAAGGTTTTTGATTTGAATATTTATTGATGAAAGCCGGAGATATAAACAATAATCTCCGGCCAATGAATTTATTTTAATGTTTACCTGGCATTATAAGTAACATCGTTCCATTTCAGTTCCTTTTTAAACTCGCGGATGTTGGTATCATTATCTATAATAACAAACTCAATACCAAGCATTTCGGCAAAGTCCTCCATATATTCGGTGTTTAATGCCATACTAAAACTGGTATGGTGAGCACCACCAGCCAATATCCAGGCATGAGCACCAATTTCGAG
>Ga0268283_1001285_pt1 | contig 12484 bp, 11 predicted proteins | sample saktaG_13_FD_190140 | JGI IMG/M metagenome (GOLD analysis project Ga0268283, IMG submission 190140) | Saline water microbial communities from Sakinaw Lake, British Columbia, Canada - sak_2013_06_06_36m | ecosystem: Environmental > Aquatic > Non-marine Saline and Alkaline > Saline ... | reverse complement strand
TAAGAAATATCCAGGGCATTGGTTCGAGGTGAGTAAATTCCATTCTGTCGGAGTTCTCCACTCTTTCCAGGTGGTCTGGGGACGCGCCCCATCCTTGGAGGAGATGGTGGAGTATCTAACGTCCGTGGGTGGAGACGTGTACCGCACGACGCGCAACCTTGATGTGCAAAAATCTTTATTAGTCAATTTCCATGTGTCTGAAAATGCAAAAGGTGACCTATGCGAACAGCAGCAGCAACCGCAGCAACCGCAGCAACCGCAATTACGAGGCTTAAAGGAGAAGAAAAAATGGTGGCGTTACTTGCTCGGGATAAAGACCTGGCTGAGTATCGGATCGGATATGAGCCAGTAGTGAGCCATAAAGTCGCCGTGCATATACTTTATGCAGCACTCCACGAAATAGTGCGTGATATTTCTTCGCAGTTCCCTGAATACAACTGCTCCGCCGCGCAAGCGGCACTGGAAAAATGCTACTTAACACGATGATTAAGTTCTTTGCGGTACACGCTTTTGCAGCAATCGCGCTGATCTTAATCAGCTTAATCACTGCGCTGGTAGATCTTCATATTATGATCGGCGCGGGGAGGCAGTAAATGCTTGCGAATTATGCTGAAGAGATTGGCAATGTGCTTGATCTTCATGAGATTGTGGACTAACGATCTGATGGAAAGGTTAAACCTTTCCCGTGACCTTGAGCAAACGAATGTTAAACAACCGTTAAACCACCGAGTAAACCTTTAAGGGGTGACTTATGTATACCACAACAGCAGAACAGGCAGTGGGAAGTGGCAATACAAAAAAATCCGTCAAGGCAATGGCCCTGTCGTTTCGTAAAGTTTTGTCTACGCATGGGATCGATAGCGCTGAGGCGCTTGATCGCGAATTGGACTTTGCTTATCGGGCGCGCTCACAACTCGCTGATCTAAATCAGCAGTTGTCGATGACGATGGATCTAATCGGAACCATCAACGCAGGGAACAAAAGGAGGTTTTCATGAATACTCTCCAGAGGCTTCCCACGTCGGGGAAGATTCGGCCAGGGATTAAAGTTCTTACCGCGAAAGCCGCAGGAATTAATGGCACGGCGAAAGTGTACGAAGAGGGTATCCGGGCCGGCTCGTCTTTTGACGAGATCGCAAAGAACTTGATAAAAATCTCGGGTTGCCCTGAAACTCCGTTGGTCCCGCGAAACGTTCCTTTCTTTAGAGTGAGCGGTGATGATTTCACCGCCCCCGAATCTGCTTCGGAGATCATGCGGTATGCAGGAGAGGACGGGAAGTTGTATGGATTTCCCGTTATTTTCCCGTCGGATGATATCGGTCTGGTTTTTAGGGAAGGGTTCGAAGCTTGGAGGTCCTCAGAGTTGTCCTTTTGGTCGGAGGTAAACCCAGCGACCGGGGCACTGGATTGCAAAAAGAGACAGCAGGTTCGGCCCGTAAATAGCCTGAACCGAAGAAAGCATTTTTGGGGGGGGCGGCAAGTTGAAGCGGTGGGGCCGTGCAATCCCAACTCTTGCGATCTGTTCGGCTCCGGTGGTTGCAAACATCACGGTACGCTGTATTTCTATGTCCCAGGGTGCCACGGCGTCGGGCTGATCGAGCTAGATTTCACATCCATCTACGCTTCACTTGGCATATCAGAGATTCTAACCTTCGTATTATCGGGCTTAGGGCATATCAAGGGGACACATCACGGACGGCCCATTTTCTGGGTATCGAAGCAGAAAAAAGATTGCTCCCGAGTAGACTGGGAAAAGGGAAAAACCGAAAGAACGGAACAGTGGATTATATCCATTGAGGCGCGTGGGCTGGACATGTTTGAAGTTTTCGCGTCGCAGGAACTTGGTGAGAAGTTACTAGCCGCGCCACCACCTGATCCGCAGATCCCCGAGCAGATTTCGCCAACCAACTTACCTGAACAGCCGTTTTCTCTGTCGGTAGATGATAGTAAGCGCAGGGTTGAGGATCTTCGTCGGTTGATAAACGGTATGGTCGCGGATTTTGGGATCAACGTTTCCGACTTTGCGAAACGCCAGGCCAGCGATTTTGGGACTCGTTGGAGCAAAGAAGAACGCTCGCTACTAAAAGTACACGAGCGGTTCGTAGACGCGAAAATTACGGGCGACTTTAGTGACCTCTTGCCCGCCATCGATCCGCCACTTACAGAACCAACCACACCGGCATCCATGCCCATTCAGTGGACAGACGTTCCGTTTTAGCCATCTAAGCCCGGATCTAGGTCCGGGCTTTTCGGAGACTCCGATGAAAATAGCTCACTTTAGCGATCTGCATTATTGCCCGAAGCACTTAGCGCAAGTGGATAAGTGTTTCGGTTATGCCATCGATCACGCCATTGCGGCTAACGCTGAGATGGCCGTGATTTCTGGCGATTCTTTCGATTCGACGATGGGCATACACGAGCCAGCCTATGCCTCCTATCTGTCGAGAGTGATCCAGCTTGCCGACAGGATGCCCGTGTTGGTGTTGCAGGGGACTTTTAGCCATGACCGACCTGGCAGTCTGGCCCCGCTGAAAATACTCAAGGCAAAGTATCCCGTGTTGGTCGCGGATCGTCCTGGCCGGTACTTGCTGGTGGACGAGCAGAAACCAGAGTGGGTTGAAGTTAACGCGGACACCATACCGAGATCCGTTCAGGCCATTCTCGGCGTGATCCCGTCTTTGAATAAAGCCGAACCGTCGGTGATGAATTGCGCGGGTGGGGCAGCCGGGTATGTAAAGGACTTATTAGAGAGCTGGCGTGTCTCGAACGAGGCTTTCAAGGCTGTAGGTGTACCGACGATCCTGGTCATGCACGGAAGTGTAAACGGTTCGATCACAGAATCGAACCATGCTATTTCCAGCGACCACGAATTCAGTATAGCCGCGCTGTTTAGCGCGGGGGTGCAGGCAATTATGCTGGGCCATATCCACGTACACCAGGTTTGGCAGGATGCCGGGAACATCGCCGCCTATGCCGGTAGTATCGCCCGCCTGGTACATGGCCACCATAATCCAGTGGGTTATCTTTTATGGGATATTGTTGGTAGACGAGTCGGATTCGAATTCGTCCCGACCCCGGCCCGCGAATTGATGGACATCTTTTTCGATGGCATTCCGAATTTGGAAAGACTCCGAAGCTTGTCAATTCCCGCTGGTGCGCATATCCGCGTTCGATATGAAGTAGACCAGGACCATGCGCACAGGGTTGACAAGGGTGCGGTTCGGGAAATCCTTTTAAACGCGGGCGCGGGGGACGTAAAAATCGAGGGCACTATAAATGCGATCCAGTCCGTCCGGTCCGCAGGGATTGGTAAAGCCTATGGGCTAATCGAGAAAATGTCGCACTGGGCGGACACCACCGGAGATAGGGATCGTCTTCCTGGACTACTTTCACGTCTCGCTGAAATCCAGGCTCATAATACGGACCAGATCGTTGCTCGCCTTCTCGCCCTCGACGATTCTTCTGCTGGCCGAAAAGCCGCCTAGTTTCATCCTACTCCCGGCTTGTCGGGCCGGGACCTAACCCTGCGGATAGGTTTTACAGGAATTCTAAAAACTCATGAACCCACTTAAAACAACGTTATCTGGCGCGATTGGTATCCTCGCCGGACTGCACCGTGACTCGATCACTCTCGATTTTTCAAGTATCCCCACCGACGCAGTTACCGTGGCTATCCACGGCGATAACGGCACAGGAAAGTCCACCCTTTTGAATTTAGGGATGACCCCGTGGCGAGAACCCGATCATATTAAAGATATCTACGGATGTTTCGGTCCCGACGGAAGGCGCGACCTGGAATTCGAACACGGAGGAAATATCTACCGATCCGTAATTACATATAAACAGATTCAGAAAACAAAGAAAACCACGGCGACACTGTGGTTAAAGAACGAATTCGGAGATGAACCTTATGTAATGATGGATAAAACAGCCAGCGATGGAAAGACATCGACTTATGATGCCTGTCTGGAGGAATTACTTGGCCCTAAATCTCTTTACTATCTCTCGGCTTTTCGCCACCAGGGGATTCGTCCATTGGCGAGTCATCCAGACCCGAAATCGCTGATGCGCGATCTGCTATCCCTTTCAGTGCCCGAACAACTTTCCGAGCAGGCAAAGGCCGTTTCTCGGGATCTGCGCCGGTCGCTTGAATCAATTCGCGGCGAAGTCGAACAGGCTGCACGGGTAGGGCACCGGATTGCCGAGATCCCTGCCGAGTTGGCGTCGGCGCGATCCCACCTGCCCGCGCTGCTCGCCAGCCGTCGTGCCGCTACGGATGCCGCTACCGATAGTCGGCTGCGGCATGAACTTGCGCGTGCCGAGGCTGCCGAGAATTCCGAAACGCTACAGCGACGAGCCGCGATGGCTGCCCGTTTGGAAACGGCGCGTAGGCGCACGTCGGAATCTATTGATGCGGCAGAACGGGAAGTAGCTCGTGCATCGGCATCGGTTGGTAATGCCCGCGCAAAAACGGCAGAGGAGGTGCGGCGACTGGATGCGGATATCGTGCGTGCGGATCGCCATGGGGAAGAAACTCGTACTTTGGCAAATATGGATAAAGTGTCAATTGCCGAGAAATCCATCTTGGAGGGGGAAAAGAGGCTGATGGAACAGCAACTTCAAATAGAAAGCCTAGAAAAACTTCGTACAGAAGAGATGGCCAAGGTCGAGCAATTCCACCAGATTACTGGCGAGGTAGCGAAGATACGGCAACAGATTGTGTACACCGTCGGAGACGGTAAGCGGATCGCCGCGTCGTGCGTAGACCTTCGGCGGCGGCGTGAGTATGCGGCAGATGTCCCTTTTGGCCAACGGTGCATCGACGCGGGTTGCAAGGCGCTGAAAGACGCAATCGAAGCCGGTAGCCGCCTTCCGGCTGAAGAATTGGCGGTTGAGACGAAAAGAAAAGAGTGGGCGATCCTGGATCACCTCCGGGTCGATGCCGAAACCCGACTACTCCCCGCCGCCTTGTCGTCGGCAACGGTGGAGAAGTTGGAGGCACAGATCAAGGCCGAAAGGGACACTGCCAATAACATCGGGAAATTGTTAGACGGCTATCGAAGGACTGCCGCTTTGCGACCATCCGTCGAGCGGGCCACGTCGCAAGTGTCCGAGTTGGCATTAATCGCGCAGGATCTTCGCGCACGACGAGTGAATCTGGTGTCGGAGGCGGAGAAGACAGAAGCGGAGGTGTTCTCTGCCATTGCAGAAATGAATCGGCGGATTGCCAAAGTTAAATCTGAGGCAGATCGGGAGCTGTGCGGAATACAGAGCGAGATTGATCGGTTAAATCCCATTTCCACCAATGATGCAGTGGTGTCCTCCGGGATGGCCCTAACTATTGCTGAGAATAGCGCCCAGTCCGCGAGTGCAGAGGTCGAATTCACTAATGCGAAAATAGCCACCTTAACGGCGGAGGGAGAGAGTTTACAAAAACAGTTGTCACGACTTTCTGACGTTACCGCAACGGCAGACAGGATTTCTTCTGAGATTTCCGAGTGGACGCTATTATCACGAGCGCTCCTAGGCGTCATAGACCTGTCAATCGAAGATGCAGGCCCGGCGATTGCCGCCACAGCGAATCACCTGCTTCGGGAATCGTACGGCACGCGATTCACGATTCGGATCGTGTCGCAAAAAGAGCAAATGAACGGCGTGCTAAAAGAGTGTTTTGATATTTCCGTACTGGACGGTGAAAGCGATATCGAATCTTCCTTGCTTGATAAAAGCGGAGGGGAGCGAGTGTGGCTGGATGAGGCATTGCGCGGAGCCGTGGGGCTGTATCACCAGGAAGCGGCAGGCATGCAGTACGAATGCGTTTTCTCCGACGAGAGAGACGATGGACTAACCGAAGAGCGGGGGCGACAGTTTTACCTGATGGACCGTGCCGTGCTAAAAGCGGGCGGATATAAGCGGAAGTTTTTCGTTTCTCACAAAAAGGCAGCTTGGGACACTGCCGATTACCGGATTAATCTCGACGGGTATCAAGCGGATTAATAAACGGAAAAGCAAGGTACCTGAACAGGAAGAAGTAGCGTAAATTAAACCAACCACCAACGGATCACGTTGGTTTTGGAGACCTGGCCGTACCGACTTTGAATATATTGGTCAGGTAGACGGCCCACGTAACAAAAACCTACTGAATGGGAGAGCAAAATGGCAAAAGGCGTAAACAAAGTAATACTCATAGGAAATCTCGGGAAAGATCCAGAGATCAGGAAAAGCTCGTCAGGTGTGTCTTGGGGAGATTTCAGCGTTGCGACGACAGAAGGCCGCAAAGACAAAGACACAGGAAAGTGGCTAGACCATACCGAATGGCATCATGTGGTAGTGCTTGGGCGATTGGCAGAGATAGCGAATGAATACCTCAAGAAGGGATCGAAGATCTACATTGAAGGTCGACTACAGACCCGCAAATACATGGACAAGAGCAACGTCGAGCGCTATCAAACCGAAATCGTAGCCAATGAGATGCAAATGCTCGACGGGAAAGGCGGGCAGACGAAACCGGCTAGTTTCCCGGAAGTGACCCCCTACGAAGAGGATGGCTTTTTTTAACGACGAGTTGTCATTTTAACTAATAACCAGCCGTTCCTACCACCGTTGTTTAACTGCCTCCCGGCATGTCGTGCCGGGCGGCCTACTTATAAGGGAAATTACCTTGAAAAGAAGGCCGCGTAATTGTTACGCCCCATCCTACAGTTTAATTGTAGATGGGCTTAAACTAGAATCGCAGGATTGCTTGTAAAGTATTCGAAATAACCATTAGTGTTGGGTTGAATGGTTATACTTCCCACCCCGTATTCCAAATATCCAGAAAAGTGGTTATTTGTAGATAGTATTCCCACTACTCCTTCACGGAAAGTGGCTAAGCTCCCTGATTGTTCCAGCAGCGCAGGAGTATTGCCAGGGTTAGGAAGTAGGGACCAAATCTCGGAACGGACTGACCCTCTATTATACAAAGTCGGAAGCAGAATGACGGGGCATCCCGCTCGTTCGGGATTGTCAGATTGGTAATCACTCTGATAGGTTCCGTTGAAATAGGAAACGAGGTCAATATACCCCCAGACCCTAACCCTCTCGCCGTAGATTATGTAATTTAAGGTAATGTCATCGCCAAATCTCTGTGCAAACGTATATTGCCCTGTCTTCTGAGTAATGGCCGAAAGTTTACTGTTAATCTCCGGTTTTGTGTAGTACTTACTATCGTGCACGTGATCCCCAAAGGGTACAAAAGTGTGCCCGGCCCCCCTGGTTAGCGATATTGCCCCAGCATTATTGATAACGACCGGCGCTACCCCTACATATCCGGTCGTCCCACCACCACCCGTCCCACCACCACCCGTACCGCCACCACCACCTGACAATACCGACAAGAATCCGTCGATTTCTGATTCTGTGTAATAGTCCGAATCGTGCCGGTGATTGCCGAGAGCAACGGCGCTAGCCCCTGTCCCGGTTTGTAGAGAAATATTCTGCCCCGTCACAATGATCGGAGCCGTGCCGGTAAACCCGGTACCCACTTTCGAATCGACGTAAGTTTTTGTTGCAAATACGGCGGACGGTGGGATAGTTAACGTGATGTCGCTAGTGGACGTTAGCAGGATATGTACCCGGAGGGTAATATCGTTCGTACTTCCTTCGTTGGCGGTCGGCTTGTAGAATTCCGGCAGCTTTCCAACGGCGAAAAGAACATCCGCGCTGGTAAAAACGCCTACTTCTCGAATCATCCACCCCCCGACGCTGGCCGGGATCGTCGCTTCGACAATTAGGATTTTCGCGTTGTTCGGATCGACCGTGATTCTCTGGATAGCGATTCTGTATTGCTGTCTTTGTAGGGCGGTTTGTGTGTCTGTTGGGTCTACATCTCCCTCCCCCACGGCCAAGTCTTCCAGCACGAGAGCGGGACCCCCGCCTTGCGCGGCAGCCTGTGCGGCCAGTCCAGCATTTGTGACTATCGAATAGTAACTCACGGGCTTCCCCACATAATTTTATGATCATTGATGGACGGCCAAAAAGTCAGAAGATCTTCTGCCAGTGGCCACATTAAATCTAAATCTATGTTCGGTTTGACGTCTACCGCATGCACGGCTGATGTGAAAACGGATAAGAATAACTTCGCTATTTCTATTTCCGCTGCGGGATAGATCTCGATCACGTTAACGACCGAAGTATAAACGAAAACGCTTTCGGTAGTTTGCGTATTTATAGACAACCGGATCACCGGAACTAATCGTGCCGGTATTATTTGTGAGATTAGGCTTTTTAGGATAGCAGGGTCGGTGGTATTCATCCCCTGGATATCCACGTCTACCATGACCCTGCTAGTCAGGTACGCTTCCTCCGATCCATGGAATGATTCGTCTTCGATAATTCCGTCAGGGTAAGCCTGAATCTTGTCGTGCCATAATTGGTAGACGGCTGCTGTTCTTGGGTGCAACAATCTTATGTAGGTTCGCAGGAAATTAAGCCCGCGTCCTTGCTTCTCCCTTGACATCCAGGATCGATACAGATACCGGATTGCGTTTTCGTCGCTATTGTCTCCACGCAAAAGAGTAAGCCCGTCTGAGTTCACGAACCGACGCACTAAGTCGAATGACCCTAGGTGGGCGATTCCGAGAACATTCACATCTCGCATTCTATCCGACAGGCGCGAATGGACCAGGGATAGGAAGAGTCTTTTTAGATCGGCCTCAATCTCGTTGAACTCGAAACTGCGGACAAGCGCGGCCATAGGGTAAGAAGCTGGGACTTTAGTATTCAGATCCGCAGCGTCGGAAGAAGTAATGGCATACGGCAATACGCCCGGTAACAGGGCGATCACCTGGTTGTCCCCCAGGAGGGAACGGATACACTAGAGACAATAACCTCCACGTTGAGATTACCGAGAGTTAAATATCTACAGACTTCAGGATTCCCTGCGGTTAGATATGCTTCGTCAAAAGTTATGCGTAAGTCCGATCTCCCAATGGAAAGTTCTGGCACTTTGTCGGTTAGCTCGTTGTGAATGTCTCGATAGTTAAGAATAGCGCTTCCGTGTTGCGAAAATGCAGACCCAGAACCAAATTTAAGCAGCAATATATTTTCTATTGCGGCTTGAACCTCGCCTCTGTTGTAGGCATTTGAGATAGTGGCAGTCACAGACATCCCTATTACTTCGACTACCGGAGCAATGATAGCCACCCTGTAGCTATTATCCGCTGCGAGTATGGCCTTTTCTATCTCCGCTCCCGTGGTGGCCGTTATATTGTTTCCGTTCTTATCTTTGGCGGAAACGAATATCGTGTTAATGTTCGCCACGGCAGGTCCCCTGCATTCTTCTTCTACCCTTTCGTTCCATACCGATAGAAACGTCAGTTTCGTAAAATTAGACCGGATTACAAAATCGAATTCTCCAAGGTAGACGGCGTTTTTGTCGTACACAGACGGGTACCTGGCGAGATCCCTAAGCGCAGATATCGACATTGGCGACTCCCCTGCGGAGTCAATCGAAGAAAGGGACATCGATATCTTTGCGTCTTCCGATCCTAGTATCTTGTAAAATGAGAAAGGTGCTCCAGACTTAGGCGGTTTAGCGTCCCCAGCGGAAAAGGATACGATAATATCGAGTTCGGTCCCGACGCTAAGTTGGATTCCTGCCATATCCTTGAAGCCAAGGACAACATATACTTTTTGGTTATCGTCTACATCGACGTGAAAAATTCTCTCGCCGGGAAGGACATTGACGTAGCTTTGTTTGTAGGTGTACTCGTTCTGACCCACGGTATCTCGTAGCGTAAGCGCGGCCAAAAATGTGCCATCGTCGGATTCCGGGACTTCAATCGAATAGAATGGAACATCTGAGCTTACCGTATGGTTATAGAGTACGGTTTTAATTTGCGTGGCAAGAATAGCTACCGGGCCAACCGAGGAAATCGTAACATCCTTTGTTACACAATAAGACAACCCTGCCGAATCGTTTAAAATTCTTCCGGCCAAAATCTTCACGCTTTGCGATCCGGTTTTCGTGGCGGTTATTTTAACGGTCATTGGTGTCGCTTTCAAAATAATTCCACGCATCGCGGCATCAGAAAGAATAGTCGAATCCCTGCTTTTCGTGAAAACTTCGCCCATCGCCAAGTCTACTTGCGACGATACCATGGCCAACATCGTCGCCATAGCATCCAATGCTTGGAAAATATGCGGGTCGCCAGCTTTGTAAAAAGGAGCAATGGCAGGATAGCTTTGTACGCTGTTATCTATCGCGGTTAAGAAATCTCGCTTAGTAAGCATTACGATACCTGTATCGTCTGTCCGGCAACTTCGAGAAATATACTCAGCTTGTCTGGCGCGGATTGTACACTGAATAAGTTTATAGCACCTGACGGCATTGATTGCAATACGGGAATATCGTTCCTGAGTTTCCTGATGAGATTGTTTGCGTCGCTACTGGATAGTGAGCGTTGCAGCATACTTTTAATATCGCTCCCATAATCAGACCCTAGATACCCATTCACTGGCGTTCCAAGCCAGTGCCGGATCATATCGTGAATATCGCTCGCCATAATGGTCATCATTTTTCAACACCTTTTTTCGGTTAAGCAGACATGCCACCGGTTACAATATGGGCAATCCATCGGTCGCTCACGTCCTGGGCCACATCGCTGGTGTTGTTTATTACGGTAGTTTGCCGAGTATCCGCGCTGCTTGTATTTAATGGCGTTTCAATGGGCGGTGGCGGTGGAATTTTTTGTGCGGGCGACGGAGACACGCTTACCGCTGATGGTATTGGCGCACTTACCACCACGGGGGGTACGGAGCTACTCGTCGGTAGTGTTGGCTGCACGGCTACCGCTGCCGCTGTTGCCGCTGCCGCTGTTGCCGCTGTTGCCGCTGCTGCTGCCGCTAATTTATCTTTTGCTGCCAGTTCGAGATCGATAATTTTTTCGTCTTTGGACCGCTGCAAAGTAGACGCCCGCACTTCAGGGGTGGAACTTTTAAATAGTCGCTCGTTATTTGCGGTTTTGTAATCTTGCGTCCCGGAGACGAACTCAGCGCCAGTTAACTTACTTTTGTCTTTCCCTTCGAAAGCGTTATGGTAAAGCGCGGGAGCATTTCCGCGAAACTGCACGGCGGTACTCCATACCGATTCCTTCTCTGCCCTACCGAATTTTGACGTGTCGAAACCATCCTTTTGCAGCGCGTCCATCACGGGCTGATAGTGCGTTTCCGCGATAAAATCGTGCTGTGCTTTCCCGAAGTTTGGGTCATTCTTTCCCGTCTCTTCCCATTTTTTGTTAAATGCGTCGCTTCCAGGCTCCAGCCCTGCGAATTGCGCACCGTAGGGTGAGTTATTTAGAAATTCCTGCACCGTTCCTTGTTTTGATGAAAGCTGGTGCTTCCCATACGACGTGCCATCTTGTCCCCCAGTTTTTGAAACGCTTCCTGGTCCTGCATTATTGGACTCGAACTTTGCACTGACGCTCCCTAAATCGTCTGGCAATTTCTCTCCAGCAATACTGGACCAAAGGCTTGCGGCTTTCCTGCCCACCCAACCTGCGGCACCTTTTACCGCATCTTTCCCTGTGGTAAATGTGGCAACAATGGTAGCCCACCCAGCGCGTATATCTGCGGCTACGTCGGCCCACATTTTATTCCAAACAACAGAAACCTTATCCCATCCATATTTAAAATAATCAGCGATACTTAAGAACGCCTTTCCTGCGGTTGCGTCCCATGCGGCACCCATGGCCGTAGCAACGGCAGACCAATTTTTTCCTAGTAGCTTAGTAAAAGAATTCCAATTAGATTTAAGCATTCCAGGAATATCTGCGTTGCGAAGATCATTAATCCATCCGCCAATAGCATCTCCGACAATCTTTCCAGCATCACTGCCTAGCCATGCGCCTACCGCTGTCCCGATAGCAATGCCTATCGGACCACCGATTTGTCCTACAAGCGCCAACGCCGTCATCCCGACAAGTGCGCCCGCCGCCCCGCCGACGGACGATCCGTTTTTCTGATCCTTCTCTCTCCTGGACAGCTTTTTGTCTTTCTCTGTGCCAAAAATATCGAAGGCTGCGGTTCCTGCTTCGAGTAGCGTGGCAAGGATCGGGATACGCTTCAGTAGGCCGCGACCAAGGGATTTTGCGCCACTCAGGACGCCGCCGCCCGCCGTCTTGGCCTTCTCCAAGGCCCAGCCGCCCGCCGTCTTGGCCTTACCATAGGCCCAACCGCCCGCCGTCTTGGCCTTCTCCAAGGCCCCGCCGCCCGCCGTCTTGGCCTTCTCCAAGGCCCAGCCGCCCGCCGACGCCGCCTTACCCAAGGCCCATTTCGCACCAAAAAATGAAGATTTAACCACCCCTTTAACGATTGCCTTGCCCATGGCGTAAGCGGTCCTTGCGGCAGAGACGGCAAAAACAGCAGCCGCCGCGCCTAGCCCAGACAACCACCCGCCGCTTCCGCCTTCAACTCCCCTTGCCCCACCTTTCCCGCCAGCCGCCCCT
>Ga0268283_1001284_pt1 | contig 12491 bp, 11 predicted proteins | sample saktaG_13_FD_190140 | JGI IMG/M metagenome (GOLD analysis project Ga0268283, IMG submission 190140) | Saline water microbial communities from Sakinaw Lake, British Columbia, Canada - sak_2013_06_06_36m | ecosystem: Environmental > Aquatic > Non-marine Saline and Alkaline > Saline ... | reverse complement strand
GAAAACCGGTGGCATATTTGCAGGCTTCACGAAAACGAGAAGGGCCATATAAGAGGAACTTGCAATGAGTAACGGAATTATTCGCTCCGTGCGTTGGTTCATTTCAATAGAAGCTATCGCTTTAAATTTATAGAGGATCAATACCGAACACGCCGGTATTACCCCCGTAAATACAAAGATTATCGATATAAACCATAGTTTTAATGTGGTTGGTAGAACCAGTATAAAAAGATCAGGTTGCAGCATCAGGGCTGATATGGCAAGAGTCGGGATTAAAAGCGGGTGAAGAATAAATGAAAGAATCCGTGAACGTGTGTAATCCTTTGAATTCATTGTGAAATAGTTGATTTGGAACTTTTGGAAGTATTCAATGAAAAATTACCGGTCAACTGTTTTCCGGAATTCAGATTACAAAGCTATTGAAATTGGAATTAGATGCACAGACGTTACCGGCCGGAACTCACATTACTTTCCGCAAACGTGCTACCGGTATATTCAGTAATTCGCGGTATTTTGCAACGGTACGACGAGCAATCGGATAGCCTTTCTTTTTCAGGATCAAAGTGAGTTCCTCGTCAGTGAGTGGTTTGTTCTTTTCCTCAGCAACAATGCAATCCGAAAGGATTTTCTTGATTTCCCTTGTTGAAATTTCTTCTCCCTGTTCGTTTTGAATGGATTCGGAAAAGAAACTCTTGAGCAGGAAAGTTCCAAAAGGCGTTTGAACATATTTACTATTGGCTACACGCGAAATGGTCGAAATGTCGAGACCGACACGTTCGGCTATATCTTTCAAAATCATTGGCCTGAGCATGGTTTCATCGCCTTCCAGAAAATACTTATGCTGGTAGTCGACAATCGCTTTCATTGTAACATAGAGCGTGTCCTGGCGTTGTTTGATAGCTTCAATGAACCAGCGGGCAGAATCAATTTTTTGCTTTATAAACACAACGGCATCGCGCTGTGAGTCGTTTTTTTCTTTCTTGTGTTTATTCTCACCGTATGATTCAAGCATATCAGTATAGGTTCTGCTTAACCTGAGTTCGGGCATATTGCGCTGGTTCAGGGTTAATTCCAGAACGCCATCCTTATTTTCAATAATAAAATCAGGAATTACATACTGATTGCCAGCGGTTGATGCGCTGAATGCACTGCCGGGCTTAGGATTGAGTTTTAAAATTTCATTAATGGCATCCCTCAGCTCTTCTTCTTCCGAATGCGTGCGTTTCATGATTTTATCATAATGCTTCTTGCTGAAATCATCAAAACAGCGGTCGAGAATAGTCACTGCCAGTTTAACAGAAGGCGAAGGATCGGATCTTTTCAATTGAAGGATCAGGCATTCCTGTAGGTTTCGCGCTGCTACTCCGGCAGGCTCAAAACTCTGAATTACCTTGAGCATTTGTTCAATTTCAGCCAGGTTTGTGGTTATTCCCTGTGTAAATGCAAGGTCATCAATCATGGCATTCAGATCGCGTTGCAAGTATCCTGCTTCATCCAGGTTGCCTATGATGGTAGTCCCGATGATGCGTTTCTGTGCAGGCAATTCTTTCAGGTCGAGTTGTGTAAGCAGTGCTTCCAGAAATCCTGTATCAGCAGTCATAGGCATTTCTTTATGCTCATCGCTGGCTGATGTATTTCCTGCATTCAGACGATAGGATGGAATGTCATCATCACTCAGATAATCATTAATATCTACATCATTTTGCGAATCGTCATTCTTATCTTTATCAACATCGCTGTAGTCATCTGATTCATCTTTATCCCTGTCATATTCCTCATCAATTTCGAGGACCGGGTTTTCTTCAATTTCCTGTTTAATGCGTTGCTCCAAAGCCATAGAAGGAATTTGCAAAAGCTTCATCAGCAAGATCTGCTGTGGAGAAAGTTTCTGTAATAATTTCTGTTGTAGGCGTTGATTAAGCATAAAGGGAAATGAAATGGATTTTAAGATTAGTCCAAAGGTAAACCTATTTGATTAATAGAGCAAACTGCGAAAAGTCATATTGTTAACTTCTAGAAATCAGCAGTCATAGGCGTACGAGGGAAAGGTATTACATCACGGATATTAGCCATACCGGTTACAAAAAGCATAAGCCTTTCAAATCCCAATCCAAAACCTGCATGAGGTGCAGTGCCGAACTTACGTGTTTCGAGATACCACCACATGTCTTTTTCAGGAATATGAAGCTCATGAATCCGGGCCACAAGTTTATCGTAATCTTCTTCACGCTGCGATCCGCCGATGATTTCACCGATACGTGGAAAAAGTACGTCCATAGCTCTTACTGTTTTTCCATCTTCATTCTGCTTCATGTAAAAAGCCTTGATTTCTGTTGGATAATCCGTAAGTATAACCGGTTTTGAAAAGACTTTTTCGACCAGGTATCGTTCATGTTCCGATTGCAGGTCTGTACCCCATTCAACAGGGAATTCAAATTTTTGACCTGAAGCCACCAGGATTTCTATTGCCCTGGTATAGGTAAGTCTTTCAAAATCATTGTTAATAACGAAGTTGAGTCGTTCGAGCAGTTCATTATCGTACATTTTCTGCAGGAATTCCAGGTCGTCATGACAATTGTCAAGTGCATAACGGATCAGGTATTTGAGAAAATCTTCCGCCAGGTCCATGTTGTCGGTAATATCGTAGAATGCCATTTCCGGTTCTATCATCCAGAACTCTGCCAGGTGGCGTGGTGTATTGCTGTTTTCGGCCCTGAATGTGGGTCCGAAAGTATATACCTCGGATAATGCCAGGGCAGCCAGTTCACCATTCAACTGACCTGAAACCGTAAGGTTAGTGCTTTTGCCAAAAAAGTCCTGTGCATAATCAATTTCACCCGCTTCATTCTTAGGCAGATTATTCATATCCAGGGTTGTAACCCTAAACATAGCCCCGGCACCTTCAGCATCTGAACCTGTAATAATGGGTGTATGAATGTAGTAAAAGCCTTTGTCGTTGAAATATTTGTGAATGGCGTAAGCCATATTGTGCCTGATTCGCAGAACGGCTCCAAAAGTATTGGTCCGGGGCCTGAGATGCGCAATTTCACGCAGGAATTCGAGAGTATGTCCTTTTTTCTGCAAAGGATAAACTTCGGGATCGGCACCGCCATAAACCAGGATTTGTGAAGCATGTACTTCAACCGACTGCCCGGCGCCCGGTGATTCGACCAACGTGCCGGTTACAGATAAACAAGCACCAGTATTTACCTGTTTCAGAAGTTCCTCGTCAAAATTTGCCAGATCAACTACCACCTGTATGCTGTGGATTGTTGAACCATCATTTAATGCAATGAAAGCCACATTTTTGTTACCGCGCTTGGTGCGAACCCAACCTTTTATAGTTACGCTATTTCCTATGCCTGTTTTTTCAGGCGTTTTCAGCAGTTCAGTTATTTTAATTCTTTTCGATTCCGACATAAAAGCGTTGTGATTAAACATTTGCAATTTTATTAGTAAGCCAGTGTGCAAATATAACGAATAATCATGAATCTGGCTGTGATTCTTGAACAGCAGGAAAGCCATGTTTAGCGAAATTCTATTTCATATCTGGAATCAAATTGTTTGTTTTAATGATTTTCTGTGTTTAGTTTTTGGAATATGCTAATATTGATTCCTCCATTAATTTTTTCTCTGGAAAGAGTAATCGTAAAATGCAAAGCCCTCTGAAGAAAACAATCTCCAAAGGGCCTTATACTGATCGAATTAATCTGTTATCCAATCATTTTTGATGGATCAACCCATTCCGTAAACTGTTCGTCGGTAACCAATCCAAGAGCCACAGCAGCCTCGCGAAGCGTTGTACCTTCGTGATGGGCTTTCTTGGCTATTTTGGCAGCATTTTCGTAACCTATATGTGTATTGAGTGCAGTAACCAGCATCAGCGAATTTTCCAGGTTTTTGCTTATAAAGGCTAGATTCGCTTCGATGCCAACAGCGCAATTATCGTTAAATGAAACGCAGGCATCACCAATAAGCCGTGCTGCCATAAGGAAATTATAAATCATTACCGGTTTGAATACGTTCAGCTGGAAATGTCCGTGCGTATTGGCAACTGTGATGGCAGCATCACAACCTATCACCTGAACACAAACCATGGTCAGTGATTCGTTTTGTGTAGGATTTACTTTTCCGGGCATGATGGATGAGCCGGGTTCGTTTTCGGGCAGATGCAATTCGCCTATGCCGCAGCGCGGTCCGGAAGCCAGCAACCGTATGTTGCTTGAAATATGCATCAGGCTGGTGGCTATAGTTTTAAGTGCGCCCGAAGCCTCCACAATATTATCGTGGCTCGAGAGAGCTTCAAATTTATTTTCGGCAGTTACAAAAGGCAGGCCGGTTAGCGAAGCGATATGCTCAGCAACTTTTACATCATATCCTTTTGGCGTATTTATGCCGGTTCCGACGGCGGTTCCTCCAAGTGCAAGTTCTGCCAGGTGTGGAAGCGTGTTTTTTATGGCTTTCATTCCATGGTCCAGCTGCGAAACATATCCAGAAAACTCCTGCCCAAGTGTTAACGGAGTTGCATCCATTAAATGCGTCCTGCCAATCTTCACAATTTTATTAAATTCCAGAGCTTTTGCAGCTAGAGTATCCCGGAGTTTCTGAATGCCAGGTAGTGTGACATCAATTAACATTCTATAAGCGGCTATCGACATGGCAGTAGGGAAAGTATCGTTGCTGCTTTGTGATTTGTTTACATCATCATTTGGATGAAGCGGGCTTTTCCCTTCGCCTAATACTCCTCCGGCAAGCACATGTGCGCGGTTGCTTACAACCTCATTTACATTCATATTGCTTTGTGTGCCTGAGCCGGTTTGCCAGACTACCAGTGGAAACTGATCATCGAGTTTGCCTTCTGAAATTTCATCACAAACTTTCCCGATGAGATCGCATTTTTCAGCATTTAACACACCCAGATCCCGATTGGTAAGGGCTGCAGCTTTTTTCAGTATGGCAAATGCCTTTATGATTTCCAGTGGCATATGCCCATCGCCGATGCGGAAGTTGTCCTTCGAACGCTGGGTTTGAGCGCCCCAGTATTTATCGGCAGGAACCTCAACAGGTCCCATGGTGTCTTTTTCGATGCGAAATTTCATGATTGGAGATATTTTAGATGATTGGATTATTTTAATGGTCATTCAATAGTTTTTGTACGAGGGATTTTGGATATCTTGCGTGTAGTAGTTGTCATTCGATTGTCATTCAATTGTTGTCGGACGAGAGTGTATAGATATTTCGAACATTATTTGTCATTCAATTGCTTTTATGTGCCAGTTTTTACATGATGTGAGTTAGCGGTCATACTTGGTTTCATGATGTTTTGCCAATTGTATTGATATAATTATTTAGTTTTACGCCCAGATCCTGGATATCTGCTAATAATTCTTTGTATTCTTCATCTGTTATTAGTTTTCTGTTGTATGCTTTTATAGTCCAGGTTCTGGTTTCATAAAGTGAGCCACGTGAATAGTATAGAAAATTCTTTGAATCTTTGAAATGAAACCGACCAAATCCTTCACTTATATTTGATCCAATTGAATCAGCTGCTTCAGTGTATTGTTTGCCAATAGAATATTTAGCAAATGGATCCCATCTGGTTACAATTTCCCAAACTTTTTCAGCCAGTTGCATTGCCAAGTTATAAACTCTTAAATCATCAATGTCCATAACTTTAAATTGATTTTTTGATTTATGCTTTTTAGTGATTTAACGACTTCATAGCCCAATTCCTTTTTCTCAATACCCATTCAGCAATTGAATGACTATTGAATTACCATTGAATGACAAATTTCATTAACGTTTCTTGGCCTATCAAACTTTACCCAATAAGTCTGTCAATCTCATCAACCGGCTGTCCCAGAACCGCTTTATGATTCTTTACCACAATCGGCCTCTGTATTAATTTAGGATTTTCGAGTAAGATGGTAATCCATTCCTCGTCGTTAAAATGTTTGCCTTTTAACTTTTCCTTATACTCATCTTCCTGCGTACGCACAATCTGTTCAGGCCGCATGTTGAGTTTCATAAGTAGCTCCTTAAAGTGTTCGCGGGTAAGTGGGGTCCTGAGGTATTCTACAACATTGTATTCCAGCCCTTTATCCTGTAGGTACTGCAATCCTTCCCGCGATTTGCGGCATTTTGGGTTGTGGTAAATAGTTATCATAGGAATGTCTTATAGAAAGGTTGATTACCATTCAAAGATAGAAAAATTTAGATGTGAAAATGATTTTGCCTGGAATAGAATTTTTTACTTTTGTGTCAGGACATTTTATCAAAAAAACAGGAATACACAGAAGATTATTATTGCTTCATTGTATTCCTGAATTTTATTCCGGAAATGCTGGATATACTTTTTACGAATCGCTTCTGCCAAATTCCATCAGGTAAGCTTTGATGAAATCATTGAGGTCGCCATCAAGTACTTCGTATGCATTTGACGTTTCGTGTCCTGTTCGTATGTCTTTAACCATTTTGTACGGATGAAGAACATAGTTGCGGATCTGTGATCCCCATTCGATTTTTTTCTTGTTGCCTTCAATTTCGGCCTGGGCTTCTTTTTTCTTTCGCAGTTCAATTTCGTACAACTGCGACTTTAGCATCTGAATGGCTTTGTCGCGGTTCTGCTGCTGCGAACGGGTAACCTGGCATTCTACCACAATTCCTGATGGAGCATGGTAGAGACGAACCGCTGTTTCTACTTTGTTCACATTCTGTCCGCCAGGACCGCTGCTTCGGAAAGTGTCCCAGCTGATATCGGCAGCACTGATCTGGATGTCGATATTGTCATCCACAACCGGGTAAACATACACTGAAGCAAAAGAAGTATGGCGCCGGTTAGCCGAATCGAAAGGAGAGAGGCGAACCAAACGGTGAACTCCGTTTTCTCCTTTCAGGTATCCAAAGGCATGATCACCTTCAATTTCGATAGAAACGGATTTAATACCGGCCCCATCGCCTTCGTTTAAATCGAGTTCGCGGACTTTAAAATTATTCCGTTCGGCATAGCGGATGTACATGCGCATCAGCATCTGAGCCCAATCCTGGCTTTCGGTTCCACCGGCGCCGGAATTGATCTGAAGGATAGCACTCAGTCCATCTTCTTCGTTGCTGAGCATATTCCGGAATTCGAGATCATCGAATAGCTTTTCAGTATTCTGAACGCTATCTTCAACCTCTTGTTCCGTGGCTTCACCAGCCTGGAAAAACTCTGCTAAAACATATAAATCTGCCAATGAAACCTCGGCATTTGTAAAAGCATTAGTCCAGCTTTTCTTTTCCTGTATGGATTTGAGGACAAGTTCGGCTTTTTTCGGGTCATTCCAAAATTCAGGAGCTTCCGTTAGTTTTTCTTCTTCGGCGATGAGTTCAAGCTTGGTATCGACGTCAAAGGAACCTCCTCAGCGCTTCGAGCCGCTTTGATAGTTCTTTTAGTGATTCGGTGGTTATCATAGTTTGTTGGTATTTATAAATCTGATATTTCGATATCGCGTAAGTGGGTTGCAATCAGTCCTTGTTCAAAGCCCCGTGAAGCGGCAAAAAAGGCTGCTTTTTGCCGGTTTTGTAGTGTGTCGCCACCAAGTTGACGGAGTTTCTTCTGTAGTAATGTATTTAAAAATGCCGAATACACATCTGTTTCGAAAGTGGAAAGAGCCTGTTGAATCAACGCCGCCGGGATATTCCTGGCTCTCAGACTGGCAGCAATTTTTAATTTTCCCCACCCGTTAATTCTGAATTTCCCACCGGCATAATTTATTGCGAACCGTTTTTCATCAATAAAACCTTCTTCGATCAGTTTGCTTATGATGCCGCTGCTGAAGCTCCTATCAATATTCCAACTGATAAATTTCAGCTGCATTTCGCTGATACACCGATCCTGAATTGCGCAATAATCAGCTGCTTTCCTGTAGGCCTGGCCGAAATCAAGTAGTATGCCGTTATTGCTACCGGACATGATTTTTAGTAAAAATCTACCATTTCAACATCAAAAAGTATAACGGAGTTAGCCGGAATGCCAGTCATTACTGCTGAGCCGTATCCTAATGCTGAGGGAATAAAAAGTTGTATTTTACCGCCTGCTCCTATTAATGGCAAGCCTTCCTGCCACCCTTTTACAAAAATGGTGACTACATTTGAATAAGGCTGTCCAAGATGATATGAACTATCGAATATGGTACCATCAGTTAGATAGCCCTTGTAATTGACAGACACATATGATTTTAAGGTGGGGTGGTTTGTGCTTCCTGGTTTTTGAATAACATAGTATAAGCCGGAAGCTGTTGATTGCGCGCCGGTTATATTGTGTGCAGTTATATAATCTTCAATTATTTTCTTGTCGGTTGGGCCATAATCAACCACATCCGCTGTTTTTGAGCAGGATATAGCTATTACCAGTAAAAGGGAAAATGCAATAAATTTACGAATCATGATTTCAGGTATCTTTTCGGTACAAAGTTACAGCTTTGTGGCATACAGATTTTTATGAATAAAAATTTTGATAAAAATTAACATTCCGAAATATAAAGGCACTCAATATCAACTATATTTCGCTGATACTTTGCCCTGTTATAACCCATTAAAAATAGCTGATCTGCTTTTGTGTTTCCTAAAAACGTATTTTTCACTTTATGTGAATGCAGGCAGTTTTTATTTAAAACTAACCAGTTCAATATCAAATATCAGTACCGAATGGGCGGGAATTGAGCCAATGGCTGTTGCTCCATATCCTAATCCTGACGGGATAAAAAGGCGCATTTTGCCGCCTGCTCCAATTAGCTGCAAGCCTTCCTGCCAACCTGTTATCAAATTATATAGTTTGTTCGTGTAGGGGGTTGAGGATGAGTCGAAGGGATTTCCATCAACCAGATATCCACTGTATTTCACAGTAACTGTAGAATTTATGAGAGGGTGTGCGCTCCCTCCTGGATTTTGAATAATATAATACAACCCCGAAGTAGTAGATTTCGCAGTAGTGTCGTTATGAACCGTTAAATAATCCTGAATTATCTTTTTGTCGATCGGGCCATAATCAACCAGATCTGGTGTATCAATTTTAGTGCATGAAACTATAGTTACAAGTAAAATGGAAAATGCAATTAATTTACGAATCATCTCAGTGCTTTTTTTTGCTGTAAAATTACGGTTTTGGCGCATATAGATTTTTATCCCCCATGTTTTTGATAAATTTTAACATTTTTAATAAATGCCTGACAATTGTAAAAAAGCTGTTCCAATTCTTAAAATCGCATTCAAATCCGGTATCTATGAGAATAGTCTTTAAAATACCAATCACTTGTTTATCCTCTTTAGTTGAAATTAAATTGCTGAAAAACAAGGCCATATGTTCAAATATTATTTGCAATTATCATATTTAAAGAATTAAATATTTAATCTCATCAAACCTTTTAAAGAAATGCTTGTTATGTGAGAACTAAAAGTACAATCAATTTATAAAATCACTCAAAGCATAAAACATACAAAATGCAGGTAGAAGCAACGTCAATCGAAAATAAAGATAAAGTTAAAAATAGCGCATGTGGCTGTGGGTCAGGTGGATGCGGTAGCCATTCAAATAGTAATGAACCTTCAGAAGTGAATACTGATCTCCCTTCACGATTCCAGCTTTTGCAGCTAGGCGACCGTGTGGTTGAATTTGGCTCAGGATTGGGCAGCGACTGTATTTCGGCCGCAAGTGTGGTCGGACCTACTGGTAAAGTTATAGGGATTGATATTTCGGAGCAGAACATAAGTACTGCCCGTGGAATAGTCGATTCAATGAAAGTGAGCAATGTCGAATTCAGGCTTGGTGATGTTGAAGCCGTGCCTTTACCTTCCGAATTTGCCAACGTGGTATACGCGAGTTGCGTTTTCAACCTGCAGAACAACAAACAGAAGGTTGCAGATGAAATGTACAGGATTTGCGATCATAACGGGTATGTTTGTGTATCAGATTTTGTGATTATAAACGATATCCCGGACGACTTGCGCAAAGAAGCTTCATCATTCGCAGGCTGCATTGCCGGTGCTGAAAAGGCTGATGTTTTTATGAGTTATTTCCAAAAAACCGGTTTTACACAAGGTGGCATTGTTGAAGTGAATAAACTGGAACTTCCTTTGGAAATCCTTGAGAAATACCTGGATACGGATATGATCAGGAAATACAATGATATCAATTCAGACGAAGGCGTTTTCAGTGTTGTACTGGTTGTTGAAAAACCAGAGACCTGCCAGTCTGAAACCTGTTGTCACAACGCAGATAAGCATAAGAACTAATAAGCGGATCAGGAAACCTGAATCCATAAATTAGATTATAAGGCGTAAAAGAGTAGTGATTTAATCATCACTTGTCTTTTGCGCTTTTTTATTTATCGAGCCATAACCCTTGCAATTCCACAACGATACGGATTAATCTATAACTTTACTGCCATATTTATTCCGGAGCTTCAAATATGAGTTCGATCCACAACCTATTTCAAAAACAAGCATTCCTTTGGCTTTTGTTTTTTCTGCTTTTGGTGGGTATGGAAGTGAATGCTGCTAATGAAATTATTCTCAATAACTCAGGCCGTACTAAAATAAATGTAACCGAAAATACTCTTTCCCATCTGCTGATAAGTAATACTATCAGCAGTTTCAATACACTTTTTGTAAAGACCGATAAAGGCGAATTTATAGAATTACAGCTCGATTCCTATTCAAAAACGAACACAATCGGTTCTCCCCAGTTACCTGTACTCAGTAAACTAATCGAAATCCCGGAAGGTTCAACTCCTGAAGTGAAAGTTATTAGCTTTGATCTGAAGGAATACCTGCTTGCAGATTTCGGAATTACCCAGAAACTATTCCCAACGCAGGCTCCACAATCCAAAAATAGCGTTAAGAATGTTGACATTGCTTTTAACAGGCAAGTATACGAAACTAACAGCTTCTATGGCGATGTATTAGTGCAGGTTAAGGTGACCGGCAATCTGCGTGGGGTTCAACTTGCCAACCTGGTATTGTCGCCTGTTCAATACAATCCGGTAACGAATACGATCAGGGTGTATAATAACCTTGTGGTTGAAATTAATTTTTCAGGAGCTAATCAATTAAAGAGTGTCGAAAATAATTCCAAATTACAATCTCCGTATTTCAAAAGTATAATTGGCAATGTACTTAATGGCAAACCGACAGATGTGAAAGCTGCCGAAGTGTCTGATTCCCCTGTAAAATATGTCATCGTATCCGATCCGATGTTTCGTGATGCGTTGCAGCCATTTATTAAATGGAAAGTCAGGCGCGGGTTTAATGTTATTGAAGCTTACACCAGTGATCCGGCTGTCGGTGCAACTTCAGCTTCGATCAAAGCGCACCTTCAGAGTATTTACACTTCCGCTACGCCAACTGATCCGGCTCCATCTTTTGTGCTGTTTGTTGGCGATGTGGCCCAGATTCCTGCATTCAACTGCGGTGATCATGTAAGCGATCTGTATTATTGTGAATATACCGGAGATTACCTTCCGGAAGTGTTTTATGGGAGATTCTCGGCCAACACGGTCGATGAATTACTTCCACAGATTAATAAAACCCTTCAATATGAGCAATACCTGATGCCGGATCCATCTTTTCTGAATCAAGTTTTAATGGCAGCAGGCGCAGATGCATCTCACCAGTTGAAATGGGGAAATGGCCAGGTGAATTATGCAACGACATACTATTTTAACGAAGCGCATAATCTGGTTCCTCATATTTATCTTCAACCTGAGCCAGCAGGAAGCAATTATTCAAATAGCATTCAGGCCAATATCAGTAACGGTGTTTCATTTGCCAATTATTCTGCACACGGAAGTGCTGAAGGTTGGACAAATCCTTCTTTTACTATATCAGATGTCGATAAACTTCAGAATACAGGAAAATATGGTTTGATGGTTGGAAACAGTTGCCAGACAAATGCGTTTGACCAGAATTCGTTTGGCGAAGCGCTTCTGAGAGCCGAGGATAAAGGTGCTCTTGGATATATCGGGGCTTCAGGTCTGACGTTTTGGGACGAAGATTACTGGTGGAGTGTTGGAAACGGCTCTGTTGTTTCGGACGCGATGTACGAAACTACCGGTCCGGGAGCATATGATCGTATTTTTCACGATCATGGCCAACCAAGATCCGAATGGTACAGCACCATGGGTCAGATGGTTTTTGCCGGAAACCTCGCGGTTCAGGAATCAAATTCAGAAATGAAAAAACAATATTGGGAATCGTATTGCCTCATGGGCGATCCTTCGACTATGATTTATTTCGGAGTTCCTTCTGCTCTAAAGGCAGAATATACTTCATTACTACCCCTTGGGGCAACAACTTTTCAGATTAAAACCGAAGCTTTCGCCTCGGTAGCAATCAGTGGAAACAGTATTCTTCACGGTGTAGCAGAAGCGGATGAAAATGGGCTGGCAACTGTTCAATTGCAACCTTTCACGCAAACTGGGTATGCAGATATTGTTATAACGATGCAAAACCGC
>Ga0268283_1001283_pt1 | contig 12508 bp, 12 predicted proteins | sample saktaG_13_FD_190140 | JGI IMG/M metagenome (GOLD analysis project Ga0268283, IMG submission 190140) | Saline water microbial communities from Sakinaw Lake, British Columbia, Canada - sak_2013_06_06_36m | ecosystem: Environmental > Aquatic > Non-marine Saline and Alkaline > Saline ... | reverse complement strand
TAACTCAAGTTGCTAGTTTTTAAAAAATAGGAAGGAACATTGTAAGAGATTAATTTTGAGGTGCAAACAACAAAAACTCGAACAATGCTCCTGAAGGATAAAGTTATAGCAATTTTCTGTTTAGTAGATGACATGTTGAAATCTATTGAACACAAAGAATACTCAAATCGAAAAATGAGTGATAGTGAGGTGATTACCACTGGCATCATATCGGCTCTTTATTTTGGCGGACACATGGATAATGCAAGGGGATTTATGAAGGAAACCAACCTTGTTCCAAATATGCTTGATAAAAGTCGTTTTTGCAGACGTATTCATAACTTAAATGAGTTGATAATGAGTCTTTTCATACAGATTGGCAGACATATGAAAGATATTGCCGGAGCTGCAAATTATATTGTTGATTCCTTTCCGGTTTCTTCTTGTCATAATATTCGGATAAGTCGGAGCAAATTATTTAAAGGAGAAGCATTCCGTGGATACAAGGCAAGTATGCGTCAATACTTTTATGGAGTGAAGGTTCAGGTTTTAACTACTGAAACTGGAATTCCCGTAGAGTTCTGTTTTGTGCCAGGCAGTGAACATGATGTAATGGCATTGTATAAACTTCCATTATCTCTTCCGCCTGAAAGTAAAATATTTGGAGATTCTGCCTATACCGATTATTCAGCAGAAGATGATTTATTTGATGCTGATGGCATAAGGCTAATGATTCAACGAAAAAGCAACTCAAAAAGACCTGATCAACCTTGGATTTCATTCCTGAAAAGCTATATGCGTAAACGAATAGAAACAGCTTTCAGTGGAATGAAAGGTTTATACTTGAAATCAATTCATGCTGTTACACAAAAGGGGTTCCTACTAAAATTGATGCTTTTTGTCGTTGCTTATACATTTGATAAACTTACTTGATAAACTAGCAACTTGAGTTAATTATTATGACGATAGATGCCAACTGCCATTACCGTAAGTGCAGCAAAATAAGGCGGATAATACCCGTAATAATAGGGCGGATAATAGGGAACATAGGCAGGTGAATATACATACTGCACGATTGGTGCTGATTCAACTACCACAACGGAAGTTGTTGCAGGAACACTAACCACAACAGGATCGTCGCCTTTATACCCGGGATTAGCAGTAACTGCAGGTGTTGCAGAAGTTTTAGGCTCAGCAATATACCCTTCACCGTACAATTCCTTGTCACCTACAATCTGCATGGTAACTTTCTTTTCTTTATCTTTTGATACCAGGATAACGGCAACATCCTGCGTTTCAGTTTTAGTTACATCAACCTGGAGTATAAATGTATAGTCACCGTCTTTCTTCTTGGTGGTAACTTTAATGAAATCAACTTTATTATCCAGGTCCAAATCCAGGTTATTGATTCCGGTTTTTTCTGCATTTAGCGATTTTTCAAAGTCTTCAATGGTCTTTGACTTTTGAAAAAGATCCATCACGGCGTATAGATCCAGGTTATCTCCAGGCAAGCCTAACAATGTGGAATCATTTTCAGTCTGGCCTGCAGTCTGCGAAAAAGAAGGAATGCTTAACATGCACATTGTGAGTATTATAAACGATAAAAAATAACGTTTCATGATAGTGTAATTTAAGTTCATAATGTATTCATCTTCAAAAATACAAAAATACATCAAACAGTCAAAATTTTGGATTTTCATTACTCTTTTCATCAGCAAACAGTACCTCTGATCAGCTCCCAAAAAATCCCTGGTAACAAAATTTGTTAGCAGGGATAGAATTATATTGTAAACTCAAAACTAAATGGGGACAGACAAATAAAATGGTTATTTATCGTCTTCTGCCTCCTCCGCCACCACTTCTTCCACCACTGGGACGGGCACCACTGCTGTAGCCGGAGCGGGACGACGAGCCCATAGAACTTGATTTTGATGGAGTTGTGGAAGGGCGTGCCGATGATGAAGTTCCTTTTGTCTGGCCGGTTGATGGAGTAGTTGAAGGACGTGCCGACGCTGAGGATCCTTTTGAAACATTATTTGAAGGTGATGTGGAGGGACGTGCCGATGAGGAAGATCCTTTTGCCTGGTTGGCTGATGCTTTGTTCCCGTTATAATTGCCACTGGCATTATTATGGTTCACAGTATTGGAAGTATTGCGGGAATTGTTGTAATTATTATAGTTATTCGTATTATGAATTACCACAGTGTTTCCTCCGCCATGATACCCGCCGTGATACCCGCCATGGTAATAATAATTATTGTGGTGATAAGCACTTATTGCAATTACTGCAAATGCAGTGAAATAGGGCGGAGGCATTGGGGGAGGATAATAAGGCACATAAACTGGTGAATACACATACTGTACAATAGGTGCTGATTCAACAACCACAACAGTGGCTGGTGCCGACTTTACAGTCACATCAACAGGGACAGCACCGGTATACCCGGGATTAGCAGTTGCTGTGGGGGTTGCAGGTTTGGGTTCGATTACATAATCTTTGCCGTACAAATCTTTATCTCCCACAATCTGCATGGTTACCTTATCATTTTTATCTTTCGAAACTAAAATAACGGCAACATCCTGTTTCTCTTTTTCTGTTACGTCAACCTGGAGTATAAAAGTAAAATCCTTGTCTTTCTGCTTTGTCACAACCTTAATGAAATCCACTTTTTTATCCAGGTTCAAATCCAGGTTATTGATTCCTGTTTTTTCTGAATTTAAAGATGTTTCAAAATCCTCAATAGTCTTTGACTTTTGAAAAAGATCCAGCACAGCATAAAGATCCAGGTTATCTCCCGGCAAGCCTAACAACGTCGTATCCGAAGCAGTTTGACTCCCTGTTTGTGAAAAAACAGGATAGCATAACAAACTCATCGAAAGTATTATAAATGAAATAAAACAGTTTTTCATAATTTCACGATAAAATTAATTGGTGATCAAATTTACAAAAAAAAACACTGGTTCCTTCCATAAATTTAATTTTCAAATCAGCCGGTTGATATTTTTTACTTTGTAAGTTCAATTTAAAGAGTTGGTTTTATTTAGGAATTAATTATAAATAGCCTGCTGATTATAATTTGGGATTTTGTATATCATTATAATTCTATTGGCATCAGGAGTCAAAGTTTTGTAATAAGTATTTTTGTTGACGTGATTAATAAATTACGTTTAAATAAGTATCTTTGAAATGAAATGCATGTTTTACTCATAAATAATCCCCAATCCCATGAGAAGAGAAACCACTATTCTTGCCACTCTGATACTGATGGCATTCGCATTAACCTCAATTGCACAAACTGTTGAGTTGACTCCATTAGCCGGTTACACTTTCCGCAGTACAGTTCACATTACCAATGGGGAAGCCAGGATTAATGATGGTTTTACGTACGGCGGTGCTCTCACCATTGCGCCCAGCCAATACAATGCTATTGAGATTTCCTATTACCGTTATGAAACTGAAGCAACTGCATATTCGAGTTATAACGGCTTCGTTGATGTTTCTAAAGATGTAGCAGTTAATTACTTGTTAATTGGTGGCCAGCGCTTGTTCCCGGTTAATGATAAAGTAACCCCGTTTACAGGATTTAATATCGGAGCCGGATGGCTGGGTTCAAAGGACGACAGTTTCAGCACGATCACGAAATTTTCGATGGGATTTGATGCCGGGGTGAAAATTATGGTCAGCGAAAAAGTAGGCATCAGGTTACAGACCAATTTTATTTTCCCTATTACAAGTGCAGGAGGTAGTTTGTATTGGGGCTCTGGCGGTTCTGGTGTCGGATTAACTGGCTATATTCCTATCTGGTCATTTGGGTTTAATGGTGGTTTAATATTTAAAATTAAATAAAGTCCTGCTATGAAAAACATAGTTATCTCCATATTTTTACTGGTGGTAATGTCAGCGTGTACGCCGTCACAACAAGTAATAAATTCATGGAAGAACCCTGACATAAAACCTAAAGACCACTACGAATCAATATTTATAATTGCGTTTTCCCAGGATCTTAACGCAAAAATAGCCGTTGAAAATGAGCTTGCCAAGGTGGTTGAGTCACGTGGACGTAAGGCTGTGAAGAGCAGTTCTGTTTTAACATCATCATTCCTTGCCGATACAAACAATACCCGCGAAGAATTAACCCAAAAAATCAGAGATGCTGGCTGTGATGCAGCATTTACAGTTGTATTGTATGATGTAAAAACCGATGAAAGTTACCAGCCGGCAACAGTTTATTATCCTGTCGAGCATACTTTCTACGATAGCTATCACAGGTATGCTCTTTATTATTTTGATTACGTTGAAGAGCCGGGTTATACTATCACTGACAGAACATTTTATTTCGAAACCAATTTCTACGACATTGCTTCGGGGGAGATGTTAAGTTCAATACAATCGGATGCTTTTAATCCTTCTGACATCCCGAGCCTGATGAAGGGCTATACCAAACTGATGCTTTCGCAGCTCAAAAAAGAAGGTTTGATAAAGGAATAGGAAAAATAATTTTCGTCTTAGAGCTGGAATCCAAAGTTTATATAACAGAACAATGATTTAAATATGTTTTCAAGGAACCTGGAAATAGCAACTCGTTATACCTTTTTTTGAAACGCTTTCCTTGAGATTAGCAGAAATTATATGCTATGACAATCTTGGAATTTGAATCCAATATAAATATAAGAATCAATTCTCCAAATAATCTTTTCTTCACTCATTTTTACCTTCCAAAAGTAGAATGGCTTTACGTTTTTTAAATAGGCGAAATAGATGGCTAGCTATCTGCAAGCATAAATATTTGGTAATTTCGTAATCATTTTCAACCACGAAAAATCTAATGATAGCACGGCCGGTTTTTTATAAATACAAAGTGGTTTTTCTGCTTATAATAACCCTGGCATTCCTTGCCCCGGGAGTTTATGGCGATATTCCTGAGGAAGTTTATATTCCTAAGGTAAGGCCTGCTATTTCCATTATCAAACTTTTGGGTTTGAGCGATGAGCCATTAGGTGAATTTCAAATGCTCACCATACCTTTAAAGCGGGCTGGCCGGTTATTCCTGATCGAAGCCAGGATAGATGGCCAGGCAGGAAACCTGATTTTTGATACTGGGGCTTCAGGGCTGGTTTTGAATAAAACCTATTTCAGGAAATATGTTGGGGATGAAAAAACAGCCGGAGGCGGAATAACAGGCATATCCGGAAAAATTCTCAGAACGGTGGTTAAGCGGATTGAGATTTCGGATTTATATTACGAAAATGTGCCTGCAGATCTTATGGATCTGGGTCATATTGAAAACCGCAGGGGTGTCAAAGTTTTAGGCCTTTTTGGTTTGAATATGATTGACGAGTTCGAGGTAATTTTCGACGCAAATAATAGCGAACTGCAACTTATCCGTATTGATAAACAAGGAAACCGTATCAGTTCTCAGCCATCAGAAACAAAATATGAGTTCACCCAAATTATGGATACAAAGTATAACATTATGGTTGTAAGAGGAAAAATCGGTGATAAAATGTTGGATTTCTGCCTCGATACAGGAGCTGAGAGTAATGTGATCAGCAGCTATGTTCCTAAAAAGGTTATGAGCACAATAAGGATTAACCGCCGGTCGGGCATGGGTGGTGCCGGCGCTGCTTCCGATGAAGTGCTTTATGGAACAATGAGCGAGTTTGAATTGGGTGATCATCAGTTTGGCAATATGCAAACTGTAGTGACCAGCCTTGATGCTATGTGTGAGTCCTATGGATGTTCAATTGACGGTATGCTTGGGTACGATTTCTGGCAGAAAGGTATTTTTTGCTTTAATTTCAAAAAAAAAGAAATCCGCTTCAGCTTAGGGAAAGGAGATAAACAATGAAATCCCGCTTACTATTTTACCTTATTCCCATCCTCTTATTGCCAGCACTCTGCAGTCTGGCTCAGAATAAGCCTGATAATGTGTGCTATATCAATAATGGCAGGATATATTTTCAGCTCGACAGGAGTTGGCCGGATACAAAGAGAAAAGAAATTTCCATATTATTCAGCCTCGATAGCATGCTGATTCAAAAAGCCTTTGAAGGCAAATCGCCATTTATAATTGATAGTGTAACCTGGGAAGTGACCAATATTAGTGAGAACCTGGTTGAGCTTTCAAAATCTGTGCCTAAGTCGCAGGCTTCATACAACCCAAGCGAAGTGCTTTTAATTGATGATTCATGGTTTATAAAGCCATTTACAGAAATTCCATTCTTCTCAATTACAAAGAAATACGGCATAAATAGATTTGCAAAGGTACCTGCTAACAGATACGAAAACGGGGAAGCGCATTTTTACCTGCCGGGATATCAAAAATCGGGGAAGGTTTATTTATCAGGTTCTTTTAATAACTGGAGTACAATAGAACTTCCTATGCAAAAAACCGAAACCGGATGGGAAACAAGTGTTACGTTGGCTCCGGGCAAGTACCTCTATAAATATATTGTCGATGGCAAATGGATTGCTGATCCCGGCAACCTTTTAAAGGAAAATGATGGTGAATCCGGAGCCAATTCAATTTTGTATTGCTATAACTATGTGTTTAAATTAAGTGGATCCCCGGATGCAAAAAAAGTTTACCTGGCCGGCAGTTTTAACGATTGGAAAAGAAAAGACCTGAAAATGAATCGTGTGCCCGGCGGATGGATACTGCCTCTTTATCTTGAGGAAGGCACATACTCCTATAAGTTTATTGTTGATGGAATATGGATCCCTGATCCGGCAAACAGCAATACGCGCACCGATGCTTATGGAAACATGAATTCATTTGTCGGAATAGGGGATACGGTGATTTTTAAACTTAAAGGGTTTAATTCGGCTGAAAATGTAATCCTGTCTGGCAGCTTCAACAGCTGGAGTACCAACGAATTGTTGATGAACAAAACATCGGATGGATGGGAGTTGCCATACGTAATTGGTGCCGGGAACTATGAATATAAATTTATAGTTGATGGTAGATGGATGCCAGATCCGGCAAACCCTGTAACAGCAGGCTCAGGTGAAAATGAAAACTCATGCATAGTTGTTAAACCCAATTATACATTCTCACTCAAACAGTTTGCTGATGCGAAAAAAGTTATTGTAACCGGCAGCTTTAACGGATGGAACGAAGGCAGCTTCCCTATGGTTAGAAAGGATGGAGAATGGACTTATTCTGTTTACCTTAAACCTGGAAAATACACGTACAAATTTATCGTCGATGGACAATGGATGATTGATCCGGCGAATGAAGTCTGGGAAGAAAACAGAGTAGGTACCGGGAATTCGGTATTATGGATTGAGCCTTGAAAAAAAGATTTCGGATGTCGGATTGTTGATTTCGGGTGTGTAATCCTCAAATCTAAATTATTTGGACTTTGGTATTACTCAGATAAAGAACTTAATATCAATTAATCCGCAATCGACAATCCGCAATCGACAATCCGCAATCCGCAACCCCCAATCTTTTATTACCCATTCTTTCTCGAACTCCTGTTCCCTCCAAAAAATCCCCATCCACCGCTTCCGATTAAAAAGCCAAATGCATACCATGCCCCGTTATTGTTTGGCGCATAAACAGTGATATCATTACGGAATAACATAGCAATGAGGTCAAAGGGTGCAATAAAGCCATGGAATAAACCACCCAGAAAACCATATGTATGGCCGGTAAGGCAAGGGGCTATAATTTCCTTGTTGGCGCAGCCGGTTAAAAAAAGTAAGCCTGTCAGCACTAGGAATATCACTATAATTCCGTTTGGTTTAATAAAGTTCTTCATAATATTGAGTTTTAAATTAAATCTATCAGATTAGTAACATTTTTCAAAGTCACATTTAATTGGGAATAGTCCACTTATTCAAGTTGCATTTCCAACTTTAAATTATATGTAAAAATAGCATATTTATCAATTACAGGATTCCGGGCAACATATAAATGGTGCTTCAACACTATGAAAAGCAAATGTTTTATAAGAATCATGCAAATATGCTCAAATATGAATACTTTTGCACCCTGAAAGGGAAAATCATATTAACAACATTAAAGAAAATCGATATCATGAAAATGAAATTAAACCTATTTGTTCTGTTAGCCGGCCTTATTCTGTTTGTTGCTTCTTGCAAGCAAAAAAGCACTGCTGACGAAAACCTGGCTCCAGGCGTGCGTAAAGCTACTGTCGAAGAAGTAATACAGACAAGCAATTATTCGTATGTCCGGATTTCAGAAAACGGAAACGAAAACTGGATAGCAATTACCAGGCAGGAAGTTGAGAAAGGCAAATCGTATTACTATATGCCTGGTATTGAAATGAACAACTTTGTGAGCAAGGAACTGAAAAGGACATTTCCTTCAATCCTTTTTGTTGACAAATTCAGCGATCAGCCTATTGTTGCCAAAATAACGGTTGCCGATTCAGCCAAAGGCAAACAGGAAGCAATTCAAAAAGAAGGTATAAAAGTTGAAGTCGCCAAGGGCGGTATCAGCATTGCTGAACTTTATGCCAACAAAGAAAAGTATGCAGGTAAGACTGTTAAAATCAGCGGTGAAGTTGTAAAATACAGCGCTGATATTATGAAAATGAATTGGGTTCACATTCAGGATGGAACCAGCAGTGACGGGTCTTTCGACCTTACTATTACTACCAATGATGTTACCAAAGTTGGTGATGTTGTAACTTTCGAAGGTACTGTTACTTTGAAAAAAGATTTCGGAGCAGGATACTTTTACGAAGTTATTGTTGAGAATGCTAAATTGCTGACCAACATGTAATTAATTGCTGAACTGGATACAGAAAATCCTTCATCATTTGCTTGGTGAGGGATTTTTTTTTGCTCAGTTGGATGGGGCTCAGTGCGATGGCTCAGTAGTATTGCTCAGCGGGATTTTTAATCCCGCTGTTCAGAGGTCCGGATTTTTAATCCGTTAATTTAATCGTAATTCTTGGGACATAACGCCAGGCATTTCTTGCCTAGTTGTTGTTTTCAGTTGTATGAATTTCCAGGTAAAGATCTTCAACTTTCTTTCTCGCCCATGGTGTTTTGCGTAAAAACTTCAGGCTCGACTGAATGCTTGGATTATCAATAAAACAGTTTATCTGTATCAGTTTCCCCAACAGCTGCCAGCCGAAATGATCAACCAAACGATTCAATACTGTTTCCAGGCTCACGCCGTGTAATGGATTGTTTTTTTGTTCTGTCATAAGGAAAGCATTGCCGGATTATTGTAATGCAAAGATAGCTTATGAATTTTCAGTATGGATAAATAATTCAGGCAAATCCAAAACTGGCTGTCTCTAATCCGATTCCAATTTGTTGATGATCGTTTTAACATCTTTTTCTTCAAAATAAGAAACGATTTTTAATGCCGTTTTAAGCAGTTTGCCAGGAGGATTTTTAAGCTTGGCGCCTAGCTCTGCAATGGTATAATCTGTAAACGCAACAACTGATTTTCTTTCAACGTCTTTTAATTTTGACAATTTACAAGCCAGGTTCCAGGCTTGTTCCCGCGCTTTCACCATACTGAAATTTGCAATCAACTCATCCGAATTATGTCCTAACCAATCGACAAGTACCATCAGCCTTGAGACTTTTGAAACCCTGTCCTGCATTTCATTTGTAAGGTCGTTAAGGATCTGGTTAACTTTCATGAAATCATTTTTCAGCGTTGGCATGCTTATTCCGGGATCAAACGATGATGCTGCAATTCCAAGGTCCATGTTGATATGTGCATTCATTCCAAGCATCAGATGCTGAATGATAGTTAATTTATCGAGTTTTGCCTCAAATGCAATTTCCCACGAGGCTGTACACCCCTGATTATTCATAAAGCTTTGATATGCTGTTAAATATAAATTGGCAAATGCCACATCCATCACTTCCATACGCTCATTATCTTCGAATTGTTTTTCGAGTATTGCCTGTTTTATCTGCGCGGTTGTTCGCCGGTAGACATAAGCAAAAATTCCAAGATAATTATTTTCAACAACAGTGTTTTCGATGATCATGTCAAGTTCTGCCAGAACTTCATCGATAGATTTTGCGGGAATAGCCATAACAACAGATCTGTTTTCAATAAAACCAAATGTGTGCGTATAGTGTTCACTTGCTGCTCTGTTTTAATAATTCTCTAAAAATCATGGTGTGGATGAATTCATCGTATTTTATCTGATTAAATTAGAGAATCAACCGATCCTGTTATTAGTATAGAACAATGGATAATTTCTAACCGGCACTTCGCACTCCATTATCTTTTTGTGAGAATAAAAATGAACGGATTTAGAGAAAAGAAGGCATAAAAAAAGGATTCCATTGTGGAACCCTTTTAAAATCAAAACACTAACTAATTCAATTATTGTACGATCTTCAGCTCATTGATAAGGTTGCTGGCACCTGCATATTTTTCGATTACGAAAAGAACATAGCGGACATCCACGTTAATGGTACGCTGAAGTTCAGGTTCGAAAAGGATATTGCCGCTCATAGCTTCCCAGTTGCCGTCGAAAGCAAGGCCGATAAGTTCGCCGTCGCCATTTATAACCGGGCTGCCGGAGTTACCGCCTGTAATATCATTATCGGTAAGGAAACAAGTATAAAGTTTGCCATTTTCGCCATAACGGCCGTAGTCTTTCTTATTGTACAATTCCTTCAGTTTGGCAGGAACAATAAACTCTTCGTTGTTAGGATCTTCTTTCATCATAACGCCGTCGAGCGTGGTGTAATAGTTGTAATGAACAGCGTCGGCAGGATAATAATCAAGTACTTTGCCGTAAGTCATACGCATGGTGCTGTTGGCATCAGGATAAAAACTTGTGTTTGGCTCCATTTCGCGGAGTGCAGCTACAAACAGGCGCTGCGCTTTCTTATTCTTAACACCAAGTTGCTGATTAGCGCCTTGCAGTTTCTTGAAGTTATCCATAAATGAATTGTAGGCAAGGTAAGCCGGATCCTTTTGCATTTTCTTAAGGTTTGGCTTTTCGAGGAAAGCATTGAAATTAGCCTCTGTACAGAAAATTGATTTTTTAAACATATCAGCAACATACTTATTGATATCGCCTTTGTATTTTTTATCAATTTCCAGGAATATAGCAGGTTGCTGAGTGGCCGGAATATTAGTGCGGAATAAGGTAAGCAAAGCCGCTAGCACATTCTGCTCAATTTCATTGTTATATTCCTTAAAATGCTCCTTTGAAGTTTCTTTGTATTTCTCCATTTGTTTTTTAAGGTCATCGCCTTTGGCGCCGGTCTTCAGAACGGTTTCAATTGCTGTTGCCTGTCCCGGGAAAGGGAATGCTTTCGATCCAAAAAACATAAGTTGAGCGTACCACATCTGCTGGTTCAGGTTCTGGTCTTTATATTGCTTGTAAACATCAGCATACGTGCTCAGAACATCGCCGTATTTAGCTTTGCGTTGTTCGTCGGCATTTATCCATAGTTGTAATTTTGCCTCTATATCCTGTTTTTTCTTCACCACATCAAGTCGTTTCAGGTCGCGTGCTTCACCCATTTTGTTTTTCCAGAAATTAGCCAGGCCTGCATAATTGCTTGCATAAGCAATACGAACTGCATTATCTTTATCCATCACTTCTTTCTGCTTTTCAAGAACAATTCCAAGTCCTTTTACAATTACCGGATCAACATCATTCAAGGTTGCATCAACAGCCCAGGAGTTCATGTAACGGTCAGTACGGCCAGGATATCCCCAGATCATTGCAAAATCATCCTTCTTATATCCTTTTACAGATACAGGTAAAAACTTCTTGGCGACCATTGGAACATTGTCTTTCGAATATTCGGCAGGAGTGCCATCGGGAGCAGTATAAATACGGAAAATACTGAAGTCGCCGGTATGACGTGGCCACATCCAGTTGTCGGTATCGCCGCCGAATTTTCCTATCGATGAAGGAGGAGCTCCAACCAGGCGGATATCATTATACTTCTGGTAAACAAACATATAGTACTCATTACCATTAAAGAACGGCTTCAATTCAACTGTATATTTCCCGTCTTCGGAAGCTTCTTTCTTCAATTCTTCAACTTTTTTGGTGATGGCTGCGCCACGGGCGGCTTCGTCCATATCGGCTGTTACAACGCCAAGTACGTCGCTGCTCTTATCTTCCATACGCACCAGGAACGAAACAAAAAGACCTTCATTTGGAAGTTCCTCAGCCTTATTCATAGCCCAGAAACCATCGGTAAGATAATCATGGTCAACAGAGCTGTGTTGCTGAATGGCTTCATACCCACAGTGGTGATTGGTAAAAAGCAAGCCTTCGGGCGAAACAACTTCGGCTGTGCAAAATCCGCCAAGGCTAACAATGGCATCTTTGAGACTTGAGTGGTTAATGCTGTATAGTTCTTCTGCTGTAAGGTGAAGACCCATTTTCTGCATATCAACATAGTTTAATCTTTCAACGAACATGGGAAGCCACATGCCTTCGTCGGGAGTATTGGCTGCTTTGGCGAAAACCGCTGTAAGCAAACATAACGCAAGTACGATTTTTTTCATATTTCTTTAATTAATGTGATTATTTAACAAGCAAAGGT
>Ga0268283_1001282_pt1 | contig 12525 bp, 10 predicted proteins | sample saktaG_13_FD_190140 | JGI IMG/M metagenome (GOLD analysis project Ga0268283, IMG submission 190140) | Saline water microbial communities from Sakinaw Lake, British Columbia, Canada - sak_2013_06_06_36m | ecosystem: Environmental > Aquatic > Non-marine Saline and Alkaline > Saline ... | reverse complement strand
AATATATACAACTTTTAGAGAAGTTAGGTCTTGGCAAAAAGAAGGTTGGAAATCGTTAGAAGGATTTGGCACTGAATGGATTCCATTAAGTGAATAAAAAATAAAAATATTACAATGAAGATCAAAAAAGTAAATGAAATGAATGAAAACTTTGAGAAAAATATTCTTGAAGGTAATGATAAGATTCAAAATTTAAAAAGTCTTTTAGAAGATGTTTATGAAGATGCTGTAGAAAATGTATCTTATGATGAAAATGATGGTTATTATTCTGTATCTTTTAATGATTATTGGGATTTAAATGGTGATAGACTTATACAAAAAATTGGTCTTTTAGAAAAAACATATACAAAATCTGAAGTTGAGAAATTAATATTAGATGCTGTTGATGATAATAATGGTAATAATAGAACTGTTAAATATTGGATTAAAAATAAATTAGATTAAATGAAAAATATTAAAACATGGAATGATTTTTTTTATTAATGAAGAAATTAATTTTATTGATACTTCAAGTATTAAAAATTCAAAATTTGAAATATTAGATAAAGTGGAAATAATAAAATCTAATTTATCGTATGATGAGGTATGTGAATATTTGTTAAATAATAAATATAAACTATTTAACAAATATGTTAGAATAAAGATTTTAAATAAATATTGGGATGCTGATTATTTTTTACAAGAAATGTAAAAATAATATAAAAATATACGGTATTAGGACCGTTATGACTTCGGTCATTAAAAAGTTGTAAGTGTCGCTACCTACAACTTTTTTCATTTTTATATTTAATATATAGAATTATAACCAATGGTTTAAAAAATAATTATAAAAATATGAAATTACAAAGATTTGCTCTTTATGAAAAGAAAGACGAAAAGAAAGAAAAAAAAGAAACTAATCCAAACGAGAAAAAGTTTAAAACAATTTTGAAATCGGTTTTTAATGCTGGTTGTAAAGATGAAGATTTTAACGAATACTGGGAAAAATCTGGTGAAAGTTTATGTAAAAAATTAGAAGGTGTTTGTTGTAAAGAAGAAGGTGAAAAAGAAGAAGGTGGTAAAGACGAAAAATCATCAAAAGGTGGTAAAAACCCACACAAATTTGGAACTAAAGAATTTTGGGATTTCCAAAAAAGTATGAAAAAATCTAAATAAAACAAAAAAGTTGTAGTTTATTCTACAACTTTTTTTATGTCTATAATTTCAGTTCTTTAATTGCACCACTCCACCAACGTGGTATATAGTTTGAATTATATTTTAACACATCACTGAAACAAGAATCAAGTAAAAATGTATTACACCAATCATCATGACTTCTTATTGATCTACCAGACATTTGTATTAAATCGCATATAGTTTTATGAGAGTAAAAGTTTTTATTTGTTTCCATCCTTTTTTTAATAACATTTGATACTAAATATGGAAAAGGCACTTTAATTATAATCTGTATTCTGCTAGTTTCATCTTTAAAATCATGTCCAGAAATTAAAACTGGTGATACTATTATTGTTGGTTCTTCACTATTTATATGTTTTTCAATAATCAAATCTTTGTTTTCTGGTGTATGAAATAATAATCTTTTATTTATATAATTGTTTTGTAAATATTCACTAATTTCATAGCTATTGCAATGAAGAATACCTTTTACATCAGGATATTTTTTAAGAATTTTATCAATATATTTTAATTGTGTTTTTAATGTTTCTTGTTTTTCTGTCCATGACATTTTTCCACATTTTATATAATATATAGGTCTATTTTTTAATGGAAACGTAGAAGGTAACTCTAAATATGTTGTTAATTCTTTTTCTAATCCATTTACAAATGAAAAATATTCTAAATTAAGTATCGTAGATGATAGAAATATGACATGATCATATTTTTCAAATATTTTTTCTTTAATATAATCATTACCCCACACAGGTTTTGCTTCAAGTAATATTTTATTTTTTATGGTTGAAGTTTCTAAAATCCAATTATCTGGTCTTTTTTCAAATTCTTTTATAATATATTCAAATTTTGTTTTTTGTGATTCACAATATTGTTTATATTCTCCGTATGTTTTTTTCAATTTTGGTGTAGATTTTTGCATTACTGCATCTAACCAATTTAATTTATTTATAATATCTGATATGAATTGATTTTTAATAAATCCTATAAATTGTCCAATATTTTTCAATCTAACTAATTGTCTTTCATAATCTTCTATTTCTTTAAGATCAAACCCATATTTTTTAAGAGATTTTGAGCATAAATCTACTGAGAGAAAACTACAAAAAGTTTGTTCAAAATCATGTGCTTCATCAACAATTAATATATTTGAATCTCTACCATCTAATATAGTTTTAACATAAACCGCCATTGTATTATATAAATGAAAATTTGTTAAACCAATTTCTGAGACTTGCCATTCTTTTTTTGCTTTTTCATAAGGACAATCTTCACATTTCGCACCAGTTTTACAATATGTTTCATGTGCAACATCACATTGTAAATCATGTTTATCGCAATAAAAATTATTTCTACCTTTAAAATTTTTTATATGAGGAAAATCTTTAATATACTGGTCTTGTAATGTTTTTGAATTCGTAATAATATCCATTTTTATATTTGGATTTATATAATTTCGGTACCATGTATATATCATTTGTGTTAAATATGATTTTCCTATACCTGTACTTAAATTTAAGCAGATATTTTTTTTACCATTATTTATACTATCTTTTACGAAATTTAATGCTTGTATTTGCTGTTCTCTTGGTTTTAATTTTAATGGGAAGAATATTTCTAATTTATCATTAATTTTCATTTATATTCATTAGTTTTTTATTTATATCATTCACTTTTTATTTTGTTTCATTTTTCTAGTAATCATATGTGAACATATATCATCTAACCAACCATTTTTTAAAGATGAATGGTAAGCACTTACATTATTTATCTGAAAATCTTTGCGACTTTTATATTTTTTAGATTCTTCTGAACAATTATAAAAATCCCATTTTATGACATTACCACCAACACCACCAGTTTTTGTTTTATTTAATATAATCCAACCATCATTTTTATATTTTTCAACAAACTCACCTTCTTTAATTACAGCATCTTCAACATCAATATAATCAGTCAAAATATTGAATATTGGTGTTAAATTAGTTTCTGTGATATGTTTATAAACTGAACTACTTTTACCATTATTTAAATGATTATAATTTCTTTTTCTTACGTTATAAGTTAAACCAATATATACATTATTATCTTCAAATTCATAAGCATATATACATCTTTTGTATCTACTACCTAATATTAACATGTGTGAACATATTTCGTCTATCCAATTATTATTAGAACTTATTGTATATACAGATTGTTCATTTTGTTGAAAATCTTTTTTATTATCATATTTCAATGCAACTTCATGACATTTTTCTTTAGACCAATAATTATTTGGTTTTCTTTTTTCTTTCATGTGTGAAAATAATTCAAACCATTTATTTTTATTTATATGTTGTCCTGCTTGACTATATTTTTTATAAAAATCTGTTTTATTATTACATTCTAATGCAGCAGTTTTACAAGTTTCATAATTCCAATAATTATTTACTTTATGTAATTTTTCACCCATATGTTGACAAATATCATCTAACCAATTGTTTTGTCTTGATACATTATAGGCTCTGTTAAATTTTTTACTAAAATCTGTTCTACTTGAACAGATTTTTGCAACATCATTACATTTATCGTAGGTCCATATTACTTTATTTCCCGATTTCATTAATTTCATTAATTTTTTCTTGTAAAATTTTCTCAACAAACACATTAAGTTTTAATCCTTCACTAGCGCAATATGTTTTTAATTCAGTATGCAATTCAACCGAAATCTTTAAATTTTTTAAATCATTATTCATAAAAATTATCTTTTTTTATCTTTATATATAAATATATTATAGTCATATTTTTCTAAAATGAAAATAAATATTTAATATATAAGAAAAATAGAATAATACTATGAATAAAAATGATTTTTCAAATGACGTACAAAATTTCATAAAGAGTGATCCAGATACGATTAAAAAGTTGGCTAACAACAATATAGGATTAGAACAAATTGATGATTTGTTAATATCATCTAGAGAAAACATAGATGCTATTATAACACAAAATATAGGTGATGTTGAGACATGTGCAGATATGATAGTTAAATCACTGATTAACAATATGGATTCTGAAAATGGTGACCATGTTGAACAAGGTAGTGTTGGTATGGGTGTATTAAATTCGGAAAGAAAAGTTTTAAATTTTAATGATTTTGTCAATGAAAATAAAAAAGGTTTATTAGTAGGTAAAAAAGATGATTTTGAAGTTTATTTTGATGCTACTAAACAAGAATATAATGTTTATAAAAAAGATAAATTCTTTATTAAAAAAGATAGAAAAGTAGATATAAAATCTTATTTAGAATAATATGGAAAAAGTAGAATTATCAGGTAAACATGCATTTGAAATATTTTTAGATATAATATGTGAGTTTGATATATTGTTTGTTAAACAGAATATTTATAATACAGGTGATTATAGTTATTTCTTTACGACAGAGAAGATTAATAAGACTCAAGAGATACTTGATGTATTGAGAAGAAAGAGTTCATTAGAAACCGCCTATATGACTTTGGGTAGTATTAAAGGTGAAAGATTATCATTCTTTTTTGGTGTTAAAGGAACTATTTTGTATTATGGTTTTTATAATGAAGATAATAGTTATGTTTACAAAGTTGGTAGATTTAAAGTAACACCTGCAGACTTAAGAAGTTTTGGTAAGAAGAAATGTTTAAAAACAATTAGAAACATATTAGACAACAACAATTTAAAGAACTTATCTTTGTTACAATTAATAAAGGTTGATTTCAACACATTATTTGATGGTATTGAGAATGATGTTGAGATAATTGATGAATACAGGGTTAAAAACACATTTGAGATTGACATACTTTCAGAGGAAGATAGAGACGAAAACAAATTGAGGTTATATTTGTTACAATGGTCAAGGAATTTCTCCTGGAGTGATAAGTGTTATTACATCATACATTTAACAGAAAAATATGTTCATTTTTACATAAAGATAAAAACAAAAATCCAATAGAAATATTGGATTTTTTCATTTTGATAATCAACACATTATAAAAAAGGTGCAAGATCATGATATATACATATTATAATAATTTTATTTCTTCTTTTAGATTGGATAATTTAATATATAGGATTAAAATATAAATGTATCTGTATGGCACAAAGTAACAATCAAAAAAATAGTTTTATATCAATATTAGAACAAATTGCTAATTTGAACAAGAATTCAGTAGAAATAATAACAAAATTGAATGATGTAGTTGCATCTAATAAGAGTAGTGTTAAAGTACCTATGACTAATAATGATGGTACGACTTCATATTTTGAGTTACCTACGGTTGGGTGGTTGCAAAATGAACTTTTAATTGCGAATTCAAATATTAGAAAGTTATCTGGTATAGAGGGTGATTCTTCTGTTACGATAATTGATCAAAACAATAATTCTAAAAAAGTAAAATCTATTGATTTAAATAGAGAGCCAGATCAAATATCTAATTTGAATATAACTACACAATTCAATCAAAATAATAATTGGTTTTTTGATAGTTTAATAAATCCTACATTGGGAGTTGAATTAGATTTAACTGGTAAGATTGCTGATAATGTAACAAAAATATTATCAAGAAGATATATTGTTCAATTTGAGAAAGATTTGGATGGTAATTTCACAACTAATGGTACAAATTCATTAACAGATTTTAAGAATACATTTTTGAATAGAAATGATTTTACTATGGAAACATTTCTAACATGGTTAAAAAACCCTACAAATTATGGTGTTATAACTACTGATGAAAATCAATATAAAGATGAGCAATATTTTGATTTGAATTTTAAAGAAATTAATTTTAAAGGTTCATTTAGTATTTTAAAATCTGATTCAGATTACATAAACAATAAAGTTTGGTATCATTTTGATACATTGACATATTATGATAGAAAGGGTGGAACAAAGACTTTGGCTATTGGTGATGTGTTGGCAATAAATAAGAAAAATTCATACACAAAATATAGAATATTAGAAATAAATACGGATGCAAGTGTTTATAGAGTAACATTAGAAAGAATAGAAGGATATGATCCTGTTCCTATTGGTACAACAAAGATGTTAAGTTTTTATTCAACATTATCATCAAATCCTAAGGTTAATGTATCTATTGGTTTTGATGAATATAATGTTATATTCGTTAAGGCGATAAATACAGATAATAATATTATTGCACTTGACTGGTCAAAAGGTATGTCTTTTTACTCTAATGATTTAGTATTAAGTACTGATAATAATGTTAATATGGCTGATTATTATTTAAGTAGTGTTTATGATTATGGTTTAGCATTGAAAGATTTAGTTGCAAAGAGAATTCCTAGTAAATTTGCAACTAAACCAAACAAACCAACATTAATAACTGATAATTTCAAGGTTGTTCAGATTAATAAGCATTTAACTGATACTAAGGATTTCACGACATTGAAGAAATTACATAGTCAAAAAAATTCAGTAAAATCTAAATTAAGTGAAATTTCTGATGCTATCACACAGAAGAATATGGATTTGAATACAAAAGTTTTTAAATCTGTTGCAGAAAGATCAAGAGCACAAAATGAGTTGACAAAATATGTACAACAACAAGAAAGTCACACAAAATTGTATACTTCATATGTTAATCAAATAACAAATAGTGTTGTTGAGGTTAGTGCAGAACCAAAATTTAGAATTAGAGGTTTCTGGGATATTCCAGATCCAGTAATTAAAACAGGATACAAACCACAAGAGGTTATTGGTTTTGAGATTCAATGGAGATATGGTTCAAAGTTAGGTGCTGATAATACAACAGATGGTTTTGAAATGACAAGACCATCATATAGTTCAACAATATCATCTACAAATTTTACAACATTAAATCAACAATATAGAAAAAAGACAGCATATTTTTCTCAATGGAATACATTTAAGTCTGATATTAGAAAGAGAACATATGATGAAACGACTGGTAAATGGATTTGGGAAATTGAAGATGTTACAAATGCGGATGTTCCAAACATTAATCAGTTAGATATTTCAATTCAACAGGCTGAAAAGGTAGATGTTAGAATTAGAAGTATATCAGAAGTTGGTTATCCAGAGACACCATTATTTTCTGATTGGAGTGAAGTAATTACGGTTGAATTTCCTGATGAATTGAATGATGTTTTAGGTAGAAATGAATATATAATGCGTGAAGCAAATCAGGAATTAATGAGAGTTCAATTTGAAGAAGAATTGGTTTCAAGAGGTATACCTAAACATTCTGAAGATTCATTTTATGTAAATGAACAATATTTTGGTCACGTTGATAAAAATATTGCAACAAGTTTTAAAGATACATTTGGTAACACATTATCATTATTTGATTATTTAAAATCTATGAATGATAAGATTGCTGCACTTGAAGAAGCAATTAAACGTGCTAAAGGTGAACTTAAGGTTACATTATTTAAAGGTACGCAAGAAACTGAGATTACAAATGGATCAAGAATAAATGTTGTAATAAATTGTGAAGATTATATGATTGAAGCATCTGGTTCTACACAAACAAATAAAATATTTAAAAATAATATTTATCTTGTTAGTGATTATTATTTATTATTTGAAAATGTTGCAACTGAAAATAATTTAGGGTTGATTTCATATAAAAATATGAGTCATAAAGATTTTAAAGATGAGAATAATAATCGTTTCATACCTGAACTTCAGCCAGGTGGTTCATTGAATGTTCCAACATTTATATCTGATGATGGTAAATTATATCAACAATATGATAATCAATATATTTGGTTATTTAATAATGCTATGATAGATGGCACATCAACAAATTTATATGATGGTGATATTTCGTCTGGTACAACAAATGCGCTTGGTTCAAATTATACAAATCTTGGTGCAAGAGCATATAATTCTAGTAGTGAGTTACCACCACAAAAAACATTAATTGGTGATACAAATACATGGACTAATTCATTAGTATCTTCTAAACCATTTGGTGCAACTACACATCCATACGTTGTAACAAAATCTAATTCTAATTCACTTGTTGATAAAAATCAAAAAGGTATTCATATAATAGATGCACAAAAAAGTGAAAAAATACCATTGCAAATATTTTTTAAAGCAGATATGACAAAAAGTGATAGTGTTAATTTTAGTGTACCAATTTTTGAGAAACCGTTAACATTAAAGAAAGCATTAAAATTTCATATTGATGAGGAAAATTCTAATAAACCTTTCGATTTCACTATTATATTTACATTAATAAGACATAGACAATATGCAATACAACAAGATTATATCATATCAGATGCTAATTTTAATAGATTTAATTCATCTACATATTAAAATAATAATTTATAATGGGTAACAATTATGTAATAGAAAAAAGTTTTCAATTAATTAGAACCAATCCACTTTTGACAACAAATTTGCAAATAGTGGTTGGTTCTGATTATAGTTTATATTTAGAGAGTATAAATTCACACAAATATCTTAATAATGATGTTTATAAGCATTTTGGTATAACAAAAACATCATATTTAGAAGATAAGATACCAGAATTTTATAAAAATCTACCTATTAATATAGCATTTTATGTTAAAGATGATAATGATGAAGATGTAGTGTATAATAATTATCAATATCAATTTGACACATTATATTTTGGTGGTGTATCAAAAGTAAAAGAAAATTTATTTTATAAAGAAGAATTTGAATATTTTGCACCATTGTATGTAACGAATAATGAAATACCAAGTTCGTTTATTATAATGAGAGTTGATAATCCTGGAACTTATGAATTATCAGATAATGATAGTGTAATATCTAATACTACAAAAGAAAAATTTAGAGAAGAAATTATTAATAAATGGAAATGTGTTTCATTATTTGATATGACATATAAAACACCATTTGGTTATTGGTTAGATAATAATTATATAAACAACCCGAGATTTCCTAAATCTTCATTTGAATTTGACACAAAAGATTTAAATTATAGTAGATGGTATGGTATAAATTATTATAATGGTGTTTATACGAATAAAAGTATGTATATGGAAGACAAACTAAGATATGAAACGCCACATTTTAGATTAGAACAATTTATAACAGAAGGCTTTAAAAATAATGAGTTGATATTTCCAAACATTGCAAATTTCAAATTTTTATTTGATGATACTCCTGCATCACCATTTGAATTAAAAAAATATACAATTAATAGATATTATGGTTTTTATGTTGATTTAGAATTAGTTAAAACATTAACACCATATAAATCAACACCATTAATTTCTGATTTAAAAATAGAAAAAAACATTTTCATGTTAAGTACACAATTAACTGGTAGTACGATGCCATTTAATATTAGTTCTTGGGATGAAAATAAAGATTATTATATTTTTGCAAAAAATGATTTATATAATGTTGTAAGAATTTTAGAAGATGATATTTATTATTATAAAATAATATCTGATGAAGAATTGAGTGTAAGTGATATTACAAGAGATAATGAAGTTGATATAGTTTTTAATAATCTTGTAGGTTATGAATATAGTAATTATATAAAACCAAGAAATGTTATGACATTGTATTACGATAGATTAATTAAAGAAGATGGTGTTGAAGATTTATATGCAGATTTATATTTAATAAAAATAAATGATAAATATCATGTTCTTGATAAAAGTATTAATGAATATGATGGTTTATTAGAACATTATATTAGAACAGATTATGGAATTGAATGCGATTATACTAAATTAACATATTGGTTACAAGATAAAAATTCATCATATAGTACAAGTGTAAATGTTGAAAGTTTAGATGATAAACCTATTATATTTCCAATTTATAGAGTTAAATTTAGAGATGTTAGAGATTTTGATTTTGATAGAGTTGATACTGGTTTTGCAAATTTTGATTGTTTAAAAAGAACAGAATATAATACAAATTCGGAACAAAAATTATATGCTGTTGAACATAGAGATGCAAGTGATACAACTATATTTAAGAAATATGAAAAATCTGACATTAATGCTGATAAAACTATAAATGTTTCTTCTGAATATATTTCTACTGATGAATTATTTGAAACAAATAAAAATGGATTAACTGATATATGGGATAAAAATCAAAATATATGTAAATGGGGTTATAAAAATTCTATTTCACATTCTGATTATCCATATAAATTGAATAATAGTAATAAAGTTGGATTTACATATAATAGAACAACTGATTTTGAAAGTAAAACACCAAATGTTTTGACAAAAACACATGATTATTTTTATAGAATTGGTGAATTTTATTATTCTGGTGTAATTTGTAATGCAAAAACAATTAAAGATTTGGGTGGAACTGAAGTAAATGGTAAATTTCCACCTAATGAACGTCCATATTATGGTGATTCTGGTTATGATCCAATAATACCTTAAAAATAAATAAATAAATATGTTATTACACAATAAAGAATATTTACTTGATATAAATGATATTAAAATAAATAGATTATGTTTTTATAGTCGTCCTGATTACAATATAAATCCATATACTAATCCTTTTGTTGAACGCTGGGATGATGAACCAGTAAAAATATTTGGACCAGATACAATTTGTATAGGTTCTAAATCTGTGGAATTTTATGTTTCTTTGGGTGCTGATGGAAAAAATCCTAAAAATTATGGTTATAATATTGATTGGATAATTTCAGAAGATTCTGGTATTTATATTGAAGATATGTATAGTAATAAAATATTTTTAAATTTTTACAATTGTCCACCTACAATAACTATATCTTGTATGGTTTTTAATAATGTCCAGTGGCAAACAAGGACAATAACATTAACATTAGTTCAACCTGATATAACATATAATATTGACTATTATGATAATCAAACATTATCAATACAAACAGAGACATTAAAAGATGATATTTTTGATTTGGATAAATATATTGATTGTGATTTTGATTATTTTGATTATTTTTTCAAAAATACGAGATATGTTGATAATGATGGTAATTATGAACAAACAACACATTTTTCAATTTTCAATAATGGTGATGATTATATTCAATCATCAACACTTTTTAAAGGTATAAAATATAATGTTCATAAAATAAGTAATATTATAAGAGATGATAATACTAATCAAATAACACAATATATATCAGATAACACAAAAAATTATAATGGTTATAAATTTTCAGTTATATTAAACACTATTTATAATACAGGTGCAACATATCTTGATGAAGATTTTGCATATTTATTGAAAAAATTACCAGCAAAAGGAGTTAAATCTAAAAATGATCTTATTGGAAATAAAAATTCATTACATATATTTACTAATGATAAATATAAAAATATTTTAATTATTATAAACATAAAACTTGATGCTATAAATAAAAATGTATTAACATTGAATAATGTTGAGTACTTTGAACAAAGAGAGGGTATGTATTATAATAAAAGTAGGGGTAATTTAAATAAATCATATAACTTATATGATCCTAATGTTATATTATCTTATAATTTTATTTCTTCAATAAATTCATTAAATAATAAAAATTTATTTGAGGATTATGCAACATTTTATTATATTGGTGAGAAAAATGATAATAAAAGATTTGATTTTGGTTATGCTAAAGTGAATGATGATGTTAATAATCTTCATGGAGATTCCTATTATTTAAGAAATATGACATCTTGGAGTAATGATTTTCCACCTATGAAAATTGAATGTGAATTACCAGAATTAATTAATACTAAGAAAAATTCATATATTGTTGCATCTATTAAAGGTCCAAAATTTAATATTTATGATAAATACAAAACAGATTATAATGAAGTTATATATGATAGGTCATTTATTAAAGAACCATTATCAAGATATATTTATATAAATGAAAAAGAAATTAAACCAAGAGCCACTTTTACAAAAGAATTAGAATATAATAATAGTGTGTATAGATATAATGGTCCTTATGAACCAATATTTAAAAATGTTGAATTATTTTCACCTATAAGTTATAATATAATAAATGGTGGTTATTTTTCACAAAAAAAATATCCTAACTCTGTTACTGATGTAGCAACTGGAACAACCGTAAATCAAACAAATATTTTAGAATTGAAATCTGTAAAGATAATAGATAAAAAATTCTTATTGAATAAAATATCTTATTGTGAAACAAAAATAAGAGAAATAGATAATGATATACAATTTGGTATTTATAATGATATTGACATGAATAATAATTTACAGAATAGAAAGTCGTATTATACTGATTTATATGAATTAACTAAAACACAACATGATTTGAATGATGTACAAATAGGTATTTTATCAAATTATCAAGAAAATCCAAT
>Ga0268283_1001281_pt1 | contig 12532 bp, 11 predicted proteins | sample saktaG_13_FD_190140 | JGI IMG/M metagenome (GOLD analysis project Ga0268283, IMG submission 190140) | Saline water microbial communities from Sakinaw Lake, British Columbia, Canada - sak_2013_06_06_36m | ecosystem: Environmental > Aquatic > Non-marine Saline and Alkaline > Saline ... | reverse complement strand
AGCGAGCCATGAAAAGCCTCAGAAAAATTAATGGTATAAAATAAGTTTAAATAGTGTTGCAAATTAATTTGGAGTTCGTTCATTCTTATCCTATAAAACCACTCAACATTAAGTAATTTGCAAAAAAATATCCACCAGTTAACCGATTACAATTTTATAATCTAGGTATCTATCATCCTTGAGAAGATGGTTGATTTTTCAAATCAACCTAACAAATTATCCAACACCATCATAATTATAAAACCTACCATCAATGCAAAGGTTGCATAACGAGACCTTCCATTTGAATGCGTTTCCGGAATAATTTCTTCACTGATAACAAAGAGCATTGCACCGGCTGCAAAACCCATAGCAATTGGCAATATTGGCTGAAAGACTGTAACCATAGTGATACCCAGCAAACCACCCACCGGCTCCACTAATCCTGTTAAGGTGGCAATACCGACTGCCTTCCATTTATTGTAACCTAAACCCACCAAGGGCAAGGCAACCGCCAAGCCTTCTGGTATATTTTGCAACGCAATAGCAATTGCCAAAACCACGCCGTTTTTCATTTCGCCAGAACCAAAGCTTACACCGACCGACATACCTTCAGGAAAATTATGGATAGTGATGGCAATAATAAACAACCAGACTTTTTTTAACGAAGAGAGCTGAACATCTGAAATTGAATCAAAATGTACGTGAGGCAATTGGCGATCCGCATAATGAAGAAACGCAGCGCCAATCAACATTCCCATAGAAACTATATAAATGCCTTTACCGGGCCAGATTAAATTTCCGTAGGTCATGCCAGGCACCAATAACGAAAATGCGGTTGCTGCCAACATAACCCCAGCAGCAGCGCCCAACATGCTATTAAACAAATTACGCGAGATATTTTTGAAAAACAAAGCCGGTAAAGCACCAATTCCGGTAGCCAAACCGGCCAGAATACTGGCAAAAAAACCAACAACGACTGCTTGACCAAAAATAAGGTATAAAAGACCAAAAACAATCAACTGTGATATTAAAAACAAACCTGAAAGAGTCGCCCAGCGTTTAAGCGGAGGCATTGCCAATAACTTTTGATAATTTTCATTATCTTTAAACCGATCAAATTGGGTTTCAAAAAAATACTGTAATTTTGATAGTGTTCGGGTTGTTATTGTCATTATTGCCTACCTTTTTTATAAGTTTTTAGTTGTTGCAGGTGATTATAAACAAATACCAAGTTTAATTATGGTTATTATTTCATGTGACATCAATGTACCTTGTAACCTGCTCCTAGCTGAGCACGGCGCTTTTACTACTAAAAATTCCGCATTACATCAAACCATATTAACAAAGATGAATCTTTCGTTATTTTCTATGCTTAGCTCGGCCTTCAATCCTGACTCAAATCCGTTATAAATTGCTTAACTTGCATCAAGTCAAATGGCCAACCCAGCTCTTTACTTGTATTAGTATGATATAAAACCGGTATACGTAACGAGTATAGCGCTTGCCACTGTTCCTGCTCGGCAATATCTATGATCTCAATCACCACTTCATTACTGCCGGACAAATATTCATTGGTAATCTGTTCCGCTTGCTCACAAAGATGACAGCCGGAGGTACCCAACAATAGAAATTGCAGCATTAATGTTAATTACCTTTAGTGGTGTAAATGCGCAGCAAGCCAACGTTCTGCGACCTCTTCTGCTATACCTTTACGTTTAGCATAATCTTGTAACTGATCTTTATCTATTTTACCGACATTAAAATACTGAGCATCAGGATGTGAAAAGTACCAGCCACTCACTGCAGATGCGGGATACATCGCATAACTTTCAGTTAGCTCAATAGTGGTATTTTTAGTGGCATTTAGTAGCTCAAACAACTTCCCTTTTTCGGTATGATCAGGACAAGCAGGATAGCCCGGTGCTGGACGAATGCCCTTATAAGCTTCATTTATTAACTGGTCAGCGCCAAAAACTTCATTTTTAGCATAACCCCAGTAATCTTTTCTAACTAATTGATGCAAATATTCTGCAAAAGCCTCTGCCAGTCTATCTGCGAGGGCTTTTAACATAATCGAGCTGTAATCATCATGATCTTGTTCAAATTGCTGTAATTTCGCTTCTATACCAATACCCGTGGTAACTGCAAAAGCACCTATATAATCGGCTTTCCCACTATCAATCGGAGCAATAAAATCAGACAAACAATAATTGGGTCGCCCGGGTGCTTTAATATTTTGCTGACGTAAATGATGTAATATTTCCAAAACCTCAGTTCTACTATCATCCGTATATACAACCACATCATCACCATCGCTGTTGGCTGGGAAAAAACCTACAACCGCTCTAGCACCAAGCCATTCTTCCTTGATAATTTGCTTAAGCATAAGCTGTGCATCTGCAAACAGTTTTCTGGCTTCAACACCGACAATGTGATCATCCAATATTTTTGGATAACTACCAGCCATTTCCCACGTTTGAAAAAATGGCGTCCAATCGATATACCAAACCAACGTCTCTAACGGAAATTGCTCAAGAACTTTAAGCCCTAAAAATGAGGGTTTGACGGACTCGTAACTTCCCCAATTAAATTTATTGTTCCGTGCATCTTGTAAAGAATGTTGCTTGGTTTTAGCCTCACGCCCTTTGTGACGATCTCTGACTTCTTCGTATTCTGCTCGAACACCTTTTATAAACTCATTTTTAAGCTCATGACTCAATAAATTACTGGCAACCCCGACACCACGAGAGGCATCCGTTACATAAATAGTTGGACCTTGGTAATGTGGCTCAATTTTTACAGCAGTATGAGCACGAGAGGTCGTTGCGCCACCAATCATCAAAGGAATAGTAAACCCTTGGCGTTGCATTTCTTTGGCAACGTGAACCATTTCATCCAACGATGGCGTAATCAAACCACTCAAACCAATAATATCGACCTTTTCAAGACGTGCTGTTTGCAAAATCTTTTCTGCAGGCACCATAACACCCAGATCAATCACGTCATAGTTATTACATTGCAACACCACACCCACAATATTTTTACCGATGTCATGCACGTCACCTTTAACGGTAGCCATGAGGATTTTACCGTTGGTTTGTCTCTCACCACCGGCTTTATCGGCTTCCATAAAGGGCATTAAATAAGCGACCGCTTTTTTCATAACTCGCGCTGATTTAACGACTTGTGGTAAAAACATTTTACCAGCACCAAATAAGTCGCCAACTACGTTCATACCATCCATCAACGCGCCTTCTATAACATGTAAAGGTCTTTCTGCTTCGAGTCTGGCTTGTTCGGTGTCTTCATCAATATAATCAGTTATTCCTTTAACAAGAGCGTGCTCAAGGCGCTTACTAACCGGCCACTCACGCCACTCCAAATTTTCTTGTTTAACTTCACTACTACTGCCATCGCCACGATATTTTGCCGCCAATTCCAATAGCTTATCCGTACCGCTACCGTCATGACGATTTAATACCACATCTTCAACTGCATCACGCAAATCCAGTGGTATATCTTCATAAATGGCTAATTGTCCGGCATTAACGATACCCATTGACATGCCAGCCTGAATGGCATGGTATAAAAATACAGCATGAATCGCTTCCCGAACCGGGTTATTACCTCGAAATGAAAAAGACACATTAGACACGCCGCCGGAAATAAGAGCATAAGGCAGCGTTTGTTTAATTTCACGGGTGGCTTCGATAAAATCCAGCCCGTAATTATTATGCTCATCAATACCGGTAGCAATGGCGAAAATATTGGGATCAAAAATAATATCTTCAGGTGGAAAACCAACTTGTTCGACAAGAATCTTATAAGCCCGCTGGCATATTGCTACCTTTCTGGCTTTGGTGTCGGCTTGTCCGTCCTCATCAAACGCCATAACAATAACTGCCGCACCATAACGATGGACGAGTTTGGCATGCTTAATAAAAGTGGCTTCGCCTTCTTTAAGCGAAATAGAATTGACAACACCCTTGCCCTGAATACATTTAAGACCCGCTTCCAAAATATCCCATTTAGAAGAATCCAGCATAATAGGTACTTTCGCTATATCCGGCTCTGCGGCTACCAACATCAAAAAGCGAACCATTGCTTCTTTCGACTCCAACATGCCTTCATCCATGTTAATGTCGATAATCTGCGCACCATTTTCAACCTGCTGTTTGGCTACATCCAAAGCGGTTTCAAAATCACCGTCTATAATTAGACGCTTGAAAGCAGCAGAACCGGTTACATTAGTTCGCTCACCGACATTCACAAACAAACTTTCAGCGCCAATGGACATAGGCTCAAGACCCGCTAGGCGACATTTTTTCTCAATAGCAGGAATAATGCGCGGGGGTTGGTTTTGCACTGCATCCACAATGGCTTTAATGGTAGCAGGTGAAGTGCCGCAGCAACCGCCGATGATATTTAAATAACCATTTTGCGCCCAATCCGCTAATTCATTTGCCATTTGCTCAGGCGTTTCATCATACTCACCAAACTCATTAGGGAGGCCGGCATTGGGATGAGCGGAAACATGTGTATCAGCAATTCCGGATAATTCAGCGATGTATTGGCGCAATTCGGTTGCACCCAACGCACAGTTAAAACCAAAAGATATAGGCGCCACATGCTTTAGAGAGTTCCAAAATGCACCAACCGTTTGTCCGGATAGAGTTCTTCCTGAGGCATCCGTAATGGTACCCGATATCATGACTGGCAATTTATAGCCAATATCTTCAAAAACTTGCTCTACAGCAAAAATGGCGGCCTTGGCATTTAGTGTGTCAAAGATGGTTTCAATCAAAATAATGTCTGCGCCACCCTCAATCAATCCTAATGTCGCCTCTGTGTAAGCCACTACCAGATCATCAAAGAATATATTTCGAAAACCGGGATCATTAACATCCGGAGACATTGAAGCAGTTCGTGCAGTGGGACCTAAAACACCCGCTACGAAGCGCGGCTTTTCAGGTGTTTTTTCGGAGTATTCAGCGGCAGCTTGTTTAGCAACGCGAGCAGATGCGACATTAAGTTCATAAGCCAACGATTCCATACGGTAATCCGCCATGGAAAGACTGGTTGAATTGAAGGTGTTAGTTTCGACAATGTCCGAACCGGCTTCAAAATAAGCGCAATGAATAGCTTTAATAATATCCGGTTGGGTTAATGACAATAAATCATTATTACCCTTCAAATCAACTTCCCATTGAGCAAAGCGCTCACCACGATAATCTTTTTCTTCCAGTTTATAGCTTTGGATCATCGTGCCCATTGCGCCATCAAGAAACAAGATTCTTTTGGATAACTGCTGTTTTAATAATTCTGTTTTATTCATTGCTTGTGCCAAGGGTAGTTATGTTACCTAAATATAATCATTGCTTAAAAAACTGGCTAGCACTATTATTTTTAAAAAATAATAGGAGATGAGCATGTCAAAACCAACCATTACTCAAGTTTTTAAAAGTGTTATAGCTGCTTTTATAGGCGTACAAAGTGAGACTAATAGAAGATCAGCATTCGAAAACGGATCCCTTTCAACCTATATTATTGTGGGATTGATTGTCACCATTATGTTTGTTGGCGCCATTATTTTTCTTGTATCCTCTATCGTTTAGAGACCTTAAGCCCACCTGGTTTTTTTATGCCAAAAAAACCTAATTAAGCTTATAAAATAAATAAAAAAGCCCAAGCGTTACTTGGGCTTTTTTTATCAACTTAAGAGGCTGTTATTCTGGTGTTTTGAAGCTTTGCTTTATGTTTAAAAACATTTCTTTAAGACCACTGAATAAGTTTTGAACTGTAAAACTTTCTTTGGTGATGAATTTTAAACGAGCCAAGGCAATAATCAAGAACCCAACAACTGAAGGGGAAATTTCCAGATAAAGTGACTTTAAAATACCGGCGAAGCCAAGGAAATCACCTTCATTTTTTCGATCTGCGCCTTGCAATGCCTCATAAGCTGCACCGCCCTCACTTGACCTGAATGATTCTAAAATATAAATATTTAGATTTACAAGCATCAATTGTAAAACAAAAAATCCTATCGCACCTATTACTACCCAAACCAACACATTATTTACTTTTGCTTTTATTGCTGACTGATAAAACCAGAGAGCTACAAAAATCATTACTATTCCGCTAATCATAAAGCTATACCCCTTTATTATTTTTTTAATTAAATTTTTGTAAGAAAATAGTACAAAAATGAACATTTAAGAATCATTTTAGAGCCTTCTTTTTCAACTACACTGCATGACTCATACTTTTCTTGCCCAGGTTTTGTCTGCTTTTTAATATCGCCATTTTCTATAGCGTATTTAATATCTATTTTCATTTCTTTTGTTCGACCAACAGAGTCAGTCGCTGTTTGTTTTAAAACGCCATTATCCTTAAAATCCCATTCGATAGTAACGTTTTTCTGCTCTCCATCTAACTTGGTCGCTTCAGCATATAGCTTCCATTTACCCAGAATTTCAGTATTATTCTTTAATTCAACGTCGGCATTTGCCGAAAATGCAAAAAAAAACGCAGCCAACGGTAATATTTTAACGTATTTTTTCATTGTTATTATCCCCCTAATCAATCAGCTTTAAAAACAGAGCTCAAACTATACCACATTGATAATCCAGCTTTAACAAGAATAGTCAGTAATCTCTGATATCCCTCATATTTCTTATGTTTTTCAACAATAAACCTTGACTTTAAATCAGCCTAAAGTATCATGCAACATCCGCTTGCTATGAAATTAGCAAATTCTCAAAGAAAAAATATTAGGTAGGAGAGACATACATGGGTTTTATTTTAGATTTGACTGAAACTTTAAAAACACCAGCTGGCATGATCGGCGCTGTTGTAGTTATTGCTGCTGTATACGCCCTTTTGAAATGGGTATTTGCTCCGCATCCAGACGACGAAAAATAAGCTTAACCAATCGGTTTAGGTTATTTTTAAGCCGCTAACCATTCTACAAGAATGGTTAGCGGCTTTATTTTTGTCTAAATTTCACCACTCCAAGTCCTACTGTATTATAATTCACGCATTTTCATTAATGAAAATGTATAACTCTCTAATAAATTCCATTTTACAACTCCAATCCAAACAAGTCCCCGCAACAGGTATTGGTTTATTTCGTATTTTTTACGGACTGATCACTTTACAAGAAATCTTATTCCTGCTCTATTTCAATCATTTAATTTTCGACCCTATCCCCTATATAGACGTAGAATTTCCAATGATTCCATTCTTCCTCTGTTTGTGGGGAATAATCGCCAGCTTCATCATTATTGGCTATCGTTATCAATTTGCAGTCATTTGTAACTACATCCTGTGGATTATCTTCATTAATTTTACAACGATGCAGCGTGATTTTGATGGTGGCTTTGATTCATTTATGACAGGGGCCGGATTTTTTCTGCTTTTTATGCCGGGAGACAGAGCTTTTTCGATAGATCAACTAAGATACAAACTCAGCACGCCTTTTACGCATTACAATACCTATCCAAAACCTACCGTTTCTAGTCTTTCATATTACTTGCCAGTTCTGATATGTCTTGGCTTCCTTTATTTTGACTCGGCTGTCCATAAACTATTTGCCGAACACTGGCGAAATGGCCTTGGTTCTTGGTTACCCTCAACCCAACCTTACTATGTTTCAGCCATTGACATGTCGTTTCTGCTGAACAATGAACTACTACAAAAAATTATTGGCTATACCGTACTAGTTTTTCAATTTACTTTTATCTTCTTTTTTTCAAATCCCAGGTTACGAACTGTTTTTTTATTAGTTGGCCTCGTACTTCATCTGGGCATCACACTGTCTTTAAACATCTATCCCTTTGGCATGGGGATGCTTATATTTTACCTATTACTCGTTCCATTTAGCTGGTGGCGTGGCCTAAGCAAATTAGTGACAGCAAGACAGCCTTCCTTAACCGTGTTTTATGACCAACAATGTCCTTTATGTAACCGTACCGTGCTCACACTTAATCATTTTGATTTATTTAATTGCATCGACTTTAAAAGCGCACAAGCATATGCCCAAAACTACCCTGCACTCAGCAAAATAAGCCCGGATACACTTTTACTAGATTTATATGCGGTAGACCACTCAAATCGAATTTATTCAGGGGTTGGTAGTTATATTCAAATCCTAAAAAAAATGCGCTACCTCTATCCAATCGGCTTCATTTTAAGCTTGCCTGGCATTTATACACTGGCAGTTATTAAGTATCGTTCAATTGCCGACTCTCGCGCCCGCATCACTTGCGATGCTGAATGCTTTATAGCAGCGGGTATGACAGACAATAACTTGTATCGTCAAATTTTTGAAAAATTCGCAACCCGCAAGCCCAAAGCTTTTTCCAGAAAGCTTGCAAAAATATTGGTCGCAATAATTGTTTTACAATTAAATAGCACAATACATTACGGACTCCTTTACAGGCTTAATTTGGATGTAAAAAACAGCCCAATCAGCGCACCCATTGCTGAAGCCAGTAATGCGCTTCTTATGGTATCACTAACCTTTTTAGGTATTACTCCGCATGCGCTTTACCTTCACGATCACTTTGTCGGTTACGATCGTATTTTAGCAATCACCTACACCGATCAAAATGGCGTAGAAAAATGGCTGCCTTTTGTAAACGAGCAAGGTCGATTACTGGCTCCAAACTGGGGGCGCGTTCATTCCATGTGGGCGAATATTGCGGTAACACCGACTATCAATAATGTAAGGTTAGAAAAATTCATCATGAAAGTGACCGCGTTCTGGGGCCTGAAAATAGGCTTAAATCTGGACAAGACTGTATTTAATATCAAACTTAAAAGAATTAATGCACCTAGTTACTGGGTTCATGATCAACTTCATCAAAACTTTTCTGCTCCTTGGGCTACCATAGGTTCTGTGAAATGGAATAACAAGGTTATTTCGTTTAACTTACCTGAAAATATCAATTCCTTATAAATCCTCGAAATGACCAAAGAACTTTTAGTATTGCATCATCATTCCAGTCATGATATAAAATACCTGTGCCTAACCAAATAGGCGCATAATAAATAAAATAATTTAAACCCTTTGGAGGATATAAATATGAAAAAAATCTTAGCACTTCTAGCTATGGCATTAATGATTGTTGGTTTGTCTGGCTGCATGGATGATCCAGATGGATCAAAACAAAAAGTTTCTAGCTCAATCGCACTTTAAGCTAAACACACTGCTACACCAAAAAACCCAGCCTAGGCTGGGTTTTTTGTTTATAAAACGTCTCTAAAGAACGCTAAACCAATCGCCCCCATAAATCATAATCATCAGCCTCTTCAATCTCGACCTCGACAAAATCACCCACTTTAAGATGGGTTGCTCCATCAATAAATACCTGCCCGTCTATTTCCGGTGCATCAGCCTTGCTTCTGGCAACCGCGCCTTCTTCAACCACTTCATCTATCAAAACAGTCTCAATACGGCCTATTCTTTGCTGTAAACGCGCCGCACTAATCTCAGCTTGATGTGCCATAAAACGAGCCAAACGCTCCTCCTTAACGTCTTCAGGAATCAAATCCGGCAAATCATTGGCAACAGCTCCTTTTACTGGAGAATAAGCAAAACAACCCACCCTATCGAGCTGCGCTTCAGTCATAAATTGCAGTAACGCCTCAAACTCTTGTTCAGTTTCTCCAGGAAAGCCGACAATAAAAGTACTGCGCAAAGTAATATCAGGACAGATCTCACGCCACGCCTTAATGCGTTCAAGATTGTTTTGAGTGGCGGCAGGACGTTTCATTAACTTAAGAATACGACTATTAGCATGTTGAAAAGGTATGTCTAGATAAGGCAATATTTTCCCTGCCGCCATCAAAGGAATGACTTCATCAACATGAGGATACGGATAAACATAATGCATTCGCACCCAAATACCCAAATCACCCAGCGCCTCGGCTAAATCATAAAACCGGGTTTTAACAGAACGTCCTTTCCAATCACGGCTTTGATATTTCAAATCCAAACCGTAAGCACTGGTATCCTGCGAAACCACCAATAATTCTTTAACACCCGCCTTAGCCAGTCGCTCCGCTTCCAATAAAACATCATCAACCGGCCTGCTGACCAAGTCGCCACGCATTGACGGAATAATACAAAATGTACAGCGATGATTACAACCCTCAGATATCTTTAAATATGCATAATGATCCGGGGTTAGCTTTATGCCTTGCGGAGGTAAAAGACTGGTAAACGGATCATGTCGAGGCGGCAAATGCTCGTGTACAGAAGCGACCACTTGTTCTAGCGCGTGAGCACCTGTCACTTTTAAAACCTGAGGATGACGAGCTCTGATCTCTTCTTCTCTGGCACCCAAGCACCCCGTCACGATGACTTTACCGTTTTCGGCCAAAGCCTCACCAATACTGTCTAATGACTCCTCAACGGCTGCATCAATAAATCCACAGGTATTAACAATCACCAAATCAGCATCTTGGTAATTCGGTGAAATGTCATAACCCTCCGATCTTAGCTGGGTTAAAATTCTCTCGCTATCAACTAGCGCTTTGGGACAGCCTAAACTAATAAAGCCGACGGTAGGGATCTTTGTCATAAATATCTGTAAGGTATTAGGTAAAGTAATTATTCTTTGATCAGCAGACGCACAATCTATTGCCATTTTAGCACCTTAGGTGAATAGCCAATAAACAAAGCCGTTATTTCAGTAAAATAGGTCGTTAAACGCCTTGACATCAGTCCTCAACAAACTTTTTATTTTTACAATAAAACAAATAGTTATAAACATTCCAAGCAACACACTACCGCTTCAAAAATCCATATTCAGCAAGTTTTGGCTAAAAGCGCCTATAATTATTTAAAACAATCGGCACATATTTTTAAGAACTTAACTTCTAAAAACACCAAAACTGCCGACTTAACCCAAACACCCTCATTCAACATGAAACTTTTTATACTGAATGATGACTAAGGTGATCTGGATATAGGCTCAAGGTAAAAAATGCGATTATTTGTTTTAGTGTTAAATATTCTAATTGGTTCAACTATACTGCTGCAATCAACTGATATTGTGGCTGCCTCAGTAACCACTGACACCCTTAATAGTAATAACCCAAGCAGACACTTGAAAACTGCTCAGCAAAAACATTCAAAAAACTCGGGTGATCTTTGGGCTCGTATTCGTTTAGGCATGAAAATTCCCCAACCTACACTAACTACAACCAACCCGGAAACACTCACAGGTAACACTTCAATTAGCTATTCTCAAGCCCGATCAAAACGACTACTTGCAAATCAACAAGTTAATCAGCAGCAAACGGCTATTGCACCTCTATATAGAGCTACAGCTTATGGACGCCTAAAGCACAACGCCCTCATGCGCAGGAAAGCAGCCTTACAAGAACATCCGATTACTTTAGATAACACCGACCTTTCTGGCCCACAAACCCGAATTCATACGCAGATAGTTTCTCACTCACAATTACCCGGATTTAATACCACCTTAGCCTCAAATGGTTTTAACAGTAATACATTATCGCTAAAACAAATTGACCCCAAAAACGCACTTAAGCAACCTGTTATCAATACACACACAACAGGATTTGACACTACATACCCCATTCAAGCTCAACGCCAAGAAAACACAAAATTTGGCAGAATACACAAACATATTACTTGGTACCAAGAGCACAGCGATTACCTATCCCAAGTAACAGAGCGAGCACGCCCTTATCTTTATCATATAGTTGAGAGCCTTAACCAACATCATCTTCCTTACGAACTCGCCTTATTACCGATTATAGAAAGCGCTTATCAGCCAACCGCACAATCACCCAAAAGTGCCGCAGGGCTTTGGCAATTTATCCCCAGCACAGGGCATGATTTCGACTTACAACAAACTATACACTATGACGCGAGACTCGACATTACCGCTTCAACTCAAGCTGCAATGCGGTATCTGACATTTCTTAATCAGCATTTTAATGGCGACTGGCTGCTTGCATTGGCAGCTTATAATTGTGGACTAGGTGCCGTTGATAATGCAATCAACCGTAACAAAGCAGAAGGTCTTGCCATTGATTACTGGTCTTTAAGGCTTCCAGAAGAAACGCAGGAATATGTACCGCGCTTCTTGGCCTTATCCAGCATTTTTGCCAACCCGGATTTTCATAATTTAAAACTGGCCCGAATTAAAAACGAGCCCTATTTCGTTAAAGTCAAAATACATCATCAACAGCATATTGATTACTTGACCCACAAAGACTTTAAACAAATTGCACAAATTGCCAACCTGAGTTTTGAACAATTTACAAACCTTAACCCTGGCTACCTAAATCCTGCGTTGGCAAACGACAAAAACTTTACTTTTCTTATGCCGGCAGCCAATGCAGATCATTTTCATCGGCACTTAGAAAGTATTGCTCAATTTATGAACCAACCGCCCACAATAACGACCCGTCATACCCCGTTAAAAAACAAAGATGCCCACCTAATCACTGCAAACCAAGACTTTGAATTTATTACTCTCTTTAATTGACCTAATGAGATTCCAGTGTCAAA
>Ga0268283_1001280_pt1 | contig 12541 bp, 11 predicted proteins | sample saktaG_13_FD_190140 | JGI IMG/M metagenome (GOLD analysis project Ga0268283, IMG submission 190140) | Saline water microbial communities from Sakinaw Lake, British Columbia, Canada - sak_2013_06_06_36m | ecosystem: Environmental > Aquatic > Non-marine Saline and Alkaline > Saline ... | reverse complement strand
CGGGTTCGCTGCACACACCTGATCGCTGTAAGGCATTAGTGGCAAAAGCAAATACTTCCATGGGGCCGGTAAGATCAATAATTTCAAAGCCTGCATAGATGACTAAACTGACAGGCCTTATTTTCGGAACACGAACTTGCGGACAATTATTGTCGGATGGGGGCGAAAAAGGGATCTTCATTTGTCCTCCTCACAGGGAAATATTTATTAGGTTGAATGCAAAAAACAACCCGAAAAGTCTAATCAAAAAGATCAGTATCTTATGCTTGACTGTTTTATGTACCCATCAATGGCTTCATGATTATTCTCGGCTACCCAATTTAGTTTGGACCAAAATTTCAACGTTAGACCTGACAGGTTTATAAAACCTGTCAGGTCTGCCCCGTGTTAAATTGATAGCCATCATTCTCTAATTATTGAGTGGGATTATTCTCTCTATATTTTTGTTTTTGCACAATGACATGTTTCCCTCATTTTCTGCCAAAAAAGCTATCCCTGCATATATAATTCTTCTGGCACCGAGGCAATAATTTTAATCTTGTCGGTACAAGTGTGCCGGAAACGCCACTACATAAACTTGCGGACGGTCAACAGCGACGTAGGCCGGAATAAGGCTTTTCGAGCGCAAGCGAGAATAAGCGTTTCCGGCATCCGGTACGAGGAGTGTGCCGGAAACGCCACCACGCGCTACGCTTGGGTGGTCTTATTCCGGCCTACGCAATAAGCCGTTCGCTGAGCGGAGTCGAAGCGATTTTGCCGGCTCCGCTCAGCCAACGGTTTATCTTGCCAACAGGCGCTTAACTTAACGGCATTAGTGTGTATTGGCTGCAATCCTGGCTACTCGGGCTTAATTTTTAGCAGCTAACATGGCTTTAAATGCCGCGTGGTTTTCTTCATGTTTGAAGGTGGCAAATTTTGCTGAAAATTCTTGGCGGGCATGGGTTCTTAGCGTATCCAGATTCTGAATTAATACGCCCATGGCTAACAGGGTATTGGCGGGTATCTGTTGTTTTAGCATTTCTTCGCTGAACTGTTTAAGGGTGATTTCCTGAGTTGCATAATCCTGAAAATCACCCAAAACTTCCTGTAGTCCTTTCAGGTTTTTAATGAAGTGTTTTATTTGATTTTCGGGATACAGGCTTTGGAAAAATTCCATCAAGTAGCGTAATTTTTTACAAGATTTTCTTAAGTCATGTAATGATTCATCATGAGATTCTTCGGTAATGGCATTGCCTTCTTTTAATACCCGTTTATAACTTTTCATGATCCTTATATCCGCCAGTTGTTTAATGGTCAGTCTTGCATTGGCTTCAACCGGTTTTAAAAAAGCCTGTGCCTTAAGGTAACTTTCCCATTCGGATAGTGTGGTTATGTATTTAGCAGAGCGCAGTTTTTTTGCCAGTTCTTTTTGGGAATTTTGCTGTTTGGCGAGAATAAAATCATGTAACGGGTTGATGTCTTCACGGATTGAAGCAGGCAAACCATTTTTAAAGTCTGCAAAATTTAACAAATAAACATCTAAATCCCGGGTGGTGCTGGTGATTTGTCCCAGCCAGGAAAAAAAATCGGCATAAGTTGCGTTAATGGATTCCGGTAATACGTCTTTAAGTTGGCTGAGTCCGGCACGCGTTCTGCGCACGGCAACTCTAAAATCATGCAGAAACTCGCTATCGGTATCGGCAATGGTGCCTTGTTCATTATCTTTAACGGCTTTTAGCAAGTAGCTAAAAATATATTTGGCTGCAATATCGGCACGCATGACCGGATCGAGGTTGATAGCCATTTTTGATGAATAGTCGTTAGGTTTACGGCCTTGCAATTTTAAAGCGGTAATCAGCAATGAGTGGGTAGTGGGTGTTAAATTGAGTTGGGTGGTGAAGGTCTGGCTGATGTGTTCAGCGGCCTTATCGTAGCCTTTAATCGGCAGTAAAGTAACGCGATTATTAAACAGGACGTGTTTTTCTAAAATTAAGCGGGCGATGGTTTTCTTATCGTTATTAATGATGTTGAGATGATAAATTTCATAATCAAGATTACACACGGGTGATAAAGCACGCATCTCCAATAAGGGCTCAAGAATGCTGCGCGTGTCTTCAGTTTGAAATTGATGACTAAAAGCGGGCACTTCTTTGAGGTCTGTACCGGCAAGGATCAGGTCAGTGCCGAGGTTTTTTAGGAGTAAACGGGACTCTGATTTTGAACGGTTAAATTCGCAGGTGATGCCGCTTTTATAAAGTCGCCAATCAAAACTGTCATAGTAAGTTTTTAGGGAATACTGTCTGGAGACCAGTTCTACATCAGCATTATTGCTTAGTTTGGCAATAAATTTTTCAGCTGTTAAGCTCGCGGGAAAGTCAAATTGTAAGGGCATATTGATTGGAGTCAATTGGGATTTGTAGTTATTGCTAATCCGCTAATAATAACAAGGTAGTATTAAGATTTAATGACATTGTAACAATAAATTGCTATTGTAATACTTTTTTTGAGTTATCGAAAAAAAACAGACAGGTAGTAATAAAATGAACAGAGAATTATGGTTGCTAAGGCATGCTAAATCTGATCGTGATCTTGCTGTTGACGACTTTGACAGGCCTTTAAAAAAACGTGGAAAACACGCAGCCCAGCGCCTCGGCGAGGGCTTGCATCAACAACATCTTATACCCGACTGGATAATCAGTTCGCCCGCAAAAAGAGCGCTTGCCACGGCGCTCATTGTGCATGAAGCCATTGCCGCTTCGGGGTTGATTATTGTTGAGGATAAGCGCTTGTATCAGGAGGGGTTTGAGCGTCTGAAAACGGTACTGGCTGAATGTCCCTTGGAAGCCAAGCGGGTTTTACTGGTTGGGCATAATCCTGAACTGGAAGATTTGCTGATTTATCTGGTCGGAGCCGCTCACTTGCCGGATAGTGATAAATTGTTGCCTACAGCGGCTTTGGTCAGGTTGAAAATGCCCAATGACTGGTCTTATCTCGAGGCAGGCATTGCCGAGCTTATGTATATTACCTGTCCCAAAAAATTCCCCGAAGATTCTTCTGAATGAGTGTTTAATCTCTGCGTTGAGTACAGGAATATAGACAGTATTATGATGTTGTCATAATACTGTCATAAAACATTCATATTCTTGTTATGTTATATGTACATAATAGTTCCACAATAATTAACTTTGAGATTTGACAATGAAATTATCTTTTAAGACAAAATCGCTAATAGCGGCGATGGGTTTTGCTTCTGCGGCATTGGTTAGTGGTACTGCAAACGCAGTGCAAACGGTTGATGCAGGCGTACCTGACTATCAAAAAGCTAGCGGTATTGCGGGCAACTTGTCCAGTGTGGGTTCTGATACACTGGCAAATTTGATGACGCTATGGGCTGAAGAGTTCAACCGCGAATATCCTAATGTTAACATTCAGATTCAGGCAGCCGGTTCTTCTACCGCACCGCCTGCGTTAACAGAAGGCACATCAAACTTGGGTCCTATGAGTCGCGAGATGAAGGATGACGAGTTGGAAGCTTTCGAAGATAAATACGGTTACAAGCCTACCGCAGTGCCTGTTGCTATTGATGCGCTGGCCGTGTTGGTTAATAAAGACAACCCCATTAAAGGTCTGACTATTCCACAAGTTGATGCCATTTTTTCTTCTACCCGTAAATGTGGTCATGAAACTGATATCGAAACATGGGGTGACGCAGGCGTTGCAGTATGGGGCTCAAAAAGCATTCAGTTATACGGACGTAACTCGGTTTCCGGTACTTACGGTTACTTTAAAGAAAACGCTTTATGTAAAGGTGATTTTAAAAGTAACGTAAATGAGCAACCCGGTTCGGCATCTGTCGTTCAGTCGGTGACTTCATCAGTTAATGGTGTGGGTTATTCAGGCATGGGTTACACCACATCCGGTGTTAAAATGGTCGCGTTGGCTAAAAAAGCAGGCCAACCTTTTATTGAAGCAAAACCTGAAAATGCACTTAATGGCACTTATCCATTAACCCGTTATTTGTATGTTTATGTTAATAAAAAACCCAATCAACCATTAGCGCCTTTAGAAAACGAATTTATAAAAATGGTTTTATCTAAAGCCGGTCAACAAGTTGTCATAAAAGATGGTTATATTCCATTACCAGCAAAAATTGTTGAGAAAGTTCTGACTACTCTTAAATAATCAACAGATTAAGGCGTTGTTAGGTCAGGCTGCATCGACGTAAGTATTCAAGCCCCCTCGCTATGCTCTCCCCCTTTGAAAAAGGGGGAGAGCATAGCGAGGGGCCGAGGGGGATTTATCTAATAAATCTCCCCTAACCCCTCTTTGTTAAAGAGGGGGACTGAATAATTACGCATCAACAGGGGATGTTGGTCTGGATTAACTGATTATTCACCTTTCGGTGTACACAGGTTAATGCCAAAAAACAGGGCGGTTGGGGTTTGATTATTCAATCTCAGCCGTTTTTTTTGATTTTTGTTATATCATTGTCACCTTTCTATCTTTATATTTTCCCTATGTCTGAAATAAACAGTCCATCAAAATATTCCTCAGCCATAAACCAAACATCCGGTGGAGTCCATGAGCGCTGGCGATTAATAAAAGACGCAATAGCCCGCTACGGCGTAGTCGTGGGTGGACTTGGTGTGATCTTTGCTATCGCGCTGATTTTCTTTTATCTGCTGTATGTGGTTTTTCCTCTGTTTTTGTCGGCAACCGCTGAGGCCGTTAGTCAATATGAGGTACCTGAGCAGGCATTAGGCAAAACGGTATTATTGGGGGTGGAAGAACAAAATGAAGTGGCCGCCCGCTTTACCGATACGGGGCAAGTGATATTTTTTGCCGTGCCGACCGGAAAAACGCTGTTAAAGGAAACCGTCAAAATACCCGAAGGCACTCATATTGTAAGCTTTGCCCAGGGTAGTCCCAACAACGAAGGTGCGGTGATTTACGGTTTGTCTGATGGCAAAGCGGTTATTGTTAAACACCAATATAAAGTCACCTATCCCAATAACGTCCGCCTGATTACGCCCTCAATAGCCTACCCAATGGGCGATGCGCCTTTGGTGATAGATGAGTCAGGTGCACCGTTAGAAAAAATTGCCGTTAAAATCGGTGATGATGCCAGCACCATTATTGCTAAAATAGGCGATAAAATTCGTTTGAGCCACTTTGAAAAAGAAAAATCTTTGTTCGCGGATGAAGCGAGTTTAACCCGAACGGATGCGGTTTTAGATTATGCAGCCAAGGATGTCACCGACATTTTGATTGATAAAGAGGAACATAATCTTTATTTGTTAAGCAGTAACGGACAGTTGGGTTTGTTTGATATTAGCGATAAAAGTGCGCCTGTGCTTGTCCAGGAGCAAAATATTATTCAGGCCGGACAAAAGGTTACCAGTGTTGCGTTTTTAAATGGTGACCTGTCTTTAATGATTGGTGATTCCAGCGGATTGGTATCTCAGTGGAGCAAGGTGAGAGACAAGTTAAATCACTTTGCCATGCAGAAAATCAGAGCGTTTAAAGTGTCTGATAAAGCGGTTATGTCGATTAATCCGGAACAGCGACGTAAAGGTTTTATGACGGTTGATGCCGATGGCACACTGGGCGTTTATCATTCGACATCTGAACGGGAAATGATTAAAGAGACGGTTACTCATTCACAGCCTGTTGCAGCGGCCATGTCACCCAGAGCCAATGCGGTGTTGGTAGAGTCCGGCGATGGTAAAATAAGCTTTTGGAAAGTGGATAATGAGCATCCAGAAATCTCTTTAGGCTCGCTTTGGAAAGAAGTCTGGTACGAAAGTTATCCCAAGCCGGATTATATCTGGCAGTCATCTTCGGCAAACAGCGACTTTGAGCCTAAGTACAGCTTAACACCGTTGGTTTTTGGTACGCTAAAGGCCGCCTTTTATGCCATGTTGGTGGCCATGCCTTTGGCTTTAATGGGCGCTATTTACACCGCCTATTTTATGACGTCCAAAATGCGTCAATATGTAAAGCCTTCCATTGAATTAATGGGCGCTTTACCTACGGTTATTTTGGGGTTTCTGGCAGGCTTATGGTTGGCACCGATTATTGAAGAGTATTTGGCGGGGTTGTTTGCCTTGCTGATGCTGGTTCCGTTAGCGGTTATGTTATTTGCTTTCGCCTGGCAGTATTTACCAAAATCTTTTCTGCAGAAGATTCCCGAAGGCTGGGAATCGGCAGTCTTAATACCGGTTATTTTGTTAAGCAGTTGGTTTGCCTTTAGCGTGAGCGTGCCGTTGGAATCTTTCTTGTTTCATGGTACGTTACGGGATTGGTTTAAAACCGAATTGGGTATCGGCTATGATCAACGTAATGCACTGGTGGTGGGTATCGCGATGGGCTTTGCGGTTATACCGACTATTTTTTCAATCGCTGAAGATGCTATTTTTAGTGTGCCCAAACATTTAACCGTGGGCTCTTTGGCCTTGGGTGCTACACCTTGGCAAACCATGATTAAGGTGGTGTTATTAACTGCCAGTCCCGGTATTTTTTCTGCGGTTATGATCGGTTTGGGTCGTGCCGTCGGTGAAACCATGATTGTATTAATGGCGACAGGGAACACGCCGGTCATGGATTTAAGTGTTTTTCAGGGCTTGCGTACCTTGGCCGCCAATATTGCCGTGGAAATGCCGGAATCTGAAGTGGACAGTACGCATTATCGGGTATTGTTTTTGGCCGCTCTGGTGTTGTTTATGTTTACTTTTGTTTTTAATACGTTGGCCGAAATCATTCGCCAGCGCTTACGCGAAAAATACAGTTCATTATGATTTTGTATGATTTAAAAGTGCAGCCCTTGATAGGGCTTAATAGGGCGACTGCCTGTGTTTCCCTTTACCTAAAAAATGTAGCGCATTATGATTAAGTTATGGTTTAAAAGTGGAGCCCCCTGGATATGGCTCAATGCAGCGGCAGTCAGTACCTGTCTTATTATGATTGTGGGGGTGCTGGGTCTGGTCACCGTGCGCGGAGTAGGACATTTCTGGCCGCATCAAGTGACCCGTTTCAGTTATCAGGAAGAAGGCAAGCAGTCCCGGATAATTATCGGCGAAAAAGTGGACACCAGCATAACGCCCGCTGCAATGGCTAAATCAACCGGCTTTAAAATGGCCGATGATGAAGAAACCCTGGTGCAGTATTTAATTAAAACCGGTAACCGTGATTTGACAGGTACTGACTTTCTCTGGATACAGGCGCGTAATGTAAAGGAGCACAGTCATCCTGTTGATATGATGGTGATTGAGCGCCGCGAGTGGGGTAATTTTTATGGACAGTTACTTGAAGTTAAAGAGGATCATAAAACGATTGCCACAGGGACACAGGCTTGGCCAGTTCTTCAGACCAAGATAGACGAAGCGTTAGCTGTTTTTAAGGAAATAGCGCATTTAGAAAAAAAGGAAATTGGCGCGATAAATTATGCGTTGGAACGACTAAGACTTAAACAAAGAAAACTGGAATTGCAAAATAAACTGGATGATGCCGCCAAGCAAGCGATTGCAGCGGAAAAGGCCGGTTATGAAGTGGACTATAAACAGTATCAAGCCCAGTTAGCCACCTTATATCAAAAAATAAGACGTGATAGCCTGGTTGCAACAACAGAAAGCGGCGCTACGCTGGAAATTCCTTTAGCCAAAGTGGTTAGAGCTTTTCAGCCCAATGCCATGAGTTTATTTGATAAAATAGTTCACTATGGCACCAAGGTGGTTGAGTTTTTAGCTGATGATCCGCGTGAAGCTAATACCGAGGGCGGTATTTTTCCGGCGATATTCGGTACCGTGATGATGGTTATGATGATGTCGGTGATTGTTACGCCTTTTGGCGTGATTGCTGCGGTCTATCTGCGTGAATATGCCAAGCAAGGCTTCACGACCCGGTTAATCAGAATTGCAGTCAACAATCTTGCGGGCGTACCTTCTGTGGTTTACGGGGTATTTGGCTTGGGATTTTTTGTGTACATTTTGGGCGGCAACATAGATCAGTTGTTCTTCCCTGAATCAGCGCCGGCACCGGTTTTTGGTACACCAGGATTGTTGTGGGCTTCCATTACGCTGGCCTTGCTAACGTTACCGGTGGTTATTGTATCAACGGAAGAAGGTTTGGCACGTATTCCCAGCTCAATCCGCGAAGGCAGTCTGGCGTTAGGCGCGACTAAGCTGGAAACTTTATGGCTGACGGTATTGCCGATGGCCAGTCCTGCCATGATGACCGGTTTGATTCTGGCGGTAGCACGGGCCGCAGGCGAAGTGGCTCCGTTAATGTTGGTGGGCGTGGTTAAGCTGGCTCCCACCTTACCGTTGGATGGAAATTTCCCGTTTTTGCATTTAGACAGAAAGTTTATGCATCTGGGTTTTCATATTTATGATGTCGGGTTTCAAAGCCCCAATGTTGAGGCCGCTAGACCCTTGGTTTATGCGACAGCATTATTACTGGTTTTGGTAGTTATAGGGCTTAATCTGGCCGCAATTGTCATAAGAAATAATCTGCGAGAAAAATATCGCGCACTGGAAGGTTAAAAAAATGTCAGCACAAGAAATACGTACACACGCAATTGATATGAGTTCTATTTTACGCGGGAAGGAAGAGTCGCAAGACCCTAATGAAACGTGTATCAAGGTGGAAAATCTAAATTTGTTTTATGGCGAAAAACAGGCACTTTATGACATTAACATGGAAATGCACAAGAAAAAAGTAACCGCCTATATTGGCCCCAGTGGTTGCGGTAAATCAACGTTGTTGCGCTGTATTAACCGCATGAATGATCTCGTTGATAGTGCAAAAATTGACGGTAAAATTTTATTGGACGGTGAAAATATCTACGACAAATCAGTTAATGTAGCGGCTTTACGCAGACGCGTCGGCATGGTATTTCAAAAGCCCAATCCTTTCCCAAAATCTATTTTTGAAAACGTGGCTTATGGTCTTCGCATTCAGGGTGTTAATGATAAACGGGTATTGGAAGAAACCGTTGAAAAAGCGTTGACTGGCGCTGCCCTGTGGGATGAAATGAAAGACCGCCTGAATGACAACGCCTTGGGTATTTCGGGCGGGCAGCAACAACGCTTGGTTATTGCCAGAGCGATTGCCATAGAGCCTGAAGTGTTGTTGCTGGATGAACCTGCTTCTGCACTGGATCCTATTTCAACGTTAAAAATTGAAGAATTAATCAATGAGCTTAAAGAAAAATATACTATAGTCATAGTAACGCACAATATGCAGCAGGCTGCCCGCGTGTCTGATTTCACAGCTTTTATGTATATGGGTGAATTAATTGAAATAGGCACCACCAGTGAATTGTTCACTAATCCGGTAAAAAAACAAACAGAAGATTATATTACCGGGCGCTACGGATAATCAGGAGAAAATAATGGACAACAGTAAAATAAGTCACCATATATCTGAGCGGTTTAATCAAGAACTGGAAGATATACGCAATAAAGTGTTAATGATGGGTGGTTTGGTTGAGCGCCAAATAGAACTGGCAGTTGAAGCTTATACCACAAGTAATATGGAATTGGCTGAGCAGGTCATCAAGCAGGATGATGATGTCGATGCACTGGAAGTGGCTATTGATCAGGAATGCACCCAGATTTTGGCATTGCGCCAGCCGACGGCTTTTGATTTAAGGCTGTTGATTGCGGTGATTAAAATTATTCACGAGATTGAGCGCGTCGGCGATAAGGCTGAACGTATTGCTGAAATGGCGATACAGTTAGCGGATAATGAAAGCAAAATCCCTCATCATGAATTGGAGCACATGGCTGATTTGGTTAAGAAAATGCTGCATGATGCTTTGGATGCTTTTGCCAGAATGACTTTGGAGAATGTGCCTACCATTACCTCAATGGATGAAAAAGTGGATCGTGAATACGACAATATCCTCAGGCAATTAATTACCCGAATGATGGAAGACCCCAGAAATATTACCCGGACTTTGGATGTGCTTTGGACGATTCGTGCATTGGAAAGAATTGGCGATCATGCCTGTTACATCTGTGAACATTTGGTTTATATGATTAATGGCGATAATGTACGCCATTTAAGCCAGGAAGAGCTTGAGAATAGAGTTAAAGTGCCAAGGTAGTATCTGTGTCGGGTTACGGCTATCGCCTAACCCGACCTACAGAGATTATTAGTATTTTTTGTGATAAAAAAGTATCAACTACTTTCGGGTTTCTATGAAGGATGCCGAATTTTCCATAAAGATTTGCCCCAAGTGCCTGCATGATTTGCCGGTGCAAAATGAGATTTGCCCGCATTGCGGCATCGTCTTTGAGAAATACTTAAAATATCATCCAGACTCAGCGGATCAACAGGACGTTGATTTGCCCCTGATCACGATAATTATAGACGATAAAACCAAACCACTAACTCAGTGGCTGTTTTACGAAACCCCGCAAAGTACCCTAGCCTGCTTGGGCCGGTCGATTATTTTTGTAGGGCTTGTCATCTTGAGTTGGCGGCTTATTAACCCCTCTATCGAAAGCAATGCCGTTGGCAACTCCTTTTTGCATTTGATCAATCTGCCTTTTCATGAAGCGGGGCATATTATTTTCAGACCTTTCGGTGCATTTATCACCTCATTAGGGGGAACGCTGGGGCAGTTAATCATGCCGTCAATTTGCCTGGGCGTGTTATTGATCAAAACCCGTGATCCTTTTGGCGCAGCAGTTGCATTATGGTGGGTTGGTGAAAATTTTCTGGATATTGCGCCCTATATTAACGATGCACGGGCAGGCCGGTTACCCCTATTGGGTGGCAATTTTGGTCATTCCTCGCCTTATGGTTTTCACGACTGGGAATATTTGTTAACCGAATCCGGACTGTTAAACTACGACCATATTCTGGCTAAAGTCGCCTTTATGTCAGGGTCTATCATCATGTTACTGTCACTGTTATGGGGCGGACTGTTGCTGATGAAGTGGATAAAAGCATAAGCTGTTTGCCTATCTGTAGGAGCGACGCCCACGTCGCGATTTGAAACGTTAGTCGCGTAGGTCGGTTTAGCGACAGCGTAACCCGATAAATCGAAGTATCTGAACAGCAAAATGATTCGCCAAGTGCTAAAAAGTCCGTCATACCGGCAGGGATGTCGGCATCCTTGCCGGTATGACGGCGTTAACTAAAATTTCTTGTTCCGGTAATAATGCACTGTAATAAATAACCATACTTGATTTGCGTGGTTAGCCAGACTAGACTAAGCGTTTTTATGGAGAATGCCATGCAAACTGTCAATATGTTGCAAGCCAAATCCTCCCTGTCTCGTTTAGTAGAGGCCATTGAGCAAGGACAAGAGCGAGAAATCATGATTGCCCGGAATGGCCGTCCGGTTGCCAAACTGGTGCCGCTAGATACGGCACCCTCCGGAAAGCGAATTGGTGTAGCAAAAGGCTTGTTCGTGGTGCCAGACAGTATCGATACACATAACGACGAAGTGGCTCGGTTATTTATGGGCAAGGGGCAATCTTGAATCTGCTGCTGGATACTCATGTTGCGCTATGGGCCATCACGGATGATCCAAAACTGCCACAAAAGGCGCGTGATTTAATTACATCACCTAAAACGAACGTTTGGGTCAGTGCGGCAAATATCTGGGAAATTGCGATTAAGCACGCGCTAGGCAGAGGCGATATGCCGGTTTCCAGTCAAGACGCAATGCGTTATTTTCAAGAATCCGGTTATCGCTTCCTCGCCATTGAGGCGGAACATGCTATTGCGGTCGAAGAACTGCCTTCGCATCACCAAGATCCGTTCGACCGCATACTGGTGGCTCAGGCACTCGTGGAACCGATGCGTTTAATGACCCACGATTCCATGGTAGCTCTCTATAGCGACACCATTATCAAGATTTAAACCTGGATTGATTTTAGTATGATATTTTTTTACCATGAAACGCAATAACGCACTCTCAATACTCAGGCAAATTAAACCGGCATTGATGCAGCAATTTGGGGTTACGCAACTGGCATTATTGGGCTCTACAGCACGAGACGATGCGGGTGATAACAGCGATGTGGATATTCTGGTTGGCTTTGATGGGCCTGCTACTTCAACACGTTATTTTGGCGTGCAATTTTATTTGGAAGACCGGTTAGGAACGTGCATGAAATAGAATGGCCAATGAATCATGCGTGTAGGGGCGAATTCATTCGCCTTGGGCGGATAAATCCGCCCCTACAGATGCTCAACTTATTTCATGCTCATTCCTTAGATTGTCCGGTTGATCTGGTCACTGATAAAGCCTTACGGCCAGAGTTGCGTTCTTTTGTTGAAAAGGATGCCATTAATGTTTGAATTGCAGCTATCAGGGATGACAGCACGTTTTTCTGATTACATCGTGTATGTTGATGAAAGTGGCGATCATGGCCTAAAAACTATTGATTCTAACTATCCTATTTTCGTGTCAGAATTAACCCAAATTATTCGACCTGTACGATTATATTACACAAAAAACACAATATCACTCGTAGGCCGGAATAAGCCGGTTCGAGCGTTAGCAAGAACTGGCGTTTCCGGCGAACTTGCCGGAAACGCCACC
>Ga0268283_1001279_pt1 | contig 12552 bp, 13 predicted proteins | sample saktaG_13_FD_190140 | JGI IMG/M metagenome (GOLD analysis project Ga0268283, IMG submission 190140) | Saline water microbial communities from Sakinaw Lake, British Columbia, Canada - sak_2013_06_06_36m | ecosystem: Environmental > Aquatic > Non-marine Saline and Alkaline > Saline ... | reverse complement strand
ACCAAAGCAGTGGCGGTGCCTATTTATCAAACTACCTCTTATGCCTTTGATGACACTCAGCATGGCGCTGATCTCTTTGATCTGAAAGTCGCCGGCAATATTTATACACGCATCATGAATCCGACTACTGACGTTCTCGAAAAACGCGTAGCCGAATTGGAAGGTGGGCTTGCAGGTTTGGCATTGGCATCCGGTATGGCGGCAATTACTTATGCCATCATGACCATTGCTGAAGCAGGTGACAATATCATTTCTGCCGCAACCTTATATGGCGGAACCTATAATCTTTTTGCTCATACTTTGCCGCAATACGGTATCAATGTCCGGTTTGCCGATTATCGTGATCCGGCGGCTTTCGAGAAATTGATTGACGACAAAACCAAAGCAATATTTTGTGAGTCAGTTGGTAATCCACTAGGCAATATTACTGACTTTGAAGTTTTGGCTGATATTGCTCATCGTAATGGCATACCTTTAATTGTTGATAATACCGTCCCATCGCCTTATTTGTGTAGACCGATTGAGCATGGTGCTGATATTGTCGTGCACTCATTAACCAAATATTTAGGTGGTCATGGTAATAGCATTGGCGGGGTAATTGTTGATAGTGGCAAATTTCCTTGGGCTGAACATAAGACTCGCTTTCGTCGCCTTAACGAGCCAGATGTCTCTTATCATGGTGTAGTTTATACTGAAGCATTGGGAGCTGCCGCTTATATTGGCCGAGCTCGAGTAGTGCCGTTGCGAAATACTGGTGCGGCCATTTCACCTTTTAATTCGTTTTTAATATTACAAGGTATTGAAACCTTGGCGTTACGAATGGATAGAATCTGTGAAAATGCAATTAAAGCGGCTCAATTTCTACAAAAACACGAAAAAGTGGCGTGGGTTAATTATGCAGGCTTGGTTGAGCATCAAGATAAGCCACTGGTCGATAAATATATGGGCGGTCGTGCCTCCGGCATTCTAACCTTTGGTTTAAATAATGGTCGTAAAGCGGGTGAGAATTTCCAAGATGCTTTAAGATTATTTACCCGCCTCGTAAATATTGGTGATGCCAAGTCACTTGCCTGTCATCCTGCATCAACCACGCATCGCCAGCTTTCACCAGAAGAGTTAGTCAAGGCAGGTGTGACTGAAGAGATGGTACGCTTGTCCATTGGTATTGAGCATATCGATGATATTCTAGAAGACTTAGAGCAAGCTTTGGCGGTATCTTCTTGATTCAAAGCTATCGTCCCGTATAGTATAAAAATAATAATAATAATTGAAGCTTAAGGTTAATAGATGATTGGATATATTGAGAGTTATGATCCCGAAGACCAAACTGGGATTGTAAAAAGTGAAGAAAATTCTTATACGTTTCATTTGGATGACTGGATTTCGCAAGTACCTCCAGACCAAGGTGATGATGTAAATTTTGAAGTAGAAGGTACGATAGCGCGTAAAATTAATTTAGTAGGTGCTTTTTTGACACCACCTAAGGCAGTTAAGCGTAAATATGTTGCAGCACTATTGGCTTTGTTTTTGGGATTTACAGGAATACATCGATTTTATCTGGGATTTTATTGGCTGGGAATAGCCCAGTTGGCGCTGACGGCAGCAACCGTTGGGTATGGCGCTTTGTGGGGTTTCATAGAAGCTATTCTGTTGTTTACAGGTAATATCAATAAAGACGCTAAAGGACGCCCTTTAAAATAGCTTTAAAATTGGAATATTTGGTCATATAAAACAAAAAAGGCCCTTATCATTTGATAAGAGCCTTTTTTAAACTGAATCGTTAGTGCTTACTTGGGATAAACATTAACAGCAGTTAAGCCTTTTGGACCAGATTCGATGTCAAAAGACACGGTTTGGGCTTCGGTTAACGTTTTAAAACCATCCCCTTGAATCACTGAATGATGAACGAAAACATCTTCGCCACCATCAGAAGGTGCGATAAAACCAAAACCTTTAGTGTTGTTGAACCACTTTACAGTGCCTGTTGCCATTTTGAAAAACTCCTAAAAATAAAAACTTACGGTTAACACAGAACTACAACATTGATAACCGGAACTTCCTCTAGTTCAATATCTTTACTCTGCTGTTGTAAATTGTACTGCTATTTTCAAAAGGATGCTATTTATTGAAAGGTTTTGTATAGCCCATCCAGCACTAATGAGTTCGGACTGACCATGCCGATCACTTTATTGTTTTCAAGAACAGGCGCTCTTACCAAATTATAATTGGCAAAAAGTCGAGAGCAATACCGGATATCCATATCGGGATGTACCGAAATTATGGGTTTGCTCATAATTTCGTAGACGTTAACACGATCCGGTGCGCGATCTTTAGCCAAAACATGCCGTGCTATATCACCGGAAGTAACCATGCCGTATTCATCATGCTCATTACGTTTATTCACAATAAGAACAGCCGTTTTAAGTGCTTTCATTTTTTTTAAGGCATCGGCTACCGTTGCAATGCCGTCAATAGTTCCAAAATCGGTTTTCATGACATCTTTAACGCGGATTAGTTTGTTTTCTATCATATTTTATCCTCAATTTCATGGGTTAGTTCTTCAACTTGACGCATAACGCCAATAGCATCTTCAACATCAATCTGAAAAGCAATGCCTGTACCAGGTTGGTTATCGAATTCTGCGACCTTGGCAATTTTTTCTAAGATATGTCGGCTAAGATGCTCCTCAACCAGAAATAATAGGACATCGCGTTGTGTTTCGAGCGTCAAGCCAAAAAAAGTTTTTGATTGAACCAAGCCTTCTCCTCGAGCTTGATTGATAACAGTGGCACCTTTAGCACCGCTTTGGCGGGCTGTATTAAGCACTATTTCGGTTTTATCGTCTTCGACGAAGGCAATAATTAATTTAAAATGCATGGCTTACCTCAAGGTTTAGATGAGAGACTGCGGCGGCTAAGTATATGTGCAATTTGGGCGTAACTTAGTACAGCAATGATAGGAAACAAGCTGGCAAAGGCAAGCATGCCAAAACCATCTAATAATGGATTTCTTCCCGGAATGGCTTGGGCCAAGCCTGTGCCTAATGCAGTTACTAAGGGCACGGTAACCATTGTTGTGGTTACCGTGCCTGAGTCAAAAGCAATACCCACAATTGATTTGGGAGCAAACAGCGTTTGTATTGTGGCAATTAAATAACCTGCGACAATAAAAAGATAAAGTTCGGCGCCTGAAACGATACGAAAAGCACCTAGAGCCAAGCCAAAACCGAGGCCTATTGCAACAGCAATTCTTAAGCCCCATGCATCAATAGTACCCCCGGAAATTTGTTCGGCTTTAATGGCAACTGCCAGCAAAGAAGGTTCTGCCAGCGCTGTTGCAAAACCAATGCTGGCAGCAAAAACATAAACCCAGAAGTAAGCTTGCCATACTATTATTTGATTGGTTTCATTAATGCCTAAAAATTTGGGAGTAGTTAATTGCGATGCCATTAACTTACCCAGCGGGAATAAAGCCATATCCAAACCTTCAAGAAAGAAAACAATGCCAAGTAAGACTAAAATAAAACCGAGTAGGGTTTTTTTGGGATTACTTAAAGGTCTGCGAATAACTAAAACCTGAAAACCAATAAGAGTGGCTGCAATAGGTAAAAAATCCCTACATGTTTCAAGTAGTTTTAAACCAAATTCAGATAACCATTCAATCATACAAACATTCCGTAAGCCATGACAAAAATTATCGGTGTTAATGATGCAAAAACTACAAGCCCAAAGCCATCAGTTATAGGATTACGACCTTTAATTGCAGTTGCTAAGCCTACACCAAGCGCTGTTACCAAAGGCACGGTAATTGTTGAAGTGGCAATACAACCTGAATCATATGCGATACCGATGATGTTAGCGGGAGCAAAGGGCGTCATCAGGGCAATACAAGCATAAGCGCAGAAAATAGGATAATACGCAGGCCAGCCACGGATAATTCTCAAAACGCCAATTAAAATTGCAACGCCAACTGCAAAAGCGATGGTAATCCTTAATTCTAAAGCGTAATTACTTTTTGCAGTATTGGTTTGTTCAATAATATTAGCAGCACTGGCTATGTTTGCAGCTTTTTTGGCAAGCGCTATGATCGCTGGTTCGGCAATTGCAGCGCCAAAGCCCAAACAAAACGCAAAAGCTAATAACCAGAATAAACTCCCTTTACGTGCAAAATCATAAGCCATTGATTCCCCTAGGGGAAACAAACTTAGTTGTAACCCCTGAATAAAAAGAGTGAGACCAAGAATAACAAACAGTGTTCCTGCAATTAAGCGGGCAATATCAGGTACGGGTTGCTGAATAATAAAAACCTGAAAAATCAAAACCACAGCAAGAATTGGCGCTAGATCCAAAAAACTGCTTAAAAATGGTTTAATTAAAGGGTTTTTTAACATGAGAATCCAGCTTCTTGAATAACGATTGATTGTATATTAAAGCAGTTAGTTAAAGCTATCCGCTAAATGAGAAAACTAAAAAGTGAGCAGGATATTAATAGGTTTTTGTGAAAATAGCCCAGAGTATTTATCCTTTTATAAGATATAAATATCTATTTATATCGTTTTATTAAACGAATAAACTGCATTAAGCTTATTATCAAGCGTTAAGAAAGTAGAACAAACAGGATATTTATTTTTGAAATGTCTTTTTGGCTTTACAAGGGTAGTGAATATGATTTTATGATGTATGGCTTAATTGTAAGGGATTATTAAGTTTTGACTCCTATCCACAGGGATGTTTTTTTATGGCGAACTTTGTTCGCCATTTTTTTTCGTTAACAAGTTTGTAGTTTATGTTATTGAATAGTAATGAATTGGAGGGGAATTATGCCTTTACTGAATTTAGTTGAATATTTTAATGATCGACTTGGTCAAGAACATCGTTCGAGTTTTCGACCTTTTGTCCTCGAAGACGGTAAAGTGAGTGGTCTTTTTGGTCCAATTCGAATTGATAGTTATTATGACCCGTTAAGACAAACCTTAGAACCCACGCAGATTGTTGGACATGTCGCACATATTTCAGTTGCGCCCAATAAAACCAAACATTTGTATTCAAACGAAATTGAAACGCTCTTGGCCAATAATACTGTACCAGCAGCTGATTTTGAATCGATCATTAACTTTGACCGATTATCTCGTACCGTACATATGCTAAATTATTTGATTTTAGCGCCGGTACAAGGTGTATTGTTTTTGGAAGTTGATCCTAGACACATACTGGGTATTAAGCAAGATCATGGCGCATACTTTGAAGATGTTATTACACAATGCGGATTGGAAACTAAAAACATTGTTATAGTATTGGCTGTAAATAGCCAATATGCGACTTATTATCAGGAGCTGATGAGGGGTCTTGAAAATTACCATCGTAGAGGTTATCAAATTGCACTTAAGTTCGAGTATCTGGGGCAAGAAAGTGAAACGACGGATTTGATACAAAAAATATCGCCCAATTATGTTAGTTTATCCGCTCGAAACTTGGAAGATCAGGAACATAACACTGAATTACTAACTCGGTTGAAGCAATTGAGTGCGCAGGTAACTGCCTTGGGTGGGCAAAGTATCTTGAAGCAAATTGATGAAAAAAAATCCGATTTATTGGCACGAAATGCCGGTTTTAATATTGTGGAAGGCGGCTATTACAGAACAATAGTTTTTGACTATTTGAGTCATACTAAGCCGGAACAATATGATTCGAAAGCAAGTAATTATTAAGCTATCAATTTGTCCGGTAATTCTATTTAATAAAGCTGTTTTATGCGTCATGCAAACGACACAAAGCACTGATAAAGTCATTTCAGTAGAGTAATTATTATCGATAAATTGGAGTTAAACCATGCGAATCGGACTACCTAAAGAAATTAAAGATAACGAAAATCGTGTTGGGATGACGCCTGGCGCAGTTAAAGCTTTAACCCGACGTGGGCATCAGGTGCTTGTGCAAAGTGGCGCAGGCGTTGGAAGCTCGCTTTCAGATGAAGAATATCAATCCGCCGGTGCAGAAATCGTCCCTTACGCTGAAGATGCGTGGGCGGCACAAATGGTCGTTAAGGTAAAAGAACCGATTGCGTCGGAATATCAATACCTTCGTCCAGACTTAATTCTCTTTACCTATTTACACCTTGCTTCCGACAAACCACTGACTGAAGCCTTGTTAGCAAGTGGAACAACCGGTATCGCTTATGAAACCGTACAAACAGTAAACGGACAGCTACCCTTATTAACCCCCATGAGTGAAGTAGCCGGACGTATGGCAACGCAAGTCGGTGCAACTTATTTACAAAAGTCTCACGGCGGACGAGGCGTTTTAATGGGTGGTGTTCCCGGTGTCGCTCCCGCTAATGTTGTCATCTTGGGCGCCGGTATCGTCGGTACCAATGCCGCGCGGGTTGCTGTTGGTTTGGGTGCACAAGTTACCGTCTTGGATATTAGCCATGATCGTTTAAAATATCTGGATGATATTTACCGTGGGCAATTACAAACCCGTATTAGCGATGAATATAATATCGAAGAGGTTATTTGCGAAGCGGATTTGGTCATTGGTGCCGTATTAATTCCGGGTGGACGTGCACCTTGGTTGATTACCCGAAACATGTTGCCCACAATGCCTAAAGGATCTGTCATTGTTGATGTGGCGGTCGATCAAGGTGGTTGTGTAGAGACTACGCGCGCAACGACTCATAGTAATCCGACATATGAAATTGAGGGTGTCGTGCATTATTGTGTAGCTAACATGCCAGGTGCTGTGCCACGCACCAGTACTTTTGCACTTAATAATCAAACTGCAGTTTATACCCTGCATTTGGCAAATGAAGGTCTTAACGCCGTACTTAAAGATAAGGCCTTGCAATATGGGCTAAATACCTATCGGGGTACGTTAACGTATGCCGCTGTCGCGGAAGCCTTTGGGTTAGAGTATGCTGATCCGCTAAAAGCATTAGGTAATTTGTAATAATGAATTGACCATAAATTGTGGGAATAACTTTAGTCGTAATAATCGCAGCTAAAGTTGCCCAAACTTAATCTTATATTCCTATTTAATGATTCGATATCAATGAGTAACTAAAGAAGGTGCTTCGAATGAAGCACCTTCTTTATAAATAACATCCCAGTGACTAAAAGTCTCTGCCACTTTTAATTCGTCTTACAGTACTAACCAACAGATCAACTTCATGATGGGTATTATAAAACGCTAGCGAGGGCCGAACGGTGATTTCCAAACCAAAACGGCGCAAGATAGGCTGGTCGCAATGATGGCCGGTACGAATTGCAATGTCCACCTTATTTCTTAAGACCATAAAATCCTGAAACGTTTGAATTTTTCACGAAAATCTTATATAAGTTTTCTGCTGAAGCAATATTATGACCACTGTTATAAATTGATAAGCCGACTACGGCAGGATCTTTTTGATCATTGATGATTTTATCAGCGACTGATAAGCCAAGGGTTTGGCCTTGGAAATCGTCATTGGCAAAGTGAACACCCAGATAAATACGACTGCGACCATTTTCTAATTGAGCTTGTGTAAAGGTGGCTACATCACGCGTGGCACCATCTTTACCACCAATAGGTGCTGCCAATAAGCCCGTGCCGTTGTTGGTGTTCTTTATCCAAGGAAACACCGTCAACTTCTGTGGTTTTTTAGCTTTAACAATGTCATCCGATTTAAAAAATGCTCTCAAAATTTCAACGCCTGCTGCGAAAGTGGTACTGTGACCGGCAGTGCTGGAAGGATGGGAAGGCGTTGATCCCAATGGCTTCCATAAATAGTCAGTTGCAGCTCCTGCAGCATCAGCATTTAAAGCAGTAATGGGGCGCCAAAAAGTTAAATCATACTTGGACTGGAAGGCCGCGATGCGTGCATCGGCTAATGCACTATCCAGCGCAGCAAACAACTTGGCATTTTGATTTAAATTGAGATGTCGATCTTTTGAAGCAATCCTTGCCAATTCGTTGACAGGTAATTCTGCATCTATTTTAAAATAAAGGGCCTGTAGTAATTGATCGTTAGTACGATTGCCAGGACTTGAGAATTCTTGACCATGACTTTTCACAAAAGCCAATTCGGCGTTGTATTCGGGACTACCTATTTTCAAGGAAGGTGGAACCAAAGCAACCAGTTGTTGTTTGTCCGATGTACTTAAGCTAAATGGAGTGATGTTTTTCCAATTAAAGGTAATGCCGGCAGTAGGTAAAATTGCACCGATGCTATCAAAGCCTGTAGGTGCTCCTGTATTGAGATCAACTACTCCAGCTCCACCGTTACTGGGGCGCCAAAAACCAATACCAGGGTTACCGGTTGCAGTTGCTGTGCCGGTGGCAGAAATATTGGTTGATGGTATATAGGATGTGTTTATAGCTGAGTTATCACCAGCTCTGGCTGTCAGTGCTGCAGCTGCGGCATTTTGCCCGGCAATAACGCCGTGATCAGTAGCGGGATTAACGCCCAAGGCCGCTAAGTCAGCGGCTAATTGAGCATCCAGCCAAGCACGGGTATTATCCCATGTTGGTAGAGTTGGCAATGTACCAATCAATACATCATGTGCAGCTTTAGCGGCAGCGGCAGGTGCAGATCCTCCGGTGGCACCAACAACATAGTAATAGCCTTTTTTGTGACTGAACTGGTTGACTGCATTAACTGCATCGAAGACGGCTCTGGCGGCGATAGCATCAATTCGTGTTGCAACATTTGAGTTAAGTGCAAGGGTTTTATCGCCAGTGGTAGTTGATGTTGCACCTTTAGTTGCAAGAGTCGAGTATAAATTCCAATCAGTAACTGCATCAGCAAAAGCGTTGCTTGCAGCTAAAGTAGTCGCCACGGCAAAAGCCATTCGTGTCGGCGAAAAATATTTTTTAGATGATACTTTTTTCATTTAATAACCTCTTTGAATAGATTTAGATTTCATGACGAACCCCAGTTGTTTGTTTAATCAATTAGATAAATCTATCTTGAAATAGAAATGCGGATGGGGTGTCAGATAAGTCTAAAGCATTAATGATGCCAGATTATCAACCATATGATTATTATCAATTATTTTATTTAAATACCAGGTTTTCTGCTTAATAAGAGTCAACGGTTGTTGATCAACTGTTTATTGGGAAGCAGTCGTTGTTGAAAAAATCTAGAGAATTATTCAAATTCTATCGATAAAAAATAAACAATTTGCTGTTGGAAATTCTTGAATAAAAGGCGCTGATGTTCGTAGCAACGGTAAAGTTGCTAATTACCTGGAAATACACTTTGAGTAATCAGAGGTCGTGATTTTTTGAAAGGTATTATATATTGATTGTTATTAACGAGTTGAACGCTTAGCGATCTCAAAAAAATCTGATTATTATTTCAGCAAGTTATTTCTTTGGCAGCCGATAGTAATTCACTAATAAAATGCTGACTGTATAGCGGTAAATAGTTATGTTTTAAATAAGCTATTTTGGTACTTGAACTGGAAATGAGATGGGATAAATCCCGAGCCACTAGATCTTTATCGGCTAAAGGGTCGTAGGCCATTCCTGCAATCAACCCCACTCCCAAACCCAAGCGGACATAAGTTTTGATGACATCGGTATCCGCTGCAGCCAAAATAATATCCAGTTCCAAATTTGCGGCGTTAAAGGCATTTTCAATATTTGATCGTCCGGTGTAGCCAAAACTATAGGTTAAAATGGGAAATTCAGAAAGCCGCTCAAGAGATATTTCTCCTTCACATAAGGGGTGGTTTTGAGGGACCACTAGTGCATGATGCCATTCATAACAAGTTTTAACAATAAGGTCCGCGACTTCATCAACTCTTTCAGTACAGATGGCAATATCGGCTTTACGAGCATGTAACTGGTCGATTAATTGTTCGGGGGATGCCTGTACCATGTAAATACTAACGCCAGGATATTTCTTTCTAAACCGACTAATCGGTATGGGTAAAAAATATTTTGCTTGGGTATGGGTAGTGGCAATATGTAACGTACCTTTATTGCTGTCCAGAAAATCGGCTGCGATATGTTGTATATTGGATTTTGCTCTGTTGATGACAGCAACTTCATCCATGATACTTAGGCCCAACGTCGTCATTCCAATTAGTTTTTTACCCTGTCTTTCAAATAAGGGAGAACCTAATTCAGCTTCAAAAAGTTGTAATTGTCGACTAACGGCTGACTGCACAATGTGCATTTTTTCAGCGGCTTTAGAAAGATTTAAATTGGTTTCTTGAAGTACGCGTAGTAATTCAATTTGACTCAGATTCATGGTTGCGATGTCCTTAACTAATATTCCTAAAATTTAACCTGAATAATACGGGATTAAATTAATGAAACCAATGTGCCTGACGTATTTTAAGGTTAATTTTATCCCCCCTAGCCAATTCAAGTTGTTTAAACTGATCATTAGGCATTTCTGCAAAAACAGGGGCTGTTGAGCCATTTGAACCATTTTTTACCAGTTCAAGACGGATTAATGCGCCCAGATGTTGCCAATCCTTTAGGGTTGCCGGTGCTGCATGATTGGCATCAGATTTTTCAATGATGATGTCATGAGGACGAACATGAGCAATCTTGCCTTCCTGAGTTGGATTTAATAATCCAGCTGTTTGCAGCCAGTCAGCATCATGTTCATCCAGATCAAAAACATTCGTTTGTCCAATAAAACGGGAAACAAATGCATTAGCTGGATGGTCGTAAATGTCACTGGGAGAGCCTTGTTGTTCGATCTGCCCATGATTAAGCACAACAACTTGACTGGCCACTTCCATGGCTTCTTCTTGATCATGGGTGACGAATATGCTGGTTACATTTAATTCATGGTGCAAGTTTCGTAGCCATTGCCGCAAATCCTTACGAACACTGGCATCAAGTGCGCCAAAGGGCTCATCCAATAGCAATACAGAGGGTTCTACCGCTAAGGCGCGTGCCAAGGCAATACGTTGACGTTGCCCACCAGATAGTTGATCAGGGTAGCGATTATGTAACCAATCAAGTTGCACCAAGTCCAATAAGGCATGTACTTTTTTAGTTATAATTTCGTTGCTGGGTCTATCGCGTTTAGGTTTAACACGTAAACCAAATGCCACATTCTCAAATACGGTCATATGCCGAAATAAAGCATAATGTTGAAATACAAAGCCGATGCCGCGTTGGCTGACATTTTGATCCGTTTTATCATCACCATTTATTAAAACACGACCTTTATCGGTATGCTCCAAGCCCGCAATAATCCGTAACAGTGTGGTTTTACCACAACCGGAAGGTCCTAATAAAGCAACAAGCTCGCCTTCTGGAACTTCCAGATTAATATGGTTTAGCGCTGCAAAGGCACCAAAATTTTTACTGATGTCAGAAAGTAAAATACTCATAGTAAAATCTCAAATATAAAATCGTTGTTGGTTTTTTATCGGTTGGTTTGTTTCCATTCCAAAGCGGTTTTTAAAATCAGTGTGACAATGGCTAATGCTGCCAAAATAGAGGCGCTGGCAAAAGCACCAACCACATCATAGTCGTTATAACTGACTTCAACATGTAATGGTAGGGTATTGGTCATACCTCTGATATGACCAGAGACCACGGAAACAGCACCAAATTCCCCCATTGCTCTGGCGTTACATAACAATACACCATACAGTAATGCCCATTTTATGTTGGGTATAGTAACGGCCCAAAAAGTTTTCCAGCCACCTGCGCCCAGTGAAAGAGCCGCTTCTTCTTCCTGGTTGCCCATTTCTTGCATCAAGGGAATTAATTGTCTCGCTACGAAAGGAAAGGTAATAAATAGGGTTGCGAGAATAATGCCGGGAACTGCAAAGATGATTTTTACATCATGTTCCATTAGCCATTCTCCAAACCAGCCCTCTGCACCAAACAACAGGACGAATATTAACCCGGAAATAACAGGAGAAACTGAAAAAGGCAGGTCGATTAATGTCGTTAGAAAGCTTTTGCCTTTAAAATCAAATCGGGTAATGGCCCAGGCAGCGGCAACCCCAAATACAGTATTTAAAGGAACAGTTACCACAGCCACTAATAAAGTCAGTTTGATTGCTGCCAAGGTATCTGGCTGCGTCAATGCTGACCAATAAGCCTCCAAGCCTTTAGAAAAGGCTTGGACAATAACCAAACCTAAAGGTATGCATATAAACAGACTAATAAAGCTTAAGGCAATTGTGATCAAGCTCCATTTAACCCAGTCAGGATCTTGCAGAGCACGTTGCTGAGCAACTATTTTGTCTTTGTAGAGAGGTTTGGTAACAGTATTCATAAAGCAAATATCCTTACAATTGCCCAGAGCGCTTACGCACCCAAAGTTGCAGCAGATTAATTAATAACAGCAATAAAAATGAGATAACCAGCATGGTTAAGGCAATGGCAGTGGCACCTTTAATATCAAATTGTTCCAGTTTGATAACAATCAATAGCGGTACAATTTCTGATACATAGGGGATATTACCGGCAATAAAAATGACGGAGCCATATTCCCCGACGCCTCTTGCAAATGCTAATGCAAAACCGGTGAGTAAAGCCGGGAATATATTCGGAAAAATGATTTTGGTAAAGACCTGTAGACGCGAAGCACCGA
>Ga0268283_1001278_pt1 | contig 12567 bp, 16 predicted proteins | sample saktaG_13_FD_190140 | JGI IMG/M metagenome (GOLD analysis project Ga0268283, IMG submission 190140) | Saline water microbial communities from Sakinaw Lake, British Columbia, Canada - sak_2013_06_06_36m | ecosystem: Environmental > Aquatic > Non-marine Saline and Alkaline > Saline ... | reverse complement strand
GGTTGATGGACCCACCACCACCGCCACCACCGCCACCGCCTCCGCCCGAGCCGTACCCGCCGACTCGCTTCGCGCGCTGGAACTGCCCGTAGAACGATGACTGGCCGTAATTGGGCTGCACCCCGCTGCTCTGCACCTGTTGGGGGATCACCCGCTGTCCTGCCCGTACCTGTTCCTGGTTCGGTTGTATCGGGCCAAAGTATTGAGGGTATGCCATAGTCGAGTCTCCTTGTACTATTTCTTGAGCGGACGCTTCTTGGTCCGATGCCGCCACCAATATATCGCGCCGTCCACCAGCAGGGACAGGCCGGCGAGAATGAATGCTGAAACCTGGCCCTCGCCCCACGGCAGCACAGCACCAGCCGATGCCGCCGCCGCCGCCAGCCAGGCGAACACCCGCTTGCCAAGGAACGGGGCTACCGCCGCCAGAAACGCTTTCAGTTGGTCGCTCATACCATCACCATGCGGATCTCGGCAAGGAACTTCTGTCGGGGCAAGTCACCGGGAGTCATCGTGGACGTACCCCCTTCGTCTATCGGCAGGCCGATGCTCTTATAGGCGTCAGCAACGCAGGTCGAGCACACCCCCAGCACCGCCAGGGCCGGAAGGAACCGATACCGCATCGGCAGGTGCAAGCGAATGGCTATCCGCTGCCACCATGCCGGAATGAGTTGGTGGATCAAGAGGGCGTAGTCGTAACTCTGACCCACCTTCGACGCCCACCAGTTCCACAGGGCGAAGCCGTCGTTGTCGGTAATGTCGCTCTGCATCTGGCAGACGTACACGCCGCTCTCGCTCGCCAACCAGGCGGGCAAGGGCGTCATTCGAAGCTTCGGGCTTGTCTGCTCTGCGATCCACAACGCACCCGTCGCGGGGCATTTCACCACCATCGCGGCATGGCTCCACGGCGAATCCGTGACATCTTGGATCAGGCCCGAGTACCACATCTCGCCGTGCTGGAGGATGCAGTCGCCCGCCTTGAGATCAGTCCACGGTATCGGCAGGCACGGCGGGGGCGGTACGAAACGAAGTGGTTTGAGTTTGGGCATCAGTCACCTATGGGAGAAATGGTTATCGGATCGGTGTACCACACAGACGCCTTGCGATCAGCCGCGTCTTGGCGTTCCTCTGGGGTGTAGACGCAGAGGCCAGTGGCATCGCACACGCCGCAGTACGGGCGTTCGCCGGGCTGGCCGCAGCCCGCAAGCATCAGCATGACAATGGCGGCGAGTCGAATCACGGCGTCACCTTCTGATCGGTTGTGGCCTGGGCCACGATGGGGGCCAGGTAGGACAGGTACGCCGCCGGGGCCGCCTTCACCGAGGCCGTGAGCGACGCCTTCTGATCCGCCGACATGAAGGGGCAGTTGGCGATCTTCGCCAGCAGGGCGTTCCGCAATTCCATCTGCGCCGGGGTGTCGAGCGCGGATGTGCCAGTTCCGCCGGCAGACGGGATGGCGATACCGCCGCCGCCAGCCATCAGCGGGACAAGCTCCTTGATCGCCCCGATCAGTTGCCCGAGGACCATGGCGCGGTTCTGGCTCTCGACGATGCTCCACTGCATCTGCATATTGCCGAGGTTGGAACCGTTGGCTTCCAACTTCTGGATAACGAGTTCGCCAGTTACGGGCGAGAACTTCAGCCCCGTCAGGTTGCTGTCCTTGTTGCCCTTGAAGATCACCTTGACGGTCGTGCCGTCCGGTTTCACCGCCTCGTAGGCGGCGTAGTTTGTACCGCCTGGTACGGCAGCTTCACCGCATCCAGTAAGGCACAAGCACAGGCACAACGCCGCCCCGATAATGGCGGTCACGATGAACTGCTCGAAACTTGATAGTCTGCACATGGTTGTCTCCTTATGGGTTTTTGTGGGCGAACTCAAGATGCTTGTCCATTTTCGATTCCAACCGATCAAAACGTGTCATGTAGTCCCGCTTGTCATCGGCCCGCTGCTCGGCCTGGACGCGGGCGGATACCAGCACGGCCTTCTCTTGCTCATCGAGGCGGGTGTTCGTTGACGCCAGAGATGTCGCCAACCCACCGGCAAACGACGAAACGGCGATGCACACCGTCAAGCACGCACCGGCGATCCACATGGAGAGTTGCCGGTTCGACGCATGAGCGTCCTTACACTGTTTTTGAGTCACCGGAAGATCGTCCATGTGGCTCATCGCCTCTGCCGTCGCGTCCATCGTTCCACGTTCCATACGTCGCTCCCTGTATTGCCGCCGTCCACCTCAGCCAGTTGGCCGCTCGTCGGGTCTTGGATGCTCGTGCCGGGCATATTACCGCCTCCGCGTCAGTTGACTCACATTCACCGTCTGAAACGTGCTATTCGCCTCGCCCGCCGCCATTCCAAGAGTTTGCCATTCCGCCTGAAGGGCGGCGACCGTAGCACGATCGGCACCGCCAAGAAATCCAACCTTAGCTCCGTTGGCGATGAGGTACGCATTGTCGTGCAGATAGACCGTGGAATAGGCCCCGCCGCTGACGTTCTCGTTCTTGGCGTAGAATGCGTTGGTGCAAGACGAACCGGGGCCAACAATGACGATATTGTGGTCCATCTCGCCGCCCGTAGTGGGAAGCCACAAATCGTCAACGTTCGTCGTGCCGGGCCGTCCGATCAGCATCGAGCCTTCGGACGCACCGACAATATTCGCCAGGACGCAGTTGTGAACGTGGTTATTGTCGCCCCAGTTCAGAATACCGAGGTTGCCCGTGATGAACAGGTTGTAGACGTTCAGATTGTTGCTGGTCAGTTGGACGCCGTGCCCCAGCGACCCACAATACAACTGACAGTCATGCAGCACAGTTGAGTTGAGGCCGTAACCGATGATCAGAGCACCGCCCGTTCCGTTGTTCTTGATCGTCGTATTGACGAGCGTTGGCGATTGAATCCCTCCGGGGCTCTGTCCTACCTTGGCAGCCGCTTCGTTGGCGGGGCCGATGGCTACAAGGACAGCCGCCGAGTTGCCGACAATCGTTGTCCCGCTGAATGTGAATGCCGCTGTTCCCGTCGTGGCCCCGCCCGCTCCGTCCTGAATGATAAACGCCCCGCCGTCCGTTACGCTCGTGGCGAGCGTGGCCGTAATCGTGCTGCCGGTGAAGTCGAACACCGCGCCGGTAGTAAAGGACTGATTTGCCTTGACAAGAATTACAAAACTCGCCGTCGCAGCATAGAACGTGACTACCGAGTTAGTGATAGCAACGGAGGTAAAGACCGAGCCTTTGTTTCTCCACCAACTCGTGCCCGTCCCCGCTACGCCCATCGTGACCGTGCAGTTGTTGACCACAAGGTTCATCGGGCTACGATAATCTGCCAGTGCCGTTCCGGTTATGGCACAACCAGAAAACGTCATCGTTCCCGAGAGAGTCAAACTCGTGGCGAAACGAGCGGGATCGCCCGTTCCAGCCGTGACGATAGTTGAATTCACTACGGACACGGATGCCGCCGTCGTGTTGTCGAATTGAACAGCGGATACGTTGTTTCCACCAGCCCAATCCGCATCGGTTACGGTAATCGTCCCGCCCGTCCACGTCCCTACCGTTACCAGAGAATAATCGCCCGTCATCAGAAACTTCGTCCCTGGAACGGTCGTGCTGATGTTGATCGTGATACCGTTGGGAAGTGGAGCGTATCCTGGCCCGATCAACCACGCATTAGTCCCGAAGTTTCGACGGGTGGCGTCGGCCACGATCTTGATATTGTAGGTGTCTCCCGCGACGAGGCCATTATAGAGCGTTCCGTTCGTAGTCCAGGCGTGCGTTCGACACGCATGGGCGAGAGTCTGCCACGGTGTCGCCGGATTGTGCCCCGCATCCCAGTCAGCACCGTTGGCAGAGCCGTCGCTTCCCGCTGTGCCGTCAACGTAAACAGTATGAATTGCCATGTGTCACCTCAAGCGTCGTTGCCAGCGGACCAGCAGATAGAACCGGATGCAGACGCCCCCCAAAGAGTGATCGTCTTTGCCGGAGTGGCCAACACGATGAGTTTCCCGCCGAATGTGGCGTCAAACTGCTTGTTGAGCGCGCCAGTTACAGCCGTGGCATTCGTACCGTCCTCATGGTAGTACACGGCAGCGGCCCCCGTGGTAAGGTAGAAGTGGAAATACTTGCAGAGCGTAGACGCATGTAACGTGATAGGGGTAGACCCGGCAGCGATGGCGTCCAACCCGTACCCAACCAGCACAGGCATGATGCCCTGGGCGGCGAGAATGAGCTTCTGCAACCCAATCGTCGCCGGGCTGATGACGGCACCGCCCGCCGAGGACGTGTTCCCGTAGACCACCCGGCATGTAGAAGTTTCTCCGGTCACGCACACGAAGTCGTACACTCCTCCCTTTACCGTGATCTTCTCTCCTGCGTAAAGCGGGTTAGCCCCCTGTGTCAACAGTGCAGCGTGAACCCCAGAAAATGTCGAGTCGTCTGCACCCCTGTAGTATACCGCGTTCGTGGCGTGGTCGTTACACAGCGTGTAAAGATCTTGGGGATCTCCCAAACCCATCCTTTGAGACACTTGTGTCAGCGAGATTACTTGTCCCGTTCTACGCATGATTCGTTTCTCCTGATGCTACGGTTTCGCTACGCCGGAGGCACTGATCGCCAGTTCGATCCGGCTCGTTGTGGTTGCTGTTCCGAGGATGGTAATGAAGTCGCCCGAGCCGCGGTCGGAGATGGGTCCGATCCCGCCGGCCGTGTCGGTGATGCCGTACGTCGTACCGATGGCCACCGTCGCCCCGGGGTTGTACCCGCCGTCCGACAGGTACTTGATCGGCTGGCCGTTCGACGCCCCGTTGAGGGCGATGCCGACGCAGGCAGCCCTGAGAGCCGTCGTATCGTCGGCCTTGTAGAGTTCGTCGTCAGTGTGAAGAAAGAGCGGCATTCCCTGTGTGATCGTCTCGCCGGCCACGCCGTCCACTTGGGTAGCGAAGGCTTCGGCCAGGACGTTCGCGGCGGTGATTGTCAGGTCTGCCATGTTCGTTCTTCCTGTTGGCCGTGGGCCGGGTCCACCCGTTCAGGCTGGACCCGGCCATCGGCCGGAGGGCGTTATTGCCCTTTCAGTCGTTCATCCGCCGGAGCATCTCGACCACCGCTTCCGCGGGGGCTTCCTCGACCGGCTTCGCTTCGGCCTCTACGGGAGTCGTGGCTTCCGGCTGCGCTTCGGGCTGAGGCTTCTCGTGCTGCTGATGTTGCTTCGCCATGATGGGTGATCCTTTCGGTTACGCCGGGTTCGCTGCGGTGATGCCAGCGATGTTGTAGTTCCCAGCCCAGTCGTCTCCGGCGGCGCCAGCGACGTAGAGCGTTGCGTTGTAAGTTCCGCCCAGGTAATTGCCGTGGACCAGGTTGCCGTAACTGCTGGTCCCCGACAGGTCCAGGTATCCGGCCCCGGCAACGGCGGCGCCAGCACCGGCGGCGTTGATGCCGCTCGTGGCGAAGTGGTTGCCTTCGATCAGGCAGACTCGGCCGTTGATGTTGACGGCCTTGACGCAGGACTCGAACGTGTTGCCGACGATCTTCCACCCGCTGTACGACAGACCGCCAGCTTCGACGCCGAGTATGGCGCACCCGTAGGTCGCCGTGTTCAGGTACATGAACTCGTTGCCGGCGATGGTCACGTTGTCGCTGTTGCAGACCGCCGAGTAGATGGCGTTCCACGAGGCCGTCTGACCCTGGAAGCGATTGCCGATGATCTGGGCGTAGTTGGCCCCGGACAGGGCGATGCTCGCCGGAATGCCCGCCGTATATGTGGGCGGCTTGAAGTAGATGTTCTCGACCCGGACGTAGGCGGCGGCAATCGTCAGCGTCATCGTGTCGGTCGCGGAGGACCACTGGGCCTGTTTCTGCGCGTTGCCGACGCCGACGAAAGACAGCCCGGCCTTCGAGCAGGTGATAGCCGCTTCCGTCAGGAACGACCCGCTGATGTAGATCGTGTCCCCGGCGGCCGCGGCGGCGTAGGCGTCGGTGATCGTCAGGAAGGGGCGGTCCCATGCCGTACCGTCGCCGAGTGACGTGGCCGTCGAATCGACGAACCAGCACTTGCCCTTCCCGCCGGCGGGGCCGACGTACATCCCGCTCGGATCGAGGTACTGTACCCGGCTGCCCAGGTGCGTCCCGCGATACCGTCCATCCAGCATTCTCAAGTTCCTGTTCATTGCGTTCTCCTCAACGGGTTTCTTGGTCCCTGGACCCGTGCGCCGTGCTTCTGGGACTCTACAATGACGTTCAAGGCCGCCATCAAGCCGACGATTTTATTTCCGTGTGAAACACCATCTCCGCGATCGACCACCCGGCCGCACCCGCGACACTGGTAATCGAGACGCGGTACATGCTGCCCTGCGTCCGGGCGTACTCGACGGCCGACTGATCCACGAGCGCCGCGGCCGCCACCGTCTTTGTGACCTCAGAGGCGTTCGCCTCGTTCGCCGTCATCATCGGCGTCATCCCGATCGTGATGCCCGAGGCGTTGGCCCGCATGTGCGTGTCGAGCCGGATCAGATACTCCGTCCGGTCCCGCCGCTCCTGGCCGAAGTACCCGCGCCACTGGCAGGCGTACGTGCTTCCGTTGTCGTTGTAAGCCGCCCCGGGCCACGACAGGATCTTCCCATCGGACAGGGCCAGCAGCATGATCGGACCCTGAGCGGGGGTTGAATACTCCACCATCGCCGTGACTCTGACGGTGGTGAGATTGGCGGGCCGGAAGATCGAGGCGAGCCCACGCAGGGCCTCATCCCAGATGAGGATGTCCGTTCCCGCCGTCGTCTTGACGGCCATCCAAATCTGCTTCTTGTAGCTGTAATATCCGCCGACCGTGTACTGCCTGTTGCCCACGGGAATCGCGGCCAGGGTTGGCGTGAAGTTCTGGTAGGCCAGGTTGACCTGTTCCTGCTGATGCGTGAGGGTCCAGGCCGCGTTGCCCAAGGCATGAACGCCAGAGAGTGCGTTCACGGCACCATTTTCCGACAGGCACCCGATCGTCCGATTGACGATCGTCGGGTGCAGGCGCCCGTCAGGGGTCGGCGACAGCCGCCACGTCGAGTTGCCGGTGAAAACGATGAAGGATTCTCCCACGCTCCCAACCGCCATCGCAGGACCGTCGAATCCGCTCAGGAGAACCCCTTCCCAGGGCCGCGGGTAGAAGGTGCTGAGGTTGGTTCCGCCCTGGTACGTGATCTGCCGAGGCACGGCGAGGGGCCATCGAGGCAGACTGTACTCGCACCGGCCGGCCGTAGCCAGGCCCAGGTAGACCGCTCGGCTTCCGTTGCAGCAGCCAACCTTGCTGGCCGGAGGTTCGCCCCCCGCGTTCGTGAACGGCATCCTTGAGGCCAGGACATGATCGGGTGTGGCAAGGCCGGGCGTGGCCCCGGTCACGGGACTGATCGTGTCCTCGTAGGCGACCTGGCTGTACGCCGGCATCCCGGTTCCCAGAGCGACGTACTCGGTGTCGCCCTTCGTGCAGTAGAAGATGATGCTGTCGTACTCCCACGTCGTACTCGCCTTTACCGTATCCCAGTTGGTGACGTAGAGGGCTCCCCCGATATTGTCGGGAGGCAGATTCGACGTGGCCGATAGGAACGTATCGATCGCCGCCGCCGGGGGCGACACCTGCCCGATCTCATTCGTGAGCGTGTTCTTCATCGCTGCGTAAACGTGGTAGATGCCCTCTTTCCCGCCTCCCGATGCTCGCCAAATGCCCGGGCGGGCCGGCGTACCGAGCCCAGCCTTGTAGGTGCCAGAGGGCCACCACTTCGTTCCGCCCACGCGGTCAAAATAGTAGGCTCGGTTGGCCCACATGAAGAACCATCCGCGGTCACTCGTCGAATGCGTTCCGTTCTCCGTCACCTTCGCCGTGATCTTCGTCCATGTGCCGGCGTCGGGGGTGTAGACTTTTCGGTGGTAGAGGAACCCGTCCGTCCTCTTGGCGAGCAGATAGATCGTGCCGTCAGCGAACTTGGCCACGAAGAGGTTCAGGATACTCTCTGCCGGGTCGCCTACTTCTGGAGTGTAGAACATATCGAACCCGGCCCGCCCCTCGATCCGAGATCCGTTGCGAACGACGTTCAGGGAAATGTCGGCGGTGCCGCTGGGCAGGACGTTGGGGTCCACCTCTGTATTCAACGCGCCGAATTGTGCCTTGATCGTCGCCATCAGTCCATCCAGATTGCCGCCATTCCGCTCGACGACATCACGCTGGGGAGAGAGTTCAGGTCGCCGTAGGCATCCTGAATCGCCTCCGTGGAGTTCTTCAGCGTTTCGTTGTTCTCTTGGATGGCCTCCTCGACGGCCACCTTGAAGGCCCCGTAGGTTTCCTTCCACTCATCGCCGCCCCGGAAGGCCCGCTGGAGGCGGAACGTCGCGTAGTCGTGCCAGATGCCCATGAACTGCCGGGGCCAGAGCGGATAGTCCGTCGCCGCCAGCAGGGGGGCCAGGCAGAGATACCAGTAGGGGTACGCGAAATCGACATTCGGGGCTCGGTCCACCGCCACCTTCATCGCGTAGTAGGACGTGATCGTCGTGTCGGGCGAGATCATCGCCAGCCGCGGTGTCCCCGTGGCAGAGTTGGCCTGATACACGGTGTCGGAGAACACCTGCACGTCGTCGGTGAATCGCAGGGCTCCGTTGCGGTTGTTCGCCTGAGCCCAGTCCTGATCGAGCTTGTCGAAGTTCTCGGGCAGTTGGGCGGACGAGGCGCTGGCCGCGATGGTCAGAGTCGCCAACCGGCGGCGGTACTTCCAGGGAAACCGCTCCCAGAGGCGGGTGTAGCACTCGGAGATGATGTTCGTGACCCGATCGGGAACGGTGCCGCCGGCGGCGTTCCGCGCGATGTTCAACTCGCCGACCAGTTGCGCGGCCAGCGTCGTCTTCGTCCACAGCCCGTCTGTCAGAGTGGGTCCAGGCATGGTCAGCAGCCTTTCTTGTTCATGCCCTTGAGCGTCTTGGCGAGGCGGGCACGCTGCCCGAGTTTGCCCTTGGCCTTGACGGCTTTCTCAAGGAACTCGTGCTTGACGCCGCCTTCCTTCTTCTCGCCGCCCATCGCCTTCGCCATCGCGGTCAGGGCTCCGGGCTTCTTGATGGCACCTTCGATCCAGTTCGCCATGTCAGTGAACCCTCTTTCCGTTGATGATCTGGAAGTCCAGGAACTTCGGGAGCTTTCGGCCGGTGGTCTGCGCCGCGAACGTGCTCTTGCGTCCGGTCCGATGCTTCCATCGGTCCATGAGCGTGCTCTTGCCGGCGTCCATCGAGTTGATGAACTGCTCCTGGGCGGGCGTATACCCGTCCGCTCGTTCCTGGTACTTGTTGAGTTTCGGAGGCTCTTTCATGCTCTTTCTCCACGGTTTCGGGCGGGGCCAGGCGAACCCGACCCCGCCCTTCCGTGTACCGTTACGTTACAGGGACGACTTGACGCCCATGATGACGTAGTTCAGCCGAGGCTGATCGCATAACGGGGCTTCGATCACGAACCCGGAGGCGTCCAGGATCGAGGTCAGGTTGCCCGTCGTGGTGTTGCGGCGGTTATGCCACATGTCGCCGCCGGGGGTCTTGATCATCGTCGGGGCATTGCCGCCCATGCGGATGAACTCCCAGCAGTTGGGCTCGAACATGCGGATCGTGTTCGCCGGGGCCAAGGCTTCCGGCTGCACGACGATCGGGGGCACGTTCGGGTTGATGAGGACGGCGCCGTTCCATCCGGCGACGGCCACCAACTTCGCACGAGTCGCGGAGTCCATGTCCGAAGCGACGGCTCGGGTGAACAGGGCCGTACCCTGGCCGGCCTGGCGAACGATCTCGTTCACAAGGCTGGGTGACGCCTGGCAGACGAGGGCGTCCGTCAGTTGGAAGTCCTTGTTCTTCCGGTAGGCCCGGGCCGGGGGAATCAGCATACCCATCACGTCGGCGAAGGGGCCGAAGTGGGCGTCGATGTCGAGGTTCACCATCGTGCCGTTGTTGGCACCGTAGGTTCCGCCCGTGCTGTAATCGTGGCCGTAGGGGACCATGAACCGCCGTCCGATCGCGCTTCGCGTAATGCCGAAGTACGCACTCGGAGTGGCGGTGATATCCATGAGGCTGCTGAAGGCGGCGTGGTAGCCACAACCGTCACCTGCGCCTGGGGTAGACTCAAGCGTTTCCGTCCTGTTCACAATAACGTCGCCGTCAGCAACGTCGGTGAAGGCGTTCAGTACGCCTGTGCCGGTTCCCGAAGTCAGGTAATCGGTTGCGAGTTCGACGACGATACCTGGACCGACGTTCAGGCCGAGCATGTAGGTGTCGTGAATCACGTCGAGAACTTGCGCCACGACCCTGATGGACGCGGTGGTTCCGTTGTGGATGTCGATGATCTCGCCCTGATGGAAGTTGGAAATCGAACCGCCGTCGATTTTGATGAAGGCTTCCAAAGCGTCAGGATGGGATCCATTCCACGGTGTTCCGTCAGAGTCGTACCTCGCTGCAACCAGCGCCTTTCGGGCGCTTCCGTCGCTGTTGAGCATCTGGTTCCGCTTCTCTCCGATCGTCTCGTTGGCCTGGAGAGCCAGTTCGCGGGCGAGGTTGTACGCGGCATGATCCGGGTCGCTCGTCTCCATCTGCGCCTGGATGGAGTGACTGATCGAGAACGACAGCCGCCGGAGATGGCTTTCCTGAATCTCCAGGTCCAGCAGGTCGATCTTGGTCGGGTTCGGGGCGTCGGCTTCAAGGCTGGATGTGGCGATCGCGCCCGAATACATCATGTTGACGAGCTTCTTGTGCATCGCCCCGCCCTTCCACGGGGTCACTTTCTTGATGTGCTGGGCCGTCGAGCCGAACCGGCCTTCCTGCACGATTTCCTGGAGATCCCAAACCTCATCGAGCAGTTTGGTCGCCTGCGCGAGAAGCATCTGTCCTTCGTTTGCCATAGTCGTGTGTCCTTATGTGATCTTGCCTTTGGCTCTGGCGCGACGGAAGGTTTCGGCCTCCAGTTCCGCGGGTGTCATCTCCCGCGGGTCTTTCGAGGCACGGCCTCCCCCGCCGGCGCCGAGCCCGGCATTGGGGAACTTTTTCTGGGCGTCAGCGGTACGTTCCGCCGACGTGGTTCCACCTACGGAGAGAAGGGCCTTCGCCCGGCTCGCCGCCTCTTTGATCTGTTCGGGTGACGCCGGCCACTGCTTCATCTGCGCGGCGTGCGGGTTCCCGGCGTAGGCTTCGTCCAACACTTCGTCGAGCATTTCGCGGAAGACGCCCTTCACCTGTCGTTCGGTGACGTTGACTTCCCGCTCGGCGCCGTTGAACATCAGCTTGACCAGTTTTCCTTCACCCACCAGTTCAGAGATCGCCGCCTTGGTGGTCGTCGCGGCGGATTCGGATGCGGATTCGTACTGCCGGCGCCAGGCGACTTCCTGCTCTCTCTGGGAAAGCTGGTCCTGGAACGCCTGGAGATCCCTGCCCGTCACGGGGCGGTCGAGCGGGTCTGCCTGCCCCGGCTGAGGCTGGACTGGCGGCTCATGGCCTGGAGTCTCACGGGGCTCCTGACTCTTTAGGGCTCGGAGAAAATCGACCGGGTTCTCGTATCCGTACTCCTTGGACAACGCCGATGCCTCATCCAGAACATTGGCCTTGTGGATGACCTTGTTGTAGTCGCCATCCGGGGCGTGTTTGGAGAAGTTGCGGCGTTCGACGCGGACGAATTGACTTTCATCCTGCGCCTGCGGCGCCGGAACCTGCTGGCCGTCGCCTGCGTTCTGCTGGCCGGCCTGTTGCTGATTCTGCTGGTTGTCTTGGGCTGATGCTTGATCTGCCATGATTCGTTCTCTCTTCTGGCTCACCCGGGCGAGGGTGTGCCGGTTACTCTCCGGGTATTGCCCAGGGATCGCCCGCCCCGGGGGCTCCAGCCATCGCTGGTTCCATGCCGCCCATCATGTCGCCTTCCATGCCGGGAGTGACTTGTTCCGCTGGCATGGCGGCCTGATCGGGCGGCTGGGCGCCTGCATCGCCTTGAGCCGGTGGTTGTTCTTGCGGTTGACCGCCCGGCGGGCCCTGGGCCATCGCCTGGCGCTGCATCTCGTTCTGGGCCTGCACGGTCTTCGCGTCGTCGTGATGGGCGGCGTGGTCGCGGATGGCCTGACGCTGTTCCTCTGCGTAGGCCGCCCAGCGATTCGACTCCATCTCCAGCGACAGGACGTACAGGTGGGCTTCGTGGTCCTGTTCGACCTCGACCAGCACGGGCTGGCCGTCGAGGATGGCCTGTATCTCGCTCCGCTGCCGTTCGACGGCCTGGCCTTCCCGGTAGTCGAGGGCCTTCCCGCCCCGCATGAGCACCCCGCGGCGGGCGGCGATCGGGTCTACCATCTGCATCTGGACTTCCTCGAAGGCATCCCGGCGAAGCTCCTGCGGGGTCTTCGGGCGGATGCTCTCGGGTACGACGCGGACGCCCTTGATGATGTCGGTCGCCTCTTTGCTCTTGAGGATGGCGATCTGATTGGCCGGGTACTCGTTGCCGAGCAGTTCGACCAAGCCCTCGACGGTATCCGTCGCCAGCACGTCCTGAAGGGTGCCGGTCAGCAGTTCGTTGGTCGTCAGTTCGTCCGAGTCGGAGATGGCCGTC
>Ga0268283_1001277_pt1 | contig 12572 bp, 7 predicted proteins | sample saktaG_13_FD_190140 | JGI IMG/M metagenome (GOLD analysis project Ga0268283, IMG submission 190140) | Saline water microbial communities from Sakinaw Lake, British Columbia, Canada - sak_2013_06_06_36m | ecosystem: Environmental > Aquatic > Non-marine Saline and Alkaline > Saline ... | reverse complement strand
AGACTTTTTTCTTGCCTAATCTGGCGATTTACTTTTGCGAAAATCTGGCGATGCAAAGTTGCTGATTACAGTTCATTCGCGCAGTCGCTAAAAGGGAGCGCGAGCGAAGTTTGACAAATAAAAGAAAACCATTAGTTTCGGCTATATTAATTGCCAGGTCTGTCGAGTGCGCTTAACATACACGCGCAAGCAGGGCGCCAACGGATGAGACGCGCGCCATCAGGGGCGCCCCGTAACCGGCATCAATTATATTACCGGCCAGAATAATTTCCTCAGCCAGAATGTTCCAAATCCATTTCAAACTGAAACAGCTATCAGTTATTCATTACTAAAACCGGGTACTGTCAGGATATCAGTAATTGATCTTTATAGCCGGGAGGTTAATGTGCTTGAAAATTCCTATAAAGCGAAAGGGAATCATACGGTGAATTTCAATGCATGCAGTTTAAAACCAGGTGTTTATTTATGTAAACTTACCTGTGGTGGCTTTTCTACTGTCAGAAAGATGTTGCTGACTGAATAAGCTGTTGTGATTGGAATCAGTTTTACTTTTTCCCTTTCGTTTTTTTTAGCAGCTAACATCCTTAGCTGGCACACGTTGCCCAACGTGTGACGGTGTACACATGATAACTTTCCTTTCCACATACTCAACTATTCCATTTTAATCCATTCAACAATTGTGAAGGGTTCAAAATACACTTCTTAACCATCAAATATTTTGTATTTGCGGACATAACGATGCAGGATAATACTGATAATTATAAAAGTAAAAATTACCTTCACGCTTAGGGAGACGCTCATCATCGATGGAGACCCGCTCTAGCCGGGGTGACACGGACAAAGTTGACATTACTAAATATATTCCGGCAAACTAATACAATAGTGTTATGAATGTTGTATATTTATATCCAATAAATATCAATATATACGAATTGGGAATAAATCTTATAAATCACCGCTTATTCATTATTAAGAGCCATGAATATTAGATTTACTTTAGTGGTTTTACTTCTATTAACACTAACAACAGCTGCCCAGAAATGGACTAATTATAAAACTGCTGACGGTTTAATTAATGATTATGTTTATGCTATTGCTATTGATAGCCAAGAAAATACATGGGTTGGAACTAATGGTGGTGTTTCCAAATTTGATGGCACAAACTGGACCAACTATACTATATCAAACAGCGGTTTAGCGACTGATAGGGTAAACGTAATAGCAATTGATAAAGAAGATTCTAAATGGTTTGGTACATGGGGTGGAGGAGTTTCAAAATTTGATGACAACGTCTGGACAACATACCTGAATTATACCAATGTTTCTGACATAACTTTTGATGAACAGAAAAACATATGGTTTAGCACCAATAACGGGGTTGTAAAATTTGATGGTATAAACTGGTCAACGTATTATCCGGAATATTTAGGAGCAGATTTTCCTCAATCCATAGTTATTGATAAAACTATGCAAGTTTGGGTTGGCACCATGTATGGGGGGCTAAGCAAATTTGATGGCACTAACTGGACGAAATACACAACTGCAAACAGTGCTTTGCCAAATGATCATGTCAGCTCTTTAGTTATTGATACCGTAGGAAATCTATGGATTGCAAATGGTGCAGGATTAACAAAATATGACGGCGTTAACTGGACAAACTATGTAGGTCTTCCTATTAATGATATTACCATTGATACACTTGGCTATATATGGGACGCAATAGGAGGTTGGTATGGAGCCGATAAATTTGATGGTACTAAATGGATAACATATATTAATCCTAATGGTATAACTTGCGAGTACAAGTGTGTAACTATTGATAAACAAGGTAATAAATGGTATGGGACTTATGGAGATGGTATTTTCAGATTTGAGGATATTACTACCGGGCTGCCCACTGAAAAAGTAATTACTAATAGCGAAAGCAATTTATCTATTAGCCCTAATCCATCAATTGACGAGACAAAAATTTCATTTCCGTATCACGATAAATATTCATTGATAATAAGCGACATAAATGGTAAAGTTGTTAAATTTATTTCAGAAATAAATGGTACGGAATCTATTCTAATAACAAAAGGAATGAAGCCGGGAATATACCAGGCCTCATTGAAAAGTATTATTAATAATAAAACATACAGAGGGGGAATTTTAGTTACTAAATAGCCATCGAGATAATTTGGAAATGTGGGGATTGAGGAAGGTCAAACTGGCATGCGTTAAACACCGCTCTCCGGAGGGGGTGAAGATCAATTCTTACAAATATTTTTCATAATGAAAATACATATTATATTTAATTGATTTATATTTGTATGTGTCTCAATATATACTGCATGCAGGCTAATATTTCAGAAAAAAATGATCTTCAAAAAGTATTTAAAATGAGAAACCGTTGTGTATTGCTGACAGTCATCATCCATATGATGGTTTCAGCAAGTGTTTTTTCGGGCAATATTGTAGTAACAAGCAGTAACGACAGCATTCCGGGCTCACTCAGGGATGCCGTTGCCAAAGCCCATACCGGCGACATTATTCTTTTCGACAAAAGCCTGACTGAAATTGTATTAGGTGCGCCTATTACTATTGATAAATCAATAACCCTATCGGGCAATCCTAATCTGGCAGTACATGATTATATTCATGCCAATATTTCGGGGGAGGCAACCTATTATGCCTCAACGGTTCCGCGTTTTTTTGAAATTTCAGGCACTAACCAGTTAGCTGTAGTTATCAGAAACTTAAAGTTTATCAAAAACACAGTAATATATGCTGATACGGTATCGTTCGAAACGAGTGGCGAAATAATCCTGTTCAATAATTCAAATCCATTATCAACCATTGCCATTAATTCCTGTTCATTTACAACTGTTAACAAAACCTATGGCGCATGGCGTACAACAAGGCATTATTATCCCAATGGATCACCGATGATTTTTAATGGTCAGAACGGAGGGGCCATTGCCCAGGCTGGAGGAGAAATGACAATTACCGACTGCACATTTACAAATAATGTAGCCGGAGGTGTGTCCTATTGGGGAGCCGGGGGAGCTATAGCCCAGTTTTCGGGGAACCTGCTCCTGGTGAACTGCACTTTTTTCGGAAATACTGCCTGGCATTTAGATTATACAGGGAAATTAGGGTCCGGATCAGCTATCTATTCGCAGAACAGCAATCTATCGCTGATAAATTGTACCTGTTGTGAAAATATGAATTATTTTAACTGGAATTACGGTCAAAATTCCTGGTGGGGGAATACCTGGACAATTACTTTATACAATACCGTTTTAGAGGTTCGGAATTCAATTTTTTTCAACAATGGCGGATATGATGTGTCGGGAAGCATAAATTCGGGTGGCTTTAATATCTTTACACAAAATTCAGTTTCCGGATCAGTTTCGACAGACTTATTCAACTGCAATCCCGGCTTTATAATGGTTAATAATAGAGTAGTTCTGGATAGCAGTACAAATTGGATTCCATTGTGTGCATTAAAGACTGCAGGTTGTGCTGTAAACGGATTACCTGCAGGTGGAAATGGGGCACCGCCATATGATGCTAGAGGTTTTTTACGGGTAGGTTTGTCTGATATAGGCGCATACGAGTATAATGGAACATCACCTTCCGTTGGTATAGCTGAAATGAAAGAGGATTTATTAAGTATCTACCCGAATCCTGTAACCAACAAATTAATGATATCCCATGTTCCCGTTAATGCGGTAATTATCATACTTGATTTGAAAGGAAATACCCTGTACACTAAAATTGCTACATCGGAAAATGAAACTATGGATGTGAGCGCTTTAGCTGGCGGAGTCTATTTAGTAAACGTAATAGGAAATAAAAACAGTGAAGCCAGGAAATTTTACAAAACGGAATATTAATTTATTGATAGTTAAGCTATACTTAAAGCGGGATCATTTTCCTGATTCATTAAGTCTCAGATTCCATAATTGCCCTGAGTTTACAACACATAGTTGCCCTTTGCTGGCGCACCCCCCTACGTGTAACCGTTTGCACAAATTACAACTTACGCAACAATTCCACTTTAAGCATTTCAATCCTTGTGAAGGGTATAAAACACTCTTCATCACCATCAACTGTTTTGTATTTGTCGGACATAGCGATGAAGGATTATGAAAATAGGTATACCAACGTAAATGTTACCGGCATGCGTCGGGAGACACGCACCAACGTATGAGACGCGCGCCAGCCGAGGTAAGCTAAGGGGATGCGCACCAGTGAGATATAAACAGGAAATTAGTAAAACAAACACAGCCACCAGGTATTTCCTGATGGCTGTGTATACTGTTTTGCAAGTGTAAGCTGGTACTGACCTGCAATTAGTATAAATGCAATTACTTCAGCAATACCAGTTTCTTCACATCTTTAAAGTTGCCGCTTTGCAGGCTGTAGAAGTAAACACCGGGAGTTAATAGCGAAGCATTCCATTCCACTTCGTAGTTGCCGGGGGCTTTGTTTTCGTTAACGAGGGTAGCCACTTCAGCACCGCTCAGATCATAAACTACCAGCTTGGCCAGGCTTTTTTGATTTGTTGTATTTGCCTTTAGATCTTCAATCCCGACCTGGTATTTGATTTTAGTAACCGGGCTAAAAGGATTGGGGTAATTTTGCGATAATGAGAATCCGGTAGGCGAAACTGTCTCAATTGAAGTACTGCCCTCAACCGATTCAGATGTTCCGGGCTTATTGTTTTCAATATCCGGAGTTGCTCCGATTGGTCGTTTTGTCCCGTGGTAAGCTGGATAATCTATATATTCAATATCTGTTACATCATACGTAACACACCATGTATTTTGGGTTTTAGCCGAATCATGCAACCACCAGTTATCTTCCCCTTTAAACGGGTTCATCCAATATAAAGTATACTTTAATAATTTAATATCTTTAGGGTAACCCGCATTAGGTTCGCACAGAATTGTTTCACAATAAAGTTCGTTACCAACAATACTTTTGGATTTTAATGTGTAATCGAAACTTCCATCAACCCCAACTCCCCAAAAATCTTCATTGCCGATGCCTATTTTTAATGTTGCTGAATATTCCTGTGAACTAAATGTCACACTTTCAGTTGCAATTGATTGTCCTGTTGTTCCAACCCCTGTATATTTGACTATGGCAGATCCAATAACAGAATCATGGTAGAGAGCAAAATTAATATTACGGGCTAAATTTGTATAAGTTTCCGGATGGGCGGGATTCAGACCTGCTTTTAAATCTGCGTCTTCAGTATCAAGTTCGCTTGTTGATATGTAAAAATAGTAAGTCGAATCCAGTAAATTTCCTTGCCAATCCTGAATATTGTATTGAGCCCGGCTAATTTTTGGACGCAAGGTAATATATACTCCTTTGCGTTCCCGCCCGGCAGGTACTCTCACAGTCATTTTCTGTGTCGTTGTTTTTTCAGTGCCCCATATTCCTTTAAAATCAAGTGTCCCCTGAAATATCCCTAATTTATCTTTACGATGTAATTCCCCCCAGGCACCTATATCAAAGGCAGTCTCTCCTGAAGTTGTAGTGCTGGTGGAATGATTAAACTCAGCAATTGAAAGTGGATCAGCACTCTCGTTAAAATACGGGTCCGCCCGCAATGAATCATTAACATGAAAAGGCGGTGCTCCTTCGAAATAACCGATATACTGCGTATTTTCAGGGCCTGCCATTATTGGCAAATCCATATTACCTTTAGATTTATAAATCAATTTATCCGTTTCGGCTATACCGCAGGTTAACGACCAATCGTTATCATCCCAACATAAATAAGCAAGGCACATAAACTGCCTTATGTTTTTCCCGTCGGTTACAGGAACGATGGTTACTGTAAGGGGATTTAAATAACTACCTCCTGACCATTCATAATTTTGCTTACCCAGGTTGTTTTGCCTTTTTGTCCACACGTCATCTTTAAGTTGAACTCTTTTTATCCGAAATCTCTCATACGAATTATCTCTGCTCCATACCTGCAAAAATGCCTGTACACAGTCGCCGGAACTTTCATGGTCTCCGTTTGTCATATCGGTACTGCTGACTATTGTTCCAACTGCAAGCGCTATTGAGGCATATTTTACTCCATCGTTGGTAATATCGGTTTTTAACTTCAGGAATTGAAAGCTTCCGTTTTGATCAAAGGTGAATTCGGCTGTACAGACCTGATAGACAGAATTTGTCCAGCCAAATAATGCTTTTTCCTTCCTCACTCCATTATTCCAATATGGTCTTGTTACTACCGATAGTGAAGTGGTGTATTCTGTCAAACTAAGATCATCGCAAAAACTATTCTCCCAGGTTTTTAAATCGCTGGTATGTAATACCGCAACTTTCATGTTTTTATCACAATATACCAGGCTTAGATGGTCATTTACAACTACAGCCGACATTGCTCCACTACTACTACCAAAAGCATACCCCAGGTCGGTAAGCTTTGACCATGTATTCGATCCGGCATTATAGACCGAATAACAAATATTGCCTTTTTTATTAACAACAAACAAATACAGAACCGAATTGAAAACGACAGGAGCCGGCTGCCAATGATTCTCATAAAGATTTGAAAGACTACTTATGTCATCATCTACCTCAGAAGCCGACCATGTTACATTAACGCCTCCTGAATTAGTATATCGATCAATGATAATTTCATTGCCGTTGTCACAGTTACCGTGATTACATTGGTAATTCTTAAAATTAAAGAGTTGCCCGCTAAAACTAATAGTGGCCATACCCTGTGTATATTGTTGATCCAGATTTTTAAATAAATTACGTTGATACCTGAAATAGGTTCCATCCGGAATACTCCAGTCAGTTGCTAATAACATTACGGGTAGCAGTGTTAACAACACCATTAGTATGTATACGTTCTTTTTTTTCATTTTCAGTTCTCCTATTTTTAAGTTTTTATAATAATGATTACAGTACAATTCTAAATCCGAGGGTTGCCCTTACAGGATTTACGAATGTGCAGCGGCCATAAGCAGATACGTTTTTATCGATACGATATTCAACCCCGGCAAAGCCATAAACGGATGAACCAGTGTAATGCGAATCGAATTTTGTAGTATTGATCCAAGGCTCTCCATTATCATTTGTAGTATGCGTTTCTTCTGATGTTACAGGGTGTACAAATTGCTGCGTAAAGCCTGCACCGGCATAGGGAACAAATTTCCCTGCCCGGTAAGCCAGTGCAAGATTTGCATCCCAGTACATTGATTCTGAGCTGGATGATACAACATCCAGCCCTGTATTATTAACAACAACTACCGAACCCGTGGTGCAATAATTGGATGAAAGCATGGCAAGCCCTATAAACCTGTTTGTTATCACTTTTTGATAATCAACAGTCAGCCCTAAAGTAAGAGCCGGGTTATTAGTGGTGAGCGTTTGTGTGTTTTCAGCAGAAATCCAGCTTTTAAAATCAAAATGATTTACGCCTATATAGCCGCTTATACCAAGACCATCCAGCACCTGGTAACCTATCTTTATACCAGCCATGCTGTTCCTATATTCAGTACCATAATTATCATTATATTCATCTATAACTTCCTGCGTAAAATCGGACTGTGATTCACCTTCGGCCAGCGAGTAATAATTAGTATGTTCAGTGAGTTTCAGATTTTTAAACTGAGTAAATTCGTAAAAAGGTGTGATAAAAAAGCTTCCCTTTTTTTGAACTACAGGATTTGTCTCCGGATTTGGGGTTAATGCCTGGCTTTCGGTGCCGGGCGACTGGGCATTGCCATTTGCGTGAAGCAGGCAGCATAGTACAGCGAACAGTAGAATTTGTTTTATCATGGTACAACAGATTAATTAGTATTAAATTTTTATTGAATAGGTTTTGCAGTTATAAGGTATTACGAAAGTTTATTTTAGATTCGAAGGAATAAAATTATTTGCGAAAGAAAATTATACCTGTCCAAAACGTACAATTAAGTATCCAAAACGTACATTTCAATTATTGGGTGTAAGATAATCATACACTAGCGCCACCGTACGATTTATGCTTCTGAATCCGGGTTTGGCTTCTGAATAAGATATAAATAGCTAAGTATTAAATATTTGTGTTGTATATTTAAATGAAATATATTAATAATCCACCGGATATTTCTATGAATTATCCTCGTTTAACAGGCAAATTGATATTTTCCAATTAGTTTTGAATAGATGAATAAATCACCGCAAGCATCGGCAATCGTAATTGCTATAGTAAATAAACATTACATAAACTGTAAAATATAAACGGATATAGTATTTATGACCAGGATAATATTACTTCTTGCTCCCGTTTTTGTCAGCCTTTTCCGGGCTGTTACCCTGATGGGGGATAAAAAGAAATACATTCCACCCCGATTATTTCTTTCAAAATTCATATTCCTGGCAGCCAGAATTTGATATCGCATTTTCTTTATTTTGCGTCCTTACCCTGCCTTTCGATGACAAACAAAGATTTGCTAAATTGGGGGTTAATCCCAAACTGGAAATAGTCCGGCTTTGTTTCCTACTTCGTAATTTGGATTAAAGTGGTATAAAATAAGGCAGGATGCTTACTGGCGGGTGAACAATTGTTACCGATACGTATCAAAATATACATGCCAGATCTGCAAAGGAGCCGCAAACCTGCCTGCCGCCAGGCAGGTCCTCGGTAAAATTTTGTTATCTTGGTTCTGGCAGGCGCAGGGAGAAGCGAGCCCGTGAGATGTGAACGGGAAATCAGTAAAATAAAAATAGCCACCATGTATTTCTTGCAGCTGTTTTCAATCTGATTTGTTATTTGTAAGCTAGTACTGAATTTCACCCATCCCCAGGTGAAATTGATGCAGAATAAGCGGTTCCTTATCGTTTAACAAGTTTGCTGGTAAAAGTGGATTTATCGGTTTGAACACTGATGTAATAAATTCCCGCTGGAAGATTTGTAACAGAAAAATCGTTTGTGGAAAAGTCCCGGATTACCTTTCCCTGCAGATTGCAGAGCCTGATACTTTTAATCTTTGAGTTGAGGTTGCTTAAATGAACAACATCGGTAGCAGGATTTGGATAAATACCTATCGTATTTTCAACATGAGCTACTCCCAGGGTTGATGTAATAGGGTGGGTAATTGCAATCAATTGAGGCAGGAGATTCAATAAATCACCCTGAACGAGTTGCATATCCCAACAATGATAATTAGTGTAAGGACTTGGATGAGGTGAAAAATAACTGATGTCGGGTATAGGTATTGAAGGGAACAAGAAAGATAAAGGATTAAAAGGAACTGAAGGATTGTAAGGGTCAAATTCTAATGGATTCGGTATTACTCTCAAATCCATGGGTATAGGCATATTCTCAATCATTAAATAGGTGCAACCGGGTTTGTTTAATGCCGATATGAACCGTGCTCCGAACTTATCATCAAAACCCCAGTACTGGGTACTATCCGGCGACATCGAAATGTAACGGGTAACCAGCTTAGGCATTGAATAACCAAAATCATAATTAGAGTCACTATGCCTGTTATTTACCGTATCGTAGGTTTGGTATAGTAAGCCTTTATCCACGAAATATTGGTTATAAAAAATAGAAGCTGCGTCAATTGCCGATGCATCGTAACCATTTCTCCAGGACCGCCAGCTTATTATGCAACCACTTTCAAGCGGGAGGCTGGAATCGAGTGTTTTAATATGTTCCAGTGAGCCACCGGTTCTGCTTCCGTCGGTCGCAGCATAATTTGGTTCGCCTCCCGAAAGAGCAACCACTAACTGCGACTTAAGGACGGGGTTGTTGTCAAATCGTCTGTGTAACAAAAACCGCATCATATCCGATCCCTGCGAATGCGCTATCAGAATAATCTTATGCCCCTTATTATAATTTTGAAGGTAATTGTCGAAGGCGGCTTCAATATCCATGTAAGCTGTTTCAATATAATCAGCCAGTTCCAATTTATCCGGTTCTGATAAATCGTGCATCAAAAAAACGCCGAGTGTAGCTTGTTTGTAGTACGGCACAAAAACCCGCCCATACTGTGCATAAATACCCGCCTGCTCACGATACACAAATTTTGCAACTTCCGTGTTAATATCAGCTATTGCTGTATTACCCGGGGTTGTGTCCATGTTAATGGTAGGATATATATAAAATATATCTACTAAAGTATCTGTATAGCTGGGATAAATTGTATCAAATAAATGTGCAGTATCACTATCCAGAACTGACAGTTTTAAATCATACTGTCGGGCCACATCCGTAGTTTTCAAAACAGGATGACACATCCAGTTCTTGGGGAGATTGTAGTCAGGTATCTGAGCCATTGCTGAAGCAGACAGCGCAATAACCAATGCTAAAAATAACACTGCCTTTAAATTCATAAATTGTTTGTAAGTTTTCATAGGAATGCTGTTTTATGTTGGTTTAAGCCTGTTTTAATTTGGCTACGGCTGTAATGCTGAAGCGCGTCAGAAAATATGACGCGCTCCAGCCAATGATATTACTTCAGCAGTATCAGTTTTTTCCTATCCTTAAAGCTGCCGCTTTGCATGCTGTAGAAATATACACCTGGGGTAAGCTGAGAAGCATCCCATTCCACTTCGTAGCTTCCGGGGGCTTTGTTTTCGTTAACGAGGGTGGCAACCTGCTGGCCGCTTAGGTTGTAAATTACAAGCGTGGTGATGCATCCTTGTGTATTGGAGGGCAATTTTTCATCAGCTACCTGGTATTTGATTCTGGTGATTCGATTAAAAGGATTTGGTGCGTTTTGAGCCAATGAAGATTGCAATGGAATTATCTTCCCACTAACATCGCCGGGAGCAACTGCATCAAGAGGTATTGCCGGTTTTGCATCCAGGGTAATATCGGGGCTCTTAGGGGTCCCGGATCCATAAGAAGGGCCCTTTAAAAGCTGGTAGTCGTAAACGCTATATGTTAAGCACCATGTATCCTGATCTTTAGCCCCAATGGGGAGCCACCAGTTATCACAGCCTATAGTTCGTTTTAGCCAATATACTTTGTATGCCAGGGAGCTGCAATCGAGTGAATCTCCGGGTTTATTCAGGTTAGCTCCGCATTTTATCCTACTCTCAGTAGAAGTTGTTGCTGTTGAAGTATATTCAAATTCACCCGAAGGTCCGCCTTGGAAAAAATCATCATTTTCTCCATCATTTTTACCAAATCCTAATTCGATTTTTACATTGTACTTTGTACCATCCGTATCAGTCTTTTTATATGTAACTTCATGTGAACCTTTAGAATTTGGTGCCCAGACTGCGTCGCCTTTTTCTGACTGAATATAATTATTGTAATTTAGTTGAGCGCTACGATTGAAATATGTCCGGGGTTGGGAAGGATTTAGATTGTCAGGCAATGCTACGAAAATTTTAAACTTATATGTTCCACTGACATAAAAATAGCAGATGGAGTCTATCAGATTATTGTGTACGTCCTTCACTTTATATCGTTCTCTGCTTACTTCAGGCTTCCAGGCCAAATACATGCCATCATACTTTCCGACACTTCCTTCGCCGGCTATATATTCATCTGATTCATTTATTGTTGTTTCATTTTCTGGCTTATATATGCGTCTCATCCCTTCATTAACACTTGCCTCTAAAAGCCACCCGGCTCTCAATTTGCTGGTTATGTGAACTTTAAAACTCAGCTCAGTAGTTTTTTGACTGCTATCTGTGACTGTAAATTCTGCTCTCGATATTGGGCTGCTACCTTCGCCAAAAAAATAAAGATCTTTTTTCTGTAGTGCCCGGTTCACAGAGTCATTAATACGAAAAGGAGGCGCTCCTTCAATATATCCGACATAATGGGTGTTTGCTTCATCTTGAATTAGTTTTTGATCATGATCTAACCAAACCCACCTGTCTGTTTCGGCCCAGGCACAGTTCAAAGGATAATCGGAACCATACTTCGACTGGTAAAGAAGACACATGAATTGCCTGAAATCCTGACCATCAGGAAGAGCGTAATTGGTTACCGACAGATTTGAATAGGCCCAGGCCCAGCCATAATCCTGCACAACAAGGTTGTTTTCGGCTTCCGACCAAACACCGTTTTTAAGTTCAAAACGTTTAATCCGGCAGCTTGCGGATAGGTTTTGAATGTCATAACATTTAACAAATGCCTGCATGCATTTCCCTGTGCTGGTTGGATCACCGGTAACCGATCCGTTTGCAAGGGCCACTGAAGTATATGTGTTTGCGTCAGCATCTGATGTTTGGCTTAACGAACTGGTTTTGATAAACTGAAGCGAACTGTCCGAATTAAAGTAATATTCAGCGAAGGCTACATGTATGCCATTATCAATATAGCCGAACATAAGCTTCTCCGTTTGAATATTCTTATCCATGAAGGCTGAACCAATAGCAGAAATATACGGAAAAGCTTTATGTTTATCTCCGTTGTGAATGAGATCACCGCTGTAATCAGTACAATATGTCTGAAGTCCTGTACTGCAGGTGCGCCAGTTGGTCATCTCTTCATCTGTCCAGTATATTGTAATAGTATTGTTAAATGATCCTACCAAACAGAGTTTATTATTCACAACTGAAGCTGACATTCCTGTGTAGTTATAATTATTATA
>Ga0268283_1001276_pt1 | contig 12580 bp, 5 predicted proteins | sample saktaG_13_FD_190140 | JGI IMG/M metagenome (GOLD analysis project Ga0268283, IMG submission 190140) | Saline water microbial communities from Sakinaw Lake, British Columbia, Canada - sak_2013_06_06_36m | ecosystem: Environmental > Aquatic > Non-marine Saline and Alkaline > Saline ... | reverse complement strand
CGGCAGATGTGCGGAACCGATAAATACGGTTTCCCTACTCGCTATCGTAGTCGGCAAAAAACGCACTTCGGGTTTGAGACTGGCAACCAGGTACGGGCCAATGTTCCGTCTGGCAAAAAAACCGGAATGTATAAAGGTCGTGTTCTTTGTCGGGCTACGGGGAGTTTTGATATTAAAACAGCCACTGGACGTGTTGCTGGTATTTCACATAAATATTGCGCAAATATTCAACGGAAGGACGGTTATGCCTACGCCTGAAAACCGTCTCCTTTCCCCCCCATGGCTAAAGCCAGGGGCTTCTCGGAGACTTTGGTGAACAATGCGAACTCACTGGCACCAGGGTATCCTTTTTCTTACTACCTCGATGGTTGTAGGTATTGCGGTGGTTGTTGGTACCGTCTTCATGGCGCGCACCGTTGTCGTCACTCACGAGCACACCCGGCTGCAGGTTACTGAGGGATTAAGCGAACTGCTCGACACGATTGAAAACACAGCCAGCATCGCTTGCTTCGTTCGCGATCAAACCCTTGCCGCAGAAGTAGCCCGTGGTCTCCTTAAAAATAGCACTGTTCTCGGCGTAGAAATTAAAACCGACAACGAGGTGCTGGCCAGCAATTATCGGCATCCGCTAACCCCGCAGGTAAGCCAGGAACGTCTTGTTCGTACCATCTATTCCCCCTTTATCTCGGACGAATCAATCGGCCAGATCGAGATCTACCCAAATACCGAAGAAATCGATCGACTGGTTAGACAGAATGTCTATTTCGTCGCTACTCTGCTCGTGATGCAGTTGATCGCAGTAGTGATCGCGATCGTAATCGTTGTTTTGCATTGGATCGTCAATCCCATTAAGGGCATGTCCGATTATTTACACCATATGGATGCCGCTGCTGGTGATCGTTTGAAATTACCACGCGGCCATACTCACACAGAGGTCGGCCGACTGGCGGAGGATATTAATTCCCTAGCGGGTCGGCTGGTTATCTCGCTGGAAGATGAGCGCCAGTTGCGATTGCAGCGCGAAATGGATGAGAAAAAGTATCGCGCAATCTTTGACAATGCTGAAACTGGTATTTTCATTTCCGACCAAGAGGGGCAGATTGAATCGGCAAATCCTGCATTGATCCGGTTACTCGAACTTTCGAATGCTGCCAACCCCTCTGCTCATCGTATTAGTAATCTCGCTTGGGTCCTGCCCGCCTGCACAGAAGAATTAATTTCGGTCTGTGCTGGAAATAATATTCTGTCCGAAAACGATTTAGAACTCATTTCTGGAAATGGTGCCATCCGCTGGCTAAATCTAGTTCTCAGCCCGATTGGAGAAAATCGAGTTCAGGGTTTGGTTAGCGATATCACCGAACGTAAACAAATAGAAAACCTCGCCAGAATGCAGGCAGTCACTGACCCCCTCACTGGTATCGCCAATCGTCCCGGTTTCGAGCGGATGTTACTATCTGCAATCCAACAGGGTGAACTCGCCGAGAAAGGTAGCGAGGATGTTGGCTTTACCTTGATGCAAATCGATTTAGACGGATTCAAACGGATTAATGAAGCATTGGGGCTGCCGGTTGGAGATGAAGTATTGAAGATGGTTGGTAAACGAATATGCCATTATCTGAAACCAACGGATATTGTTGCCCGGCTGGGCGGCGATGAATTCGCTGTCATTCTCCTTGGGATTACTAGCTCAGAATCTACTACGGTAATTGCTGAACGCCTGCTCCGATCCCTTGAAAAGAATTACGACATCGAAACTACACAGATCAAACTCTGTGCGAGCATTGGCATTACGATCTATCCGAACGACGGAAATGATATGCCTTTCCTGTTACGCAATGTAGAATTGGCCCTGGATCATGCACGTTCGAACGGTGGAAATTGTTTTAGCTTCTTCAATCGAAGCATGGCCGAAGCCATTGAACGACGCCAAACGATGGAAACCGACATGCAGTTGGCCCTGAAACGGAATGAATTCATCCTCTTCTTTCAACCAATTATCGACATTACTACCAACCGCTTAGTCGGTGCTGAAGCTCTCATTCGTTGGCGTCACCCAGAAAAAGGGTTGGTCCCCCCGGACGATTTTATTCCACTGGCGGAGGAGACCGGATTGATCATCAACATCGGTCTCTGGTGCCTTGAAACTGCTTGCCAGCAATTGGTGAATTGGAAGAACGAGGGCAAGGATTATTATCTCTCGATCAACATCTCGGGACGTCAGATCCCCGACGGGCTACCGCCGGCGACGTTGGCAGACGCTATCCACCACCACGGGATCGATGCTTCGCGGTTGGTGCTGGAGCTCACCGAAGGGGTTCTCCTATCCGATGTGCGGCGGGCACAACAGTGGTTAGGTGCACTCCGCGAGCAAGGATTCCGCATCTATCTCGATGATTTCGGTACTGGCTATTCCTCGCTTTCCTATCTAAAACGCTTCCCAGTAAATACAATCAAAGTCGATAAATCTTTTGTCCGCGATATGGGCGACGATACTGACGATTATGCCCTTGTCGAGGCTATTGTCGTTATGGCACGAACCCTAGGAATGGATGTAGTTGCAGAGGGTGTAGAAAATCGGGAGCAACTTGGATTACTGCGGAGAATGCGTTGTCGCTACGTGCAAGGATTCTATTTCTCTCGACCAGTACCAATTAATGAATTTGATGTTGCTGCTGAACGTATTAGTACTATGCTGATTCCCCAGCGTGAGGAATTGACATGAATCTTCTTTTTCAGATAATTCTTGTAACCACGATCCTCTGGCCTCTCGAATCGATCAGAGCGCAACAGGATCGTACTGGTATTGAATTTTCTGGATCCGGTTTTTTAACACTTGATGCGGGAAAGATCTTCAAAGGCGAGCCTCCGCAGAATTTTAACGGCTACCGTACACCACTCTATGTTGTCGATTATGCCCAAGGAGGTATCTACGAAGGTGGAGAATGGATGCTGAATCCGGTATCGAAAATTGGCTGGCAGGAGACAGTAACTTTTAACTCAAGATTTTCACTTACTGCCCAGGCAGTTGCTCGTGGTGCCCGCAACGGTAAAATTAATCTGGAGTGGATCTACGGCAATCTCGCACTCACCGACAACCTAACGCTTCAGGTGGGTCGAAAACGCCTCCCTCTCTTTTACTACTCCGAAGCACAGGATGTTTCCTTCTCCTATCCCTGGGTGTATCTGCCCCCTGGACAGTATGGTTGGGAGATTGTCAACTACAATGGTGCAAATCTACTATATAGTAGCCAGTGGGGTAGCTGGACCGCCGAGATGAATGTCTTTGCCGGTACCGAAACTAAAAACGATAATCCCTATTGGAAAATCTACTATGATCGAAATACCCGTGTTGACTCCAAGTGGACCGACCTCGTAGGTGCTGATCTGTCATTAATGAGGAACTGGCTAGAAATACGGTTGGCATACGTCCGATCAAAATATCAAAATCGGATCGAAGACCTCTCTAGGATGCTACCGTATCTCTATTCACCAAAAGCACGGCAGCAGATCTATTCTTTGTCATTCGTGGGCGATTATCACCACTGGTTGCTCCATAATGAGTATCTCTATATGAATCGAGAACAAGCCGGCGAAGAGGATTACTCAGTTCTGCTGGGGGTTGGATACCGTATCGACCCTTATCTACCAATGCTCACCTACAATTATTACAAACAGTGCCTGACTCCAAGCAAGTCCGACCCCAATGTAGTTGATCCAGCAACTCTCGACCCTCTTTCTAGAGAACGTTGGGCGACGTTATCTGGTTCGTTGCGTTATGAACTTACGCCGAACAGCGCCATTAAGGCACAAGTTGACCGATGGATGGATAAAAGTGGTCCACTTTTCAACGGTGGCGTGTCTTACGGAAATGCCTGGTTATTTTCTCTTAGTTACGATTTGGTGTTTTAAGCAATTTCCTGTTGGTGAAGATGCTCTATTCTGCGTATTTCATCCATCCTCCACGCTATTCAACCCAATTAATCCACAATGACAACCGTTCTGTTTGCCACCAGTGAAGTCCACCCTTTGGCGAAGACCGGAGGGCTTGCCGATGTATCTGGGTCTCTGCCTCCCGCCCTGCGTGCTCTGGGCTACGATGTTCGTCTAATCCTGCCAGCGTATCCCGAAGCCCTAGCCCGTTGTGAACGGTTGACCTTGGTACGACTTCTCGATTTGCCTGGGGCTCCAACTCCTGTGCGACTTTTAGAGGGTACCTTGCCGGGTACGGATGTGCCCTTGTACCTGGTGGACTGTCCTGTCTATTTCGATCGTATCGGCGGCCTCTACGGCGATGGAAAGGGAGATTGGCCTGATAATGCCCAACGTTTTACTCTCTTCTCTCGGGCAGTAGTGGCATTAGCCGAGGGACGAGCTGGATTAGGTTGGACCCCTGAGGTAGTACACTGTAATGATTGGCAGACGGGTTTGGTACCAGCCCTACTCACACTAAAAGGGGGGCGTCCTAAAACCGTTTTCACCCTTCATAATCTTTCCTATCAGGGTCTGTTTTCGTGGAGTACCTTTGTTGATCTGGGCCTGCCTATGGCTCTCTGGTCTTCCGAAGGAATCGAATTTTACAGTCAGGTTTCTTTTATTAAAGGTGGACTCGTCTATTCTGATTTGTTAACTGCAGTGAGTCCTACCTATGCCCGAGAGATTCGCACACCGGCCTTTGGCTATGGTCTGGAGGGATTGCTGAGGGCTCGTGCCAATCGCTTAGTGGGTATTCTCAACGGTGCCAACTACGACCACTGGGATCCACAGAATGATACTCGTATCCCCCACCGTTACAGCCCCACTGATTTTTCCGGAAAAGCCGCGAACAAAGCGGCTTTACAAAGACAGATGGTTTTACCAGTGCGTCCGAATGTACCGCTACTGGGATTTATCGGACGAATGGTAGAGCAAAAGGGATTCGACCTAGTGCTTTCGGGATTGCCTGATCTGCTTCACCATCCGGTGCAGATCGTAGTGTTGGGATCAGGTGATAAATCCCTAGAGCAGGGGCTGCGTGACCTGGCAACACGCTTTCCCAGTCAGGTGGCAGTACAAGTGGGTTATAACGAGGATCTTGCCCATTTGATCGAAGCGGGTGCCGATGCCTTCGTTATGCCTTCCCGCTTTGAACCCTGTGGACTCAATCAACTCTATAGTCTGCGCTACGGTACTCTACCGATAGTGCGTCGTACTGGTGGATTGGCGGATACCGTTGTAGACGCCACTCCCGAGAATATCGCTAGTGGGCGTGCCACTGGTTTTGTTTTCGAAGCCCCCACCTCTTCTGCATTGATGTCAACTCTCACCCGCGTATTGGATCTGTATCACAATGATTACTCTGCGTGGCAGCAGATGAGAAAAGTTGCCATGCTTTCCGATTACAGCTGGATTGAAAGTGCTCGCCATTATGCAGAACTCTATCAGCATGCAATTAGTGGCGATTTGGACGATTAGCGCACACCTATTCCCAACTCAAGTTGCCACCTATAACTCCATCTAGCCGTCATTCCGCTGTGGATTGGCGAAACAGAAAATAAAGTGCGACTTTTGGTGTAACCAATAAAGTATGATGGTATTTTGTAACACAATAATTATTCGACAGTTATAGTGTCGCACCGACAATTCTTGGACACTACCGACGCCAGCCTTCACTTTCATGTGACTGGATTCCGCCAATCCTTGGTGGAATGACGGATAAGTAGCAACTTGGATTACCTACCGGAGATCCTCTCATAAAATCAGAAGCATCAAAAAGTAACGAAGAAAGGGAGATCGAACCAATTCCAACGGGTTTAGCGGTAATTCATTCCAATCGGTTGGAAAATCTGCGGGCTGTGGTTGTGGAATGGCTGCGAGACCATCCTCTGAAACCACTAGAAAGCGAAGTCGTACTAGTGCAGAGCAATGGTATGGCCCAATGGCTGAAACTTGCTCTGGCAGATAGCGAAGGCTTGGGTATTTGCGCGGCTGTTAATCTGCAATTGCCAGCAAGATTTCTTTGGAGCGCCTATCAGATGGTGTTGGGCATCGATGCGGTGCCAGACAAATCACCTTTCGATCGGAAAACCCTAGCTTGGCGATTGTTTCGTCTGCTGCCGGATATGCTCGCGAATTCCCGTTTTGAACCCTTGCGTTGTTACACTGAGGGCATTATTCCAGGGAAGGATAGAGACTATCGCAAACAACAGCAATTGGCGTCCCACCTAGCGGATCTCTTTGACCAATACCAGGTCTACCGAGCCGACTGGTTACAAGACTGGGCCAACGGTGATGACCAATTGCGTGATGCTCACGGAAAACCACAACTCCTTCCCGAAGAACAGCATTGGCAGCCCGCATTGTGGCGGGCAATATTGGAAGATGTGCCTGCCGATCTTCGGCAAACCAGTCGTGCACTGCTGCACGAACGCTTCCTCGCTACCCTAGAACAAGCAAAACAGAAACCAAAAAAGCTGCCGCGACGGATTGTTGTGTTCGGTATTTCCTCTCTACCGCAGCAAATGCTCTACGCCTTGGCCGCCCTCAGCCGATTCTGTCAGGTTATGTTGTGCGTTCAAAATCCCTGCCGGTATTACTGGGCTGACATTATTGAACACAAGGATCTGCTACGAGCTGAACGGCGTCGCCAAGTACAAAAACCTCAGATGCCGACAGACCTAAAGGATGAGGAATTGCATCTCCATGCTAATCCACTCCTGGCTGCGTGGGGAAAACAAGGCCGTGATTATATTCGGTTACTGGATGAATTCGATGACCCAGAATATTATCGGGGGTGGTTTAATCGCATCGATTTATTCGACGATTTTGGCGATGAAGATGAATGTAACCTGCTACAACAGATCCAGCAATCCATTTTGGACCTGGCACCCCTACCACAGGACCCAGACGAGCGCCCATTAATTGGGTTAGATGATACCTCTCTGGCGTTTCATATTGCTCACAGTCCGCAACGAGAGATTGAGATCCTTCATGACCAGTTGCTTGCACTATTCGCCACGAAAGGAAAAGATGCTGGGAAACGTCTCCAGCCCCGCGATATTATCGTTATGGTTCCGGACATCGATACCTACGCACCTCATATTCGTGCAGTATTCGGCAAATTCGGAAGCGACGCCACACAGTATATTCCCTTCAGTTTGGCCGACCAAAAAGAACGTGGCAGGAATCCTGTATTAATCGCTTTAGACCTTCTGCTCCACCTGCCGGAATCACGATTTGCAGTGAGCGACCTGCTCGATTTATTAGAAGTGTCGGCGGTACGCGAACGTTTTAACATCGCCGAGAGTGATTTGGCTACGCTGCACGCATGGATCGAAGGTGCTGGTATTCGCTGGGGTCTGGACGCCGAGCAACGTGCCACACTGGACCTTCCTGTAGGTCTAGAGCAGAACAGTTGGCAATTCGGTTTGGATCGTATGCTATTGGGTTATAGCGTGGGCAGCGGTGCATCTTGGAACGGAATTGAACCCTACGAGGAGATTGGCGGTTTGGGCGCGGCCTTAGTAGGTCCCCTGGCTAGATTGTTAGTAGTCCTTCGGGAGTTTTGGCACGAACTCGGCGGACTGGCCACACCTGTTGTCTGGAAAGAACGTTTACGTCGTTTGCTAGCAGCGTTTTTCCAATCCACTTGTGAGCGCGACACCCTGACCCTGAAACAGTTGGCGAAAAATCTAGAAGATTGGGAGGAACGGTGTCGACAGGCGGGATTTGGATTCTGTCTCGAGAATGAGATTGAGTTACCCATTGCAGTGGTACGTGAGGCCTGGCTGGCTGGAACAGACGAAATCGAGTTGTCACAACGATTTCTAGCAGGTCGAGTGAATTTCTGTACGCTTCTACCTATGCGCGCCATTCCCTTTGAGGTGGTTTGTCTCATGGGGATGAATGATGGCGATTATCCTCGCCGCCACCTTCCTTTTAGTTTTGATCTAATGAGTAGCGGTGGGCACCGTCCCGGCGATCGCTCACGTCGGGAAGATGATCGCTATTTATTTCTGGAGGCCCTCCTCTCTGCACGTCGGAAATTCTACTTGAGCTGGGTAGGACGGAGCGTACAAGACAACAGTGAACGCCCACCCTCGGTATTGATAGAACAGTTACGGGATGCCATTGTTTCCGGCTGGCGAACCAAAGAAGTTTTTGAGATCGCTTCGGAATACGAGACAGAAAATAGAATGGTGGGTGAGCCGATAAACGAAGCGATAAACCGCGACGCTGGCCGCATTTTATTGGACCGATTAACGTTGGAACACCCATTACAGCCTTTCAGCATCCGCTATTTTCTACCGACGGGAGCGAGGGGTCACGATGACCGTCTCTTTTCCTATGCACACGAATGGCGATCGGCCCATCCTTCCGCAGACGGTTACGCTTCGGTAATTCCGGAAACTCTAAGTAATTCTGACCTGAATCCCTACTTCCCAGATGCACCTCTTACTCTAGACACTTTGGCTGGTTTCCTACGCTATCCGGTTCGGACATTTTTTAATGGACGGCTCAAGGTTTGGTTCGAAAAGGATAATACTACCGATACAGACCTGGAACCATTCGTTTTTGATCCTCTGAAAAGCTATACATTGGGAAACGAGGTACTACGTGCGGCATTATCTGCCCCCTTGGGTGCCGCTCGTGCGCAATTCAAAGCCCACCAAGAGCGGCAGCGCCGTCGTGGAGATCTGCCCATGGCTGGATTCGCGGAAGCGGCTTTGGCCAGATTTTCCGATCCTGCTTGGGCTGCTTACGAACATGCGGAAAAATTGTATAACGAGTGGTCTCTGATACAGAATAGGCCACAAGAAATCCACTTGGAATTTCCACTTCCTGATGGGCAGCTCATTTTATTGGAGGATTGGTTGCCCGGCCTGCGTCGAAATACGGAAGGAAGGTGGGCGCAGATCTTGGTCCATCCGAAAGAGGTCAAAGGGCGGGATGGGCCGCCTAAATGGCATAGTCTGGTACGACCCTGGCTACGCCATTTGGTGGGTTGTGCGGCTGGGCTGGATTTATCAACTCTTCAGGTTGGAACCGATGGTATTGTTCAACTATTGGCTTTGACTTCCTCCTCTGCCTATGCCCACTTAGGTATTGTATTAGAGGCTTGGCGTTTGGGAATGCGCAGGCCATTTCCTCTGGCTTGCAAGACCGCATTCGTTTGGTTGGAAAAAATGGACACCCATCCGGAAAGCGCTCGTGACTCTGCGCTCAAGGAATATGAAGGAGATTATCACGATGGCGAGATGAAGCAGGACCCTTATTTAAAACGTGCGTTTCCAGATTTCGATTCCCTCTGGAATGAAAGCGGTGATCCTGGTTTCGAATATTGGGCGCAACGGCTATATGAACCTTTACGCAAAAACTCAGATTTTTAGGTGAATTCCCATATAATATTTAACCCAAGTTGCCACTTATGGCTCCATTTAGCCGTTATTCTGCCATGGACTGGCGGATAGGTAGCAACTTTGGTTATTTACTCTTCTTATTTCCACAATTTGTCTACAATAGATGGATTCTTATCCGTTATACTCAACCAAAGTTGCTACCTATGCCCATATTTTGTAGAAGGAACACATGTCGCTACTAAATTCCCGGAAAAATTTATCTTCGTGGATCTTTTCCGTCATTCCGGCGTTGGATTCTTTAAGACATTATCGTTTTCATGATCTCAAGGCCGATCTCGTTGCTGGGTTGACTGTTGCGACAGTTGCAGTTCCCCAGGCAATGGCCTATGCCATGGTTGCTGGGCTTCCAGTGGAGTACGGCTTGTACACTGCGGTTGTTATGACTGCAGTTGGAGCCATATTTGATTCTTCCCGACAATTGATCAACGGTCCTACCAATGCTATTTCAATTGCGGTATTCAGCGCTGTTGCTTCCATCACCGGACAGGAGGAAAAGATCCAGGCTACCATTCTATTTTCTTTCATGGTGGGGTCCATTCAATTGGGGATCACGATGCTACGACTCGGTGATCTAACCCGCTATATTTCGCACTCGGTCATTTTAGGATTTACGACAGGAGCGGGTAGTCTACTGGTATTGGATCAATTGAAGAATCTGTTCGGATTCAAGGTGGTTGGCAATGCCCATGACCATGTGCTTTATCGGTTCTGGCGAACTATGACGGAGGGCGGTGATGTCCAAACAGAAACGCTCCTGCTTGGTTTGGCGACGATTGCTCTAGTGCTTTTCTTGCGTTGGTTTAAAAACCGCATCGGCTGGAAACTGATGCCGGAACTTTTGTTGGTAGTCATTGCCACTTCGGCGCTTGTTGCTTGGCTAGGATTGGATCAACAAGGAGTAAAGATTGTCGGAGATATTCCCGCTAAACTACCCTCTTTCCAAGCTCCGATGTTCAACGCAGGACTGATGCGAGATTTCGCGACTGGGGCATTGGCCATTGCCGTACTTGGATTATTGGAGGCCATTTCGATGGCAAAAGCCATCGCCGCAAAATCTGGGCAGAATCTAGATCTAAATCAACAATGTCTCAGTGAAGGTTTGGCGAATTTCACGGGTAGTTTTTTCCAGTGTATTCCTGGTTCTGGATCACTGACGCGATCGGCTATCAATCAACAGGCCGGTGCGGTTAGTCAGTGGTCCGGCGTGGTTTCAGCCGGTGCGGTGGCATTAATTATGTTATATTTTGCGCCTTATGCGCATTACATACCAAAAGCAGCGTTGGCCGGAATTCTTATTGTGTCTTCATATAACATGGTGGATCGCCAAGCACTCGTTCGTTACTATCGTGCGACGCACTATGATGCAACCATTATTTTAATTACAGCAATTTCCGCCGTAACTGTTTCCATCGAGTTCTGCGTGCTGATTGGCGTCTTCATGTCCTTTATTCTTGCCGTGCCGAGAGCAGGGCGAATGTTGTTCACGGAATTCGTGGTTACTGCGGAAGGAAGCATCCATGAACGCCTCCCTGAGGATAAGATTTGCAATCGGATATTGATCTTTGGTCTAGAAGGAGAACTCTTTTTTGGATCGACGACAGCACTCGAAACGCATTTTTCTCACATGGAAAGCCGTATCGATGAACACACTCAAGTACTTGTGTTACGTATGAAGCGAGTACGAAATCCTGATGCTGTGGGTATAGAGCTCTTGGAGGGTTTTCTTAATCGACTCAAACAGCGAAACGTAGAAGTGGTTTTGTGTGGCGTGAGAACTAATCTTCATCAAACCATGCATCGCATCGGTCTGCTGGAACGACTCAAAGGACTCGTGATATTTCAGGAGCAACCTGTGCGGCAGACGAGTACCTTGTTAGCTGTCCGTTATGCCTATGGCCTGGTGAGCGATCCCTGTCAAAATTGTGCACGTCAGAAATTATCCTCGGGAGATAAATTACTCTACTTCATGGTATAGGTTCTAATAAAGGACGCTGTCCTCTCGAATTCATCCGTCTTGTTTTATCATTCGTTCAATTTGTCGGATCTCGTCGCGTAAACGAGCAGCTTCCTCGAATTCTAGGTTTCGAGCATGGCGGTACATTTCTTGTTCGAGCTTCTTAATTCTTTGTGCCAGATTGATTGGAGACATGCGAGAATATTCGACCTCTGCCGCTGCTGGCATAGATCGTTTTGAGGTTTTGTTGGAGTGTTTTCTGGCGGAAAGTGAGGTATCGTTGTTTCCTTCTAGGATAGCAGTGACAGCCTTTTCTATTCCGCGTGGAGTGATGCCGTGGACTTCGTTGTAGGCCTGTTGTCGGAGGCGGCGAAATTCGGTTTTTTCTAGAGCCCGCCGCATTGAGTCCGTTACTGTGTCGGCATAGAGAATGGCGTGGCCGTGAATGTTGCGGGCGGCTCGCCCAATGGTCTGAATAAGTGAACGCTCCGAACGGAGAAATCCTTCCTTATCTGCATCCAAGATCGCCACAAGGGCCACCTCGGGAATATCCAGTCCCTCTCGTAATAGGTTGATCCCAACCAATACGTCAAAGGTACCAAGTCGCAGGTCACGAATGATTTCTATTCGTTCTACGGTATCGATATCGGAGTGGAGATAACGCACTCGGACTTCGTGATCAGCAAGATATTCGGTAAGATCCTCGGCCATACGTTTGGTGAGAGTGGTGACTAATACCCGGGAACCAGTATTCGTCGTGTGTCGAATCTCGGAGAGTAGATCATCGACTTGGGTGCGAGCAGGGCGTACTTCCACTATCGGGTCGACCAATCCGGTAGGACGTACTACTTGCTCCACTACGATTCCCGAATTGGTGATCTCGTAAGGTCCAGGAGTCGCAGAGACATATACCGTGGGTGGCGAAAAATGTTCAAATTCCTCGAAACGCAGGGGACGGTTATCCAATGCCGAGGGTAGGCGGAAACCATACGTCACTAATGTCTCTTTTCGTGCACGGTCGCCACGGTACATTCCACCGAGTTGAGGTATGGTGACGTGGGATTCATCAATGAAAAGTAGGGCGTCGGCGGGCAGATATTCGAATAAAGTTGGCGGAGGTTCACCAGTGGCCCGTCCAGATAGGTGGCGTGAATAATTTTCAATACCAGAGCAATAGCCGAGTTCTACCATCATCTCCAGATCAAAAAGTGTGCGTTGTTCTAGCCGCTGC
>Ga0268283_1001275_pt1 | contig 12587 bp, 11 predicted proteins | sample saktaG_13_FD_190140 | JGI IMG/M metagenome (GOLD analysis project Ga0268283, IMG submission 190140) | Saline water microbial communities from Sakinaw Lake, British Columbia, Canada - sak_2013_06_06_36m | ecosystem: Environmental > Aquatic > Non-marine Saline and Alkaline > Saline ... | reverse complement strand
ATAAAAGATTATTAAATAATTGCTCTTTAGTGATTTTATTTTGTAAATATAAGGCACAGTTTCTATACTCTAAGCCAAACTTTTCTAGTCGGCGGTATGATACACCCGCTTGGTGCAAACGCCTTACCTCGGCCACCATACCCGCATCCAGACGCCTTTGAAGCCGGGTTCTAATACGCTCCTTGATGGTCAAATCAGGGGCGTCTAGGCCGATATATATAGGGTCGTATATTCTATGTCCTACGGCTTTTGGCACGCTACCGAGGCTCTTGGCTATCTCAATGGCCCTTACTAGGCGTACTTTATTAAGAGGGTCAATATTTTTAGCGCGAGCCGGATCCATCTTTTTTAACATAGCAAAAAGGCTATTAGCATTTTTCTTTTCTAATATTTTTCTTAGTTTAGAGTTGGGAGGAACATCTGGCAAAGTAATATTATTTACGACTGCATCAATATAAAAACCAGTACCACCGCAGAGGATAGGAAGCTTGCCCCGCTTTAAAATATCCGCAATTATTTTTTGGGCTTTGATTTTATATTTGGCCACATTGTAAATAGATTTTGGGCTGACAATGTCGAGCATATGATGAGTAACACCGCGCATTTCTTTTTTAGTAATTTTTCCCGTGCCTAAATCCATCCCTTTATAAATCTGTCTGGAGTCAGCGGAAATCACTTCACCATTGCACTCGCGCGCTAGCTCTACCGCCAAATCACTTTTGCCAGACGAAGTAGGCCCCAGCACTACCAAAATTTTCGGTTTATTTGCCATTTAGATTTCAAGTAAAAATATAGCGGCTAAACCCAGAATAACACCAATAATATTTAAAGTTGTTAATGGTTCTTTATACAGGAATACGCCAACGAGGACACCGATTATGACAGTTAGGACTCCAAAAATAACCACGGCTTTTGATAGATTTTGAAATTTCAAAGAAAAAGCCCAAAAAGTAGTGGCCACTAAATAGGCGATTATTCCTAAAATTAGGAAATACTTATTATTTTTTATTGTCCATTCCTTGAATAAAATATCCCCAGCTACTTCAAGAATTGATACTACAATGACAAGTAAAATAAAGAAGTATTTCATTTGTTTATGCTAGCATTTTTAATAAAATCTTCATAGACTTCTCTTTTTCTAGATAAGGTGGGTAGATTTTGGGAGTAATATATTAAAGGAAGCAGTCTTAGGGATTTTTTCTTCATAAATTTGATGGTATACATAGTGGAACTATTCGGTATTTTACTTTTATAAGCATGTATTCGGCCGGAAATACCAGTGTTGAGTAATATTTTTTTGTGTAACCAAACAATATGTTTTTTGCTGACCGAAATAAATCTGACAATTAATCTTTGGTAAACATATTTAGGGTTTTTATTAGTATTATATCTATCGGTATATGATGTAACAGAACCATCTCCATCTAAATGACCACGCAGAAAATTTATAAAAAATTCATCGGGTACTTTAATTTCATTTAGTATTTTACTTTTATTCGGCATTAAGCCAATACTTAATAACCATTGATAAAAGGTAACATCGCCAAACTGAACTCGGTGGGAGATAACTCCATCTGGTGACCTGGTCTCTCCAATTTTATTATTAATTTTTAAACACTTATTAAAAGTCTGGAGCATTTCAACATCTGAGGATCTCATGATAATGTGACGTCCATTGTTTGATAGACAACCGTCAGCCGTTAAAAGGCCAACTACATACGCTAAATTAGGCGTCCAGTCTAACGCTTTTATTTTAACTTTTTTATTTGCCATAATTTGGTGCCGGAGGTGGGACTTGAACCCACACCTCTTACGAGACACGATTTTGAGTCGTGCGCGGCTACGATTACGCCACTCCGGCAAGAACATATCATACTCAAATTTTTGGTAAAAATCAACCACTGTGATATAATTGCATTCATGAGCAGTCAATTTTTCAGCGATTCTATATTTTGGGTTGAGATTGGTAAAGTCCATCCCAATCCCTTTCAGCCACGAAAAGAATTTGATGAAGCCAAGTTAAAAGATTTGGCAGATTCTATTCGCCAGTACGGTATCCTCCAGCCGATGGTAGTAACTCGTAAAGAAAGTGTAAAAGAAGATGGTGGACTTACTACTGAATATGAACTTATTTCTGGTGAGCGCCGTTTGCGTGCTTCTAAAATTGCTGGCTTGTCTCAGGTGCCAGTGCTTATCCGTGATCAAGAAGAGTCTGATCAGCTCAAGTTAGAGCTCGCCATTATTGAAAACTTACAAAGAGAAGATTTGAATCCGGTGGATAGAGCCAAGGCTTTTCAGCAGTTGGTGGACCTATTTCATTTCAAGCATGTGGATGTGGCAAGGCGCGTAGGTAAGAGCCGAGAGTATGTCTCAAACAGTCTTCGTATTTTAGCTTTACCAGAGCATATGCTTCAGGCTGTTTCTGAGGGCAAGATTTCCGAAGGTCATACTAGACCGCTACTTATGCTTGCTGATAGAAAAGAAGAACAGGAAGTCTTGTTTAAAGAAATGATGTATCGAAAGATGTCTGTACGTGAAGCCGAATTAACCGCTAGAAAAATTGCCGTAGAAAGAGTGAGAAAAGTAGAGCGTATGCCTGATCCAGAAATCACTGAGCTTGAAGAAAAATTAGCAAATACTTTTGGCGCGCGTGTACATATTGAGAGAAGTAATACTGGCGGTAAGATTATGATTGATTTCTTTTCCAATGAAGACCTTCGTTCTATTTTGGATGTCGTAAATAATAAGGGCGAGCTTGGTACTAATACTTTACTAAACAGGCATATTGCCAAAGGAGAAGCTGAGACAGTAGCAGAGAAGGTCGAGGGTGAAAATGTTTCTTTAACTGACGACAGATCAACAGAAGAAAAAGTAGAAGACGAACAAGACCTCTATTCAGTAGATAACTTTACGGTCTAATATCCTCCGTTTTTATATTGAGAGCATTTTTAATAAACTTTTTGGCCATAGCGGTTTTGGCATAATCTAACCATTTACGATTTGGTTTGGCAGATTTTTTAACGATAATTTCTACCTGATCACCATTTTTTAGTTTGGAATTTAATGGTGCAATCTTATGATTTACCATTACACTCGCCATGTGATTACCAATATCGGAGTGTATAGCATAAGCAAAATCAACTACGCTCGAATCAATCGGTAGGTCCACCACATCACCCTTTGGAGTAAAGGTAAAAATACGGTTTTTAAAGAAATCCGTCTTCATATCTTCTAGCATTTCCTCACCGTCTGAAGCTTTACCAGATTCCGCCAGATCTTTCATCCAAGCTGGACCATTTTTATTTTGAATCTGAGATTTAAAGAAAGAGTTTATGGTCTTTGGTAGGAATTGGCTAAACCAACCCATTTCTTTGTTACTGTTATTTTTAATATCTTTATAAGAAAGATGCGAAGCAATACCGTATTCGGCTTGCTTATGCATTTCGTGGGTTCGAATTTGGACTTCTACAATTGCTCCATCGCCGGTAAAAACAGTAGTATGAATACTCTTGTAGCCGTTTGGTTTTGGTACGGCAATATAGTCTTTGATACGGCCTGGTAATGGTCGCCATTTGCTGTGAATGATTCCTAGGACTTTATAGCAGTCAGTAATATTTTCAGTAAATATTCTAAGCGCCAGTATGTCATAGACGTTTTCAATCTCACCGCCCTTTTTGACTATTTTTTTGCTCAAGCTATAAAGACCTTTTTGGCGATAGTCAGTATGAAAATTTGTCAGACTGTCTTCGGCCAAAGCTCGTTTTACTAACTTCATAAACTTTTCTAGCTTGGGTAGGGTTTCTATGCTTTTTAGTTTCATCAATTCAGTAACGTTTTTATATTCTTCTGGATAGATATAAGGGAAAGACAAATCCTCCAATTCACGTGAAAGTTTTCGGATGGAAAGGCGGTAGGCCAGTGGAGAAAAAATTTCCAGAGTCTCGAGAGCAATTCTTTTTTGTTTGTCAGGCCGGACATATTGTAGTGTGCGCATATTATGCAAACGGTCACAAAGTTTTATAATAATGACACGGATATCCTGGGCTGATGCCACAAATAATTTACGAAGACTTTCAATATGTCTTTCCGCTCCGCGATATTTTAACTTACCAAGTTTGGTTACGCCGTTTACTAAAAATAATATTTCGTCACCAAATTCTTGTTTAATCTTTTCTTCGGTCAGTACTCCATCTTCAATCGAGTCATGTAATAAACCAGCACAAATAGTAGCCGGGCACATTTTGAGCTCGGCGATTATTTTGGCAGTTTCAAAGACATGGGTAAAATATGGTTCACCTGATTTTCTAAGCACGCCTCTATGAGCCTCTTCGGCTATATTATAAGCCTTTTCTATTAGAGCGGCATCTTCTGGCGTCGGCGAATCCATCAGATTGGTAATGTCTTTAACAGTCATACATTTAGTATAGACCTTAGATTAAAATAGGGCAACTCTTTAGAGCCTAGGAGATTTTAGCAATTTTATCTGGTCTATGATTAGGGCAGGTTTTAACTGAGCATCTTTCGGGTATGGTCTTGGTACCGAGCATCATCAGAGCGCCACAAATAGAGCAGAGATTACCAGTTGGTTTGGCTTTTATGGCGTTTTTACATTTAGGATAATTTGAACAGCTGTAGAAAATTCCAAAACGTCCGCGTTTCTCGGTCATTACTCCATCTTTACAGGTAGGACAGACAACGCCGGTACTGTTTTGCCTTTCTAATTCAGCATCTTTCTTTATATATTTACATTTTGGGTAATTTGAGCAGGAAATAAATTGACCAAATTTTCCTTCACGTAAAACCAGTTTACCTTTTTTACATTCTGGACATTCTTCGCCAGTTTCTTTTGGTCCAGCCATTTCCTCGCCAGTAATTTTTCTCGCGCCAGCACAAGTCGGATATTTTACACAGCTTAAAAATTTACCATTTTTACCAAGTTTGATAATCATAGATCCACCACAAACAGGGCAGATATGCTTACTGTCCGCTTCACCAAAATTGTTTACTTTGTCTATTTTATCTTTAATTTTTACTTCTTTTAAGAATGGCCCGTAGAAATCTTTTAGGGTTTTTAAATATTCCGCTTTGCCTTCGGCAATCAAGTCTAGCTTGTCTTCCATCTCGGCGGTAAAAGTATCACTAATGTAATTTGGAAAGTTGCTTTCCAGGAAGGAACTAACCACATCACCAGTATCAGTTGGTATCAAGGCTTTATTTAATTTTTCGACATAACCACGATCTTGAATAGTTTTAATGATTGAAGCATAGGTAGAAGGACGGCCAATATCACGTTTTTCCAATTCTTTTATCAAACCTGCTTCAGAATATCTTCCGGGTGGCTCAGTTTGTTTACCTTCAGAACTTATATCAATTAGTTTTAATTCTTCACCGACATTTACTTTTGGTAAAATTACATCATCACCAGTACCTTCTGGATCAGCGGAAAGCCAGCCAGGGAAAAGTAAGCGGGAACCATTGGCCCAGAATTCTGGTATTTCTTCATTATTACCAACCCGCACAAAGATTTTAGTACGCATAACTTTAGCATCAGTCATCTGAGACGCGATGGTTCTTTGCCAGATAAGGTTATAAAGCTTTTTTTGCTCGTCATTTATACCGCCATTTATATTAGTAATGTCTGTGGGGCGGATAGCTTCGTGAGCTTCTTGAGCATTTTTGCTTTTAGCGGTAAAAGTGTGAGGCTGTAAATATTCCTTACCATACTTTTTTTCGATAGTGCTATAGATTTGAGCTAAAGCTACTTGGCTAAGGTTTACACTATCAGTACGCATATAAGTAATAAGACCAGCCTCGTAGAGTCCTTGGGCAATACCCATGGTTCGTGAAGGAGCAAGTCCTAGGCGGGAGCTAGCAGTCTGTTGCATAGTAGAAGTAGTAAAAGGGGCGCGGGCAGAACGTTTGGCTTCGGTTTCCGTAATGTCGGAGATAATCCATTTATCTTTTTTACCAGCTTCTAGTATTTTATTAACTAATTTTTCATCTCGTGGTTCTTCAGAACAGGCGAGAGTGAGATTGTCTTTTTTGGGTGTTTGGGTATTGGCCGTAATTACCCAAAAGTTTTCTGGAATAAAAGCGCGGATCTCTCTTTCTCTTTCCATAATAATTCGAAGGGCAGGAGATTGAACACGGCCAGCCGAAAGTCCATAACGAACTTTTTTCCAAATTAAACCAGATAAATCATAACCTACCAGTCTGTCCAAAACTCGGCGGGCTTCCTGAGCTTGTTTTAAATTGTCATCTATGTCGCGAGGATGCTTCATGGCTTCTTGGACGGCATCTTTGGTAATTTCATAAAAAACTACACGCTTTGGATTTTTCAAACCCACCGCTTCTTTTATATGCCAAGCAATCGCTTCGCCTTCACGGTCGGGGTCGGTCGCTAGTAATATTTCATCGGCTTTTTTAGCCAAACTTTTTATTTCGGAAACTACTTTTTCTTTACCAGGGGAAATTTCATAATGGGGGATAAAACCGCCAGGAATATCAATTGCTTTTTTATTACTTTTCGGTAAATCACGAATATGCCCCACGCTGGCGCGGACTTCATATTTACCATCCAAATATTTGGAAATGGTTTTAGCTTTTGATGGTGACTCCACAATTAAAAGTTTCATATAAAGCGTAGTATGCCACAGAATATATTTTTTACCAAATTTGCAACTTGCTTAAATATTTGTTTGTGTCAGTGTTTAAAATAGCCAAGTGAACCATGGTTCACTTGGGGGATTAGTGATATAATGAATAGTATGAAAAAATATTTAAAATATAAAGGAGTCACGGTTAATTCTTTTGGTTTGCCAGTGTTTAGTTCACATCAAGATAATACCAAAAAAACTGGGGCGCCAGGCAAGAGATATTTTCAGTATCGATGTTTTACTCACAATTTTAAAAATACTGCACCAAAAAATTTAATTGTAATGTATGATTTTTCTAAGGATAAGAGAAAGGAGAGGAATTGGTTCAGGCGTCATTTACAAAAGTTTGATTATATTATGATTCAAAAAAGTGTCTGGGTTGGGCCATCGCCATTACCAAAAGATTTTCTTAGTTATATGAAATCTATCGGTCTATTAAGTCAATTAGTAACTCTAAAATTAGCAAAGCCTTATTTAAGAGGAGATAGAAATATATAAGAATATTATTATGTTTGTGTGTGTAAAAACCAAGTGAACCATGGTTCACTTGTAATTGTGGTGATTTTTATAAAATTTAAAATATACAAAATTAAAGAGCGGCGGGATATGGTGGTCCCGCCGCTCTGCTCTCTTTATAACGAGCTGTTGTTTACTCCTTCTTCCAGACCCAGAAGTGTTCCGTTTTGTCCTCCTCGATGGTGTGAGCACCGGGTTTCAGAAGGCCAAGCGTGTCCGGATTAAGAGTAATGTAAAGGGTGGTGAGCCGATACTCTGTCTGGAGTCCTGGGTATGAAGAACTTTCCCTCACTTCGACGTTGTTTTGCCAGCGTCCGCAGGTGTATGTCCCTTGCTTGAGCCCAAGCTCTTCTTCCATCTCTCGGCATCCAGCAGCGTGAGCTGTTTCCTCGCCAGCTCTTACTTTGCCTGCTGGGACGCCCCCACGTTTTCGTGCTCGTCCGTCTGGCAGAACCTGACTTTCCTCAATTAGGAGACCAAGCTCTGGATCGCGGATTTCCATTCGTACCACTTCTACTACCCTAATGATAGCTTTCGAATTGATACGCAGGTAGCATTCCTTGGTATAGAGTTCTGCCATCAAGTTGCTGATCGTCTTGGCCTGGCCGATACCCCAGCTCGAGGTATCAATACCGCACAGGTTCAAGATTGCTTCGAGATTCGCTATGAGAGAGTCCACAGTTCACGCTCCTTCTTTGTTGGTTTCTTTGTGCTAGTTCAACTTATAGATTACCACGCTTAGACCAAAAGTCAAACGTCTTAAATCTAAGCCAAATGTATTTCTCCTAAAGTCTCTTTAATTAATCCCTTAAGTTCCATTACGGATAGGACAGCGTTGGCTTGGCCCATGGGCATATTCATGGCTCGGAGAAGTTCATTTTTCTCTGTTGGTTCACGAAGGATTTTTATGACTGTTTTTTCTTCGGGTGAACATTCATTATATTCTAATTCTAAATTTCGGGGTGCGGAATCTTTACTCTCAAAACCAAGAGCTTCTAAAAGTTCTTCGGGTTTAGTGATTGGTGTGGCGCCAAGACGGATCAATAAATGTGGACCAGCGGAAGTTTTAGAAAAAATATTTCCCGGCACCGTCAGTACATCTTTATTATATTCAGTAGCTAGGCGAGAGGTGATCATGGTACCACTTTTTGTCTCCGCTTCTACTATTAATACAGCGCAAGATAATCCCGCACTTATTCTGTTTCTTTGGGGAAAGCTCCAGAGTGTGGCTTTAAAATCATTCTCATATTCTGAAAGCATGCAACCTCCGGAATCTAATATTTTTTTAGCTAGACCAATGTGAGCAACTGGGTGGATGGAGCCCACACCTAATCCTGAGCCAGGGATAGCAATAGTTCTAAGGCCGGTATCTATGGCCGCTTGATGAGCAATACTATCAATACCAATAGCTAGGCCGGAAACAATCGCCACATCATAACCGCGGAGGCCAGCAATCAGTTTTTCGCAAGCTTCTTTACCATAGTTTGTATAACGTCTACTGCCCACCACGCAGAGGAGTTTGGTATTGGGGCCAGGCAAATTACCACGGATAAAAAGTTTCTCCGGTGGTTGGGGTATTTCTAAAAGTTGAGGAGGAAATTCTTTTTTCTTTAGTTCACGAATAGGGAAATCTTGATCCATCGGGTGATTTATTTTCATTCTAGAAGAATTTTAACATAATATTACCTTTGTGGATAACTTTTTGAAGAAATGTTATATTAAAAGTATTATAATTTAATCATTAATAACATGTTAGACATAAAATTCATCAGGGAAAATAAAGATTTGATTGAGGCCGGAGCTAAAAAGAAACATCTCAAATTTGATGTCTCAGAACTTATTACTGTAGATGATAAGAGAAAAGAGCTTTTGGCTATAACTGAGAATAAAAAAGCAGAGCAAAATAAATTTAGTGATGAAATTATTAAAGTTCAGGATCCTGTCGAAAAGAAGCAGTTAATTGATGAAATGAAAGCGGTAAAGGATGATTTGATGAAAGGTGAAGAAGAGCTGAAAGAAGTCATGAAAAAGTGGCAAGGTTTGATGCTTCAGGTGCCAAATATTCCGGATATGACTGTGCCAGAAGGTGATAGTGATGCCGATAATAAAGAGATTTCTGTCTGGGGTGAAAAGACGAAGTTTGATTTTGAACCAAAGGATCACGTGGAGCTTATGACCAAATTAAATATGGTGGATTTTGATCGTGGTGTAAAAGTACATGGTTTTCGTGGATATTTTTTGATGGGTGATGGCGCTAGACTTTCTATGGCAATTTGGAATTATGCGATGGAATTTTTCTCAAATAGAAATTTTATACCAGTATTACCACCAATTATAGACAGAAGAGAATCTTTGCTTGGTACTGGTTATTTACCACAAGGTGAAGATGATTTGTATAAAACCCAAGACGGTGACTACCTAGCGGGAACAGCTGAAGTACCACTGATGGCCTATCATTCTGGTGAAATACTTGATCAGAAAGAATTACCAAAAAGGTATTTAGGTTTTTCTCCTTGTTATAGAAGAGAAGTCGGTAGTCATTCAAAAGATGTAAAAGGTCTTATCCGTGTTCATGAATTTTATAAATTAGAACAAGTAGTGATCTGTGAAGCTAGCCACGAAGAGTCAGTTAAATTTCATGAAGAGGTAAATCATAATACCGAACAGTTTATCGAATCTCTAGGCATTCCATATCATACTGTTATAAATTGCGGTGGGGATTTGGGTCTTGGTCAGGTGAAGAAATATGATATTGAACTTTGGGTGCCAAAAGAAAATAAATATAGAGAGATTTCTTCCGCTTCTTATTTCCACGATTTTCAGACCAGAAGATCAAATATTAAATATCGAGATGCTGAAGGTAAAACCCGTTATACTCACTCATTAAATTGTACCGCTATTCCTACTCCACGTATTCTTGTTTCTTTGGTTGAAAATTTCCAGCAAGCTGATGGTTCTATTAAAATACCTGAAGTTCTACAGAAGTATATGGGAAAGAGTGTGATAACAAATGTCCACAACTAGAAATCCAAATCTTAGCCTTTCACACGCGCACGCTAGGAAGCGCCGGCTATTTTTAATTAGACTTTATATTATTTTATTTTTTGTTTTTGTAATTGTTTTTGGTCTGGCAATTTTTTCTGGTAATGAAAAAGTAAAAATCCAGACTATCATTGTCTCCGGTAACGCCGCCGTATCATCTGATACAGTATTGGCTATTGCTAAACGGGATATGGCGGGGCGATACTGGTATTTATTTTCTAGGGCCAATTCTCTGATTTTTCCTCGTTTCCAGATTAAAAAAGATTTGTTAAAAGAGATAAAAACCATCAGCGATGTCAGTATTTCTTGGAATAATTGGCAACAGATTTCCATCACTATTACTGAAAGAAGACCGCATTCTGTCTGGTGTGGTAATGATATGAGAATATCCGAGAGCTGTTTCTTTGTGGATAAATATGGTTATATTTACAGTGAAGCACCAACTTTTTCTGGTAGTATTTTTATAAAAGATTATGGAAATATTTCTACTTCTACTGGCGCTGTCGGGCAGTACTTTTTATCCAGGCAGACTTATTCTAAAATATTTAATTTAGTTGATAGTTTGGATAAAAATAATATTAAAGTAGTGGCCGTATCTTTTGACGGTACAGATTTTAGATTAATTTTAGAAAGTGGACCGGCTATTGTCTTTACTAATAAAGATAATTTTGATTCGGCCTTTCAAAACCTTTTTACTGCCGTTGAAAATAAAAGTTTGGATTTAGTGGACGGGGCTGGTAATATCAGCTATATTGATTTACGTTTTGATAATAAGATTGTGATAGGGAAGAAACAAGATGATAGTAAAAAATAAAGTAAATTTCTGGCAAGAGCTTCATAAGCCTTTTTTCTGTCTGGCGCCCATGGCGGATGTGACGGATATTGCTTTTCGGGCCATGCTCGCCAAATATGGTAAAAATGCTCTGAATAAAAATCAGGTGGTTTTTTGGACGGAATTTGTTTCGGCGGATGGACTTTGTAATCCAGTGGGGCGGAAACATTTGGCACATATTTTAAAATTTTCTAAAGCAGAAAAACCTATCGTTGCTCAAGTGTTTGGCGCTCAGCCAGAAAATATGGAGAAAGCCTGCCGAATTATTTCTAAACTTGGTTTTGATGGTATTGATATAAATATGGGTTGTCCGGACAAAAGTGTGGTCAAGCAAGGTGCGGGTTCGGCTTTGATTAGGACACCAGCTCTTGCACGAGAAATAATCCGCTCGGCTATTCTTGGCGCAGATGGTTTACCGGTCTCTGTAAAAACTAGAATAGGTTTTAATAAAGACGAGCTTGATACTTGGATCCCGGAATTATTAAAGGAAGATATTTCCGCCATTACTATTCATGCACGGACTAAAAAGCAGATGTCCAAAGTCCCCGCTGATTGGAATTATGTCAGGCGAGTGGTAGAGATGGTAAAAAAGAGCGGTAAAAATATTCCAGTGATTGGTAACGGTGATGTAAAGAGTCTCATTGAAGCAAAAAAAAGAATTTCAGAAACAGATTGTGATGGAGTGATGGTGGGGCGGGGGGTATTTGGAAATCCGTGGTTTTTTTCTGGGATTACTCCACCACACCACTTTCCTTCGAAGACCCAGGACTCCTCCTTAGAAAAGGAGGAGATTCAGTGGATTTTATTAAAAATAAAAGCTTTGGTGGGGCATATAAAAATATTTGATAAAAAACTTTTAAAAACAAAAGATAAAACTTTCCCGGTGATGAAGAAACACTTCAAGTCTTATATAAATGGTTTTGACGGCGCTAAGGAATTGCGAAATAGGCTGATGGAGACGGAGACACCAAAGGAGGCCTTAGTTATTTTGACCACTTTCCAAAAAACTCTTTAGTAGATATTCGCTTATTTTTCATCTTAATGCTAGACTATTATTAGCTTTTTGTTCCCACCCCAGGGGGTGACCCTGGCCCCGCCGGTGATGGAGTAGGATGACGTTCCTAGCTTCCATCACCGGTATTTTTTTGTCTAAATTTTTAAAAGTGCTATACTGTTTTTATGTCTGAAACTGCGTTATATCGAAAATACCGTCCACAGAAATTCTCGGAAGTTTTGGGGCAGGACCATATTGTAAAGGTTCTTCAGTCTTCCATTGAGTCTGATAAAATTGCCCACGCTTATATTTTTTCCGGTTCTCGGGGAACCGGTAAGACTTCAGTGGCGAGGATTTTTGCTAAGGAGATCGGTACTAGTGCCAATGATATTTCCGAAATAGACGCCGCTTCCAATACCGGTGTGGATAATATCCGTGAATTAAATGAATCGGTAAATACTATTCCTTTCGAATCCAAATATAAAGTTTATATATTAGATGAAGCGCATATGCTCTCTAAAGGGGCTTGGAATGCTTTACTGAAGAC
>Ga0268283_1001274_pt1 | contig 12587 bp, 11 predicted proteins | sample saktaG_13_FD_190140 | JGI IMG/M metagenome (GOLD analysis project Ga0268283, IMG submission 190140) | Saline water microbial communities from Sakinaw Lake, British Columbia, Canada - sak_2013_06_06_36m | ecosystem: Environmental > Aquatic > Non-marine Saline and Alkaline > Saline ... | reverse complement strand
AATTTAAATTCGTTAGTCTTGTTATTAAAGGCTAGCTGTAAACGCCTATATTCAGAATGTAGGACGGCATGTTGAGCCAAATAAGTTAATCCTAGCCCCAATCCCAAGCCTGATGCCAATATTAAGCATCTAAACAGTAAGCCCGTGCGTTGCCATTTTTTAAAGAAGCCGGTTTTGTTGGTGTTTTTATCAGTCATGGCGTGCTTTTATTAATTCTGACGGGGTGAAAAAGTGCATGGCATCCTGTTTTTTGTACTCAATAACGTGGTTAGAAAGCTTATCTATAAAATTATTTCGTGTTAAACTGCAAGCCGTTACGTTCAATTTATAAACTGAAAAATCATACCATATCATCGTAATTTTTATAGCTTATGTTTATCAACGTTCTTATCGCCTGTTGTTAGTAACACCGTTATCTTTGCTTAAAGAGAACGCGAAGTAGTTTAATTTTTAAAGAAATAATCTAAAAATTGACGCCAATATCCAGTCAGAGAGCCATGATTCAACTTATTACCTACCGTTTGGTTTTATTATTTATTTCGTTAGTCTTGTCAGCCTGTGGTGTTTGGGAAATCGTACCTGACGCCACCTTAAACGCAGAAAAAGCATTTGTCACGCCCGATAGATCCAAACGCATTTCTGAGACCAGTGCGATTGAAGCCTTTAAAGAGGAAACCAAGAAGGTTGACGACTATCTGTTATTTGACGGCGATGATATTAATATTGAGGTGATAGGTCGACCCGAGTTATCGGGTATTCAACGCATTGGCCCTGACGGGCGGATTACCTTATCGGTGGTGGGTTCGCTTCTGGTACGAAACCTGTCTCGAGAAGCCGCAGGAGAAGCCATTAACAAAGCACTTTCCCCTTATTACTTAAATATTTTCACCACGGTCAGGGTCGAGCATTACAACTCAAACCGCATTACCATTATCGGTCGGGTCGAAAATCCGGGCGAGTTGCTGTTTAATACACCCCCCAATTTACTGACTATCTTGGCGCAAGCCGGTGGTATGCCTCTGATGAGAAAAGAACAGGTATTGACCCGTTGCGCAATTATTCGCAGCGATAAAATCTTGTGGATTGATTTGGCGCGTTTATTAACGGGAGACACTTCCTTAAATGTATTGTTGCAACGTAACGATGTGGTTTATATTCCTGATTCAACAGACACTTCCGTTTTTGTACTGGGCGCGGTCTATCGTCCCGGTGTGTTTAGCCTGACACCGCAAATGTCGTTCATGGATGCCTTAAGTCAAGCGGGCGGCGTAACTAAAGACGGTAATTTTAACGAGTTACATCTCATTCGTCCGGGTTCTGATGTCAATCTGACAATTGATATGAGCGAGATTTTATCGCCGCAGAAAAAATTGAATGTCGCTATCAACGAAGGCGATATTATTTATGTGCCGCGTCATAGCGTCAGCAAAATCGGCTATATCCTCCAACAAGTTAATCCGTTCAGCACCTTGTTTTCGATTAGTCAGTTAGGCGCAGTGGTACCTTAGATGTCTGAATCCAATCTATCGCCAAAAGCTGATGAATCGGTTGCAACCGGCGCTCTGATGCCGCTGGCCAGCCTGTTAAAACATTACAAAATTGGCTTGTGTCTGTTTTTGGTCATTGCTTTATTGGGTATTCCGGTTGCCTGGTTAAAAGGCCATTACACTTACTCTGCAACGACTGTTATTTATGTGGCTCCCCGCGTTGCCAATATTTTAAAGGACAATAAAGAACAGGAAATTAATTCATACCAGCAGTATAAACAGTTTAGTGATCAACAGGCTGGTACAATCGGTCGTTATGATATTTTACTGGCGGCTCTAGACAAGCTGGGCGATAAACGTTTTTTATGGCAACAAGCCGGCGAAACCAAACGCCGTGCTGCGGAACGCTTGCAAGCGGCCTTGATCATTAAACCGGTTAATAACACCTATCTTATTTCAGTCACATTGGAATCGGATAAGGCGGCAGGCTTGGATGAAATCGTTAATACCGTGGTTAAAACCTATATCGAAAATACCCATGAGGAACAGTCGATATACGCATCTAAAGAACGCGTGCAGGTTTTATATGATGAACGTGACAAACTGCAAAGCCTTATCACAGACAAAAAAAAGCAGATTGCTGCGCTGTCTCAACAATTAGGTGTGACCATTTTTGTTGATAGTACCGTTAATCCTTATGACCAATTACTGTCTGATAGTCAGTTGGCTTATTCCGATGCGCAACGTGATCGCATGAAGGCCGAAGCCGGCTTGTTGCTGTTTGAAGATACCAAAAACCCTACGACGGCTGCACTGGATGCCGTCGTGGCTGAAATCGTTTATAAAGATTCGGGCTTAAATAGTTTAAAATCCAATATGTATGAGCGGCGCAGTGAGTTGGTTAAGCTAATCTCGGGCTTGGATCCTAAACATCCGGGACATGAACAAATAAAAAGACAACTGGAAGTGATTGAAGCGGAAGTTGTTGAGGCCGTTGATCAGGTAACTCAGGATGTTAAGCACATGCTGATTGAGGAACGACGCTCTAAAGTTACTTTATCGCGACAAATTGAACAGGATTTATTGGCTCAAATTATTGTTCAAAAAAATAATGCCGCTTGGTTTTCAACACATTACAACGATGCGTTAACGTTTAATCGTGATCTTAAAAGTTTTTATGAGCAATTAAAACAAGTAGAAGATCGTATTGGTTTTCTTGAGCTGGAATCGAAAGCGCCGGGGTTTATTCGCATGGAAAGCCTGGCAAGACCCCCGGAAATACCCATACGGGGTGGACGTAAAAAACTGTTGATTACCATGATTATGTTGGGTCTGATTTCTGGTCTTGCGGTACCTATTATGATTGATTTATTTGATCGGCGCATTAAAACGGCAGGACAAGTAGAAAAGTTTCTCGGTTATAAACCCTTAGCGGCTTTAATGGAGCCTGATAAAGACAATGTTTTTGCAAAATTCAACGCTGATAAAAAACGACGATTGGCTTTAGCCCTTGCCCGTGAACATAAGCAGTCCGGCAAAGCGAGTAGCTTGATTTTACTGACTTCGGTCAATCATCAAAGCGGAGTCACCTCGCTGGCAATGGATCTGGCGATGGATTACAAAAACATGGATGAGCGTGCTGTGGTGGTTGAGATTAATCCGTTAGCCCCTGATCAGCGCTATGTGAGCGACCACACGTGTTTGGGTTTGTTGGATTTGGCACTCGATCCGGAGTTATTGGTCTCTCAGGTGGTCAGTCCGTCTAATCAAGATTATCCGGCACGTATTGCTATCGGCGTGTTAACTGAGGATTTATTGTATGGCCATCTACGCCTACAAGCGGCGTTAGCAAAAATTTCTCAAACGTATCCGCTAGTTATTTTGGATGCCGCGCCTCTTTTGTTTGCAGCCGATACAGAATTCTTTATTGGTATCAGCGATATAAGTCTGTTATTAATAGCAGCACAACAAACCAAACCCGGTGAATTAAAACGGGCGGTACAATTGCTGGAGCGCATAAGTCCACATATCGTCAGTTTTGTGGTAACACGCTTACAAACTTTTAAAGGCGGCGGTTATTATGCGTCTTTAATCAAGACTGATGTTTTAGCACCCAAAACGGGCATTAAGTTATGGCTTAACTATTTTAATAAAAAATCATGACTATTCAGCACACACGCTTACTTTATTTGTTACACAGTGGTAATTTATATGGCACTGAACGCATGGCATTGGTGACGTTAGATGGCCTACGTGATACCTTGACACCGTTATTATTAGCGCCGCCCGGCCCCGTTCATGAGGCAGCACGCGCTCTCGGTATAGAAACCCACGAATTTACCGGCGCATGGGATTTATTTAAAAAAATGCCCGCACTGTTACGCAACAGCACGGCGATTGCGGTTTGCGCAACCGGCGTAGTACATTCTGTCGTGTTTATGCTTTGGAATAGCTGGTTTAGAGTAAAGACGGTACATTTACATTTGGTTCATGGCGGTACTGACGAACGACTGAGTTATGGCCGAAAAAAATGTCTCAATTATTTTCCTGTCTTAATGGTGGCGGTTTCGAGCTATGTTAAACAGCGACTATTGGTGCATGGTGTGCGTAGTCAGCAAATCAGGGTGCTGGAGAATTTCTTGCCCGATCAACAAATTGCAGCGGCTCCCCAACGCCCGCCTTTTAAAACTGAGGGTATTACCAAGGTGTTGGTCATCTCTCGAATCGATCCCATCAAACGCATTGATCTGCTTTTGGATGCACTGGATCTTGCACCGGCGTTGTTGCATAGCCTTGAAATACGCATACTGGGAACGGGCTGGGATCTTGAAACATTAAGCGAGCGAGCCAGACAGACGCATCCTAATGTCACTTTTGTCGGGTTTACCGATCAGGTTGAAGCTGAACTTGCGGCCAGTGATTTATTGCTGCATCTGTGTCCGACTGAACCCTTTGGTTTGGCTATTCTGGAAGCAATGGCGGCAAAGTTGCCGATGCTGTTACCTGATCAAGGCGGTGCGGCCGGTTTGATTGAAGCGGGTCTATCGGGGCTGCATTTTAAAGCCAATGACGCTGAAGATTTAGTTCGGCAATTAACCTATTTGCAAACGGCCAGTGCCACCGAGCTTAATAAATTAGCCGATAACGCCCATCAACGTTTACTGGAGTGCTATTCCAGCCCCGTTGGCTTGAAGGATTATCTGGCGGCATTTGAAGCGGTAACAATACAATGAGCAAGCCCTTGGTTTCTGTAGTAGTGATCGGTCGCAATGAAGGTCAGCGTCTGGCGGTGTGTTTACTGTCGGTAAAGTCAACCAATAACTTTGGCGGCGAACTAGAGTTAATTTATGTTGATTCCGATTCCAAAGACGGCAGTCCGGAACTCGCCGAACGTTTAGGCGCAAAAGTGTTACGCGTAAAACCACAGCGCCCTTCCGCCGCACTTGGACGCAATGCCGGTTGGCGTGCGTCAACGGGTTCATACCTGTTATTTTTGGATGGCGATACGCTGTTGCATCCGGATTTTATAGACGCTGCCCTGCGTGCCATCAACTCGCCTGAAATTGCGGTGGTGTGGGGACATCGACGCGAAACCTATCCCGAACACTCTTGGTATAATCGAGCACTTGATCTGGATTGGATATATCCTGCCGGTGTGTCTGAGTTTTGTGGCGGCGACGCCTTGATGCGCCGGGATGTTCTGGAACAAGTCGGCGGTTTTAGCGAGGATTTAATCGCCGGAGAAGAACCGGAGTTATGCCAACGGATACGCGCACAAGGTAAGATCATTTTGCATATTGATCAACCGATGACCCGCCACGATCTGGCGATGACCCGGTTTAAAGCCTATTGGAAACGCGCTTTACGTGCCGGTCATGCTTATGCCGAAGTCTCTCAGCGCATGAAAGCCACGGCGTTTCCTCTTTGGGTCAACGACTGTCGCCGCAACGCTCTGCATACAACGGTATTGTTAATGTTATTAGTGGGCGCAAGTGCTTTAAGCCTGATAAGTCATGATCTGTGGCCTTATCTGGGTCTACTGTTGAGTTATGCCTTTTTGATTTTACGGTCTGCGTATAAAGCGCGTTGGAAAAGTAGCTCGCCAGTCACATTATTGCTTTACGGTCTACATTCGCATTTTCAGCAAATACCAATTGCCTGTGGACAAATAAGTTATTGGTATCATCGTTTTAAAAATCAGCAGCAAGGGCTAATCGAATACAAATGAGCCAGTTAGTTAAAAAGATATTGGTGACTGCTTTACAACCTTTCGCCGGATTGGCTAACCGACTGAATGCTATCGGTCGATTATGGGCCAGTGCCCGCTTAAACAGTGCTTTAAGCGGTACGCTTGATGTTTCGGTGGTGGTGTTAAGTCCTCCTGAAATACACGGTACACGACAAATTAGTCTGGGCAAGAATCTTTATCTTTACCACGATCTGTATTTTGAAACACAAGAAAGCGGCTCTATCACCATCGGTCATGATGTGGTGTTGTCGCGTGGTGTCCATTTAGTTGCCTACACCAAGATTGTTTTGGAAGACGGTGTTATGATCGGTGAGTATTCAAGTATTCGTGACGCCAATCATCAGGTCATCACCGGTAGTTCAGTGCGACATAGCGGTCATCAGGGTAAACCGATTGTTATTAAACGTAATGCCTGGATAGGCAGAGGCGTCACCATTCTGGGAGGCGTTACCATCGGCGAAGGCGCCGTCATCGGCGCAAATGCGGTGGTGACCAAAAACATACCGGCTGGCGCTGTGGCAGTAGGCATACCGGCGCACGTCATTAAAGCCTAGCTTTATGTTATCTTACATAGTGTATGTGGCGGGAATATGGGTCTATTACGTTGCACAAAAACAGACTGTATCCAAAGCTTTTATATGGGCTTATATCCCCATATTACTGCTGCTACCGGATTATTATCGTGCTATAACCCCAGGCCTGCCTGACCCAACCTTTAATCAGGCTGCCTCGGTAGCGTTATTTGTGGCCTTTTTAATGAAGGGTGCTCCCGGCTATCGCTTTAGTGTTATTGACTTGGTTGTCGGCTTTTATGCCTTTGCTGTGTCATATTCAGAATTTCTGGCTACCAACTACTCGGATGCACAAAATTTAATGTTCTATGAGTTGACGTCGGTATTTTTCCCTTATATTTTTGCTAAAAGTCTAATCGAGCCTTTTGATTTGCGATATGACTTTGCAAAATCTATTGTGCTGTGTTTATGCATCGTTTTTTTGTTTAATCTATTTGAGAATAAAATGGGCTACAATCTGTGGCAAGCCTATTTGGGGAGGCTCTTCCCCGGTCAAGGACAAGGCTGGTTAACGACTTTCCGCTTTGGTATGGCGAGAGCCGCAGGCCCTTATGGTCATTGTCTGGTTGATGGTATCGTTATGGCGGTCGGTTATCGCCTGCAGCGATGGCTGCAATGGTCTGACGCCTGGCCGGATAAAATCAAACAATTAGCTTGGGTACCCTGGTTTACTCCAGCACAATTTTTTACCCTGATGATCTTTGGTGGTGTATTTTCAACCTTAGGAAAAGGTCAGTGGCTGGCGGGCATCATTGCAGCCGGTATCGTCATTATTGGTCGCTCCAAAAAACGCGCACAAGCAATGGCTGCCGTAATATCAATAATGAGTTTTGTAGGAATTCCTCTGTTCATTGCCTTTTTGGATTATGCGTCAGTAGGTCGTAAAAATGCCGCCGACGAAAATCAAGAAACAGCTGCGTATCGCTATGAACTGATCACAGAATACATGGATGAAGCCAGTGAACACTTTTGGTTCGGCTGGGGATTAATGAGATGGCCTGAAATTCCCGGGTTTGAATCCATCGACAATCATTTCTTACTGACCTATTTAAATCATGGTGTAATTGCTGTCATGTTATTGTTGTTTATAATTTTTGGCATGATGGGGCGTTTGATAAGACATGGCATGTCCAGACCATTCAGTGAACCCAGAGGCAGTTCTTTAGCATTTACGCTGGCGGCTATTTTTCTAATGTATCTCATAGCAATCACGACCGTTGGCATGATGTATCAGAGTTGCACATTATTCTTTTTAATAACGGGTCTATCAGAAAAATATTTACGGATAAGCACTTGGGATGGTAATCAAAGGGGCGGCGACAAAGTCCGAATCGCTGTTGACTCTCGACTATTTAAATTTAGAAAGGTGCTTTAAGGCGAAAGACGAAGAGCAAAAAAATAACGACTTAATAACAATAGAGGCATGGCATAATGAAAAATAACTCGACATTTCCATTAGATTTTATCAATCAAATTGTATCGATTGAGCAATTGAATAAAATAGCCGAAGAAAATGCAAAAAAGTATCAACAAGCCTCGCCGTTTCCACATATTTATTTTGATGATTTTTTTCCTAAGGATTTTCTCGCCAAAGTCTCTGAGGAATTTCCAGAAGCCAATTCCGAAACTTGGCAGAAATTTGATGGCAAGGCAGAAAAAAAATTAGCCAGCCAAGGCGATGCGGATATAGGCCCTTATGTAAGAGCCTTAATCAGTGTAATGAATTCGGGAATGTTTATCGAGTTTATTGAAAAACTGACCGGCATCAGCGGATTATTACCAGACCCGCATTTAACCGGTGGGGGTATGCATCAAATCATGCACGGTGGTAAGTTGTCGTTGCATATTGATTTTAATAAATACCAACGTAAGCATTTGGAAAGGCGACTGAATATTTTGGTTTATCTTAATGAAAATTGGGAGGAATCTTATGGGGGTTATTTGGAGTTTTGGAATGAAGACGTCACTAAAGCCGAGGTTAAAATACTGCCTATTTTCAATCGGGTCGCCTTATTTTCAACCACTGAAACCTCTTGGCATGGTCATCCTGATCCGCTGACTTGCCCCGATAACCGTACCCGACGTTCGGTTGCGCTTTATTACTATACTGTTAAAAGACCAGAAGAAGAGTTGGCAGAAGAACATACTACGGTATTTAAAGAACGACCCGGTGAAAACTTGACCGAATTTAAGCTGGATAAGCAAAAATTTAAAGACATTATCAAAGACTTTATCCCACCTATATTAATAAAAATATTTAAATAATATTCAAAGGGGCAAGGATGCACATCGTACAGACGCGATAAATCGCGTCTCTACTGCATTAATACCGAATACCAACACCTGCGCCAGTTGGCGTACAATTCTGGGATTGTAAACAAAAACTATTTTCACTACGATAGAATCAGACTACCAACCATTTCGGGACGACTTTTTTGATTATCCAGGTTACGGGTATAAAAAGCAGCATAATGGTGGTGACATAAATTAGCGCATAAAGATTGATGTATAGCGGTTCAGTAGGGATATAGCCAATTTTGTAGATGACTTTTACATCAATAAAAAACAGACAGAGTCCATTCAAACCAAGATAAGTTAGAGTGTTTTTACCGATAAAATCAACCAGAAAGAAATTAAGCGCAAAGCAGCGTGTTGCAAAAATAATGAAGGCAATGCCAAACAAGGCGGTTATTACAAACAACAGGTAATTGCCATGAGAAGAAGCATTCATAAGAACAATAGCATGCTCGTGAGAAAATGCCCCGTCATTCAAATTGTAGGTTGCAAGCAAAAAAAATCCTGATACGAGCGCACCCAGCCCATCCAGAATTCGATGAGTAGGTTTTAACAGTAAATCCTTTGCCCAATAGCCCAGTAAATAAAAGCCGCCGGCGGTGAATGCCTCGTTAATAAACCAGAAATTTTTAGGGATGCCGGTATGCAAAGCAATCTGGTCGGCATTACTGGCTAATAACCAGCCGATAACAAAGAACAGACCAACAAAAGTTAACGCTTTAGGCTTGCTGGTGACTGGCGTAATTTTCGAAATTACGGCAATAATCAACTCTAAGGTAAACAAACAAACCAGAAACCACGTTACCCAATTCAGTTCGGGCTGTCCCAGTAGGTAGGCCTTCGCTTTGACAAGAACGGCCGCTACGGAGAATTTATCCAGAAACAAAAACCAGGGTATTGCAATGATGCCAAAAAAAATAGTGGGCATGATTCGCGTTTTAAACTTATTAACGAAAATTAACCCGAAAGGCATACTGGCCGATTTCCAAAAAATGCCAGCCAAGAAAAAAAATAGCGGAACATGAAAAGAGTAAATCAGTTTTAGCTCTGGAAATATTGAAATTGAACCCGCATAATAAAGTTTTTGAATAAAGTGCCCATAATAAACCAAATACATGCCAAGTGCTTTGGCTGTATCCAAGTAACTGATTCTTTTCATTGTGTTGGTAAGTATTATTGATAGTATAATAAAATTATAAGTATTTACCCCCCCCCCTTTATAAACATAAATAACTACTCAGCCCAGCCTCAAACTAAAAAAAGTGTTTTTTTAAAACTGAAGGGACGGGATGAAGGGATCACCAGCAAAAGTCCGAAATCCCCCGGAAACTTTCTGCTTCACTTTCACCATGCGGATATCCCGCTCGGCAAGATTATTGTCAAACGGCACAGAAAAATCGTACATAAAGGCCAAGACGCCACTTTTATAGTCTCTTAAACGGATCAGCAGATTATAGGCAGGGGTCTGTTTGAGTTTGCCCCGTTTTTTCGTCCCACCATCCGGCGTTTTTGCTTCTGTATAAGGATTTTCTTCCAAGCCCTTTTTTACCAATCCATCGTATTGCTGTTCAAACAAAATGAGTTGTCCGGGGCTTAAAGAGTCTTGTTCCGACGGCAAGTCGGCCAGGGTGTTTTTGATGTTGACCAATAAAGTCGCCATCTCGCCCGCCCAGGTTTGTTGGAATTGCTTTTCCAGATAATCCAGTTTCCTTAGGTGATGGGCATTGCAGGCAACGTGTTCGCAACCGTCGTAGCTGAAATAAACTTTCCAATGGTCATGCACCAACTTGCCATGAAAATTTTCCAGAATCCCGGCAGCATCCATGGCTTCTCTTCCCCGTTTGGCGTGGACTTCATAATCGGTGAGTTTATCGGTTGAGGCTGAATGCAACCAATGCAGCTTACCCGCAACACGCAAACCTGTTTCATCAACATGCAAGATTTCCGCTGGCTGCAGTTGCTCTTTGATTGCGGCTCTGGCGGGTTCACAATCTGTTCCAATTGTTTGCCCGCATTAAGGATAAAGGCTTCGGAAGGCGATTGCCCGAACAAATCCTTAAATATTTGCACGGTGCGTTCAACAGGCATGAAATGCCCGGTAGTGAAATAAGTGGCGACCGTTTTAACCCCATCACCATATTGTACGGGCTGGCTGACATTTTTCGGAAAATCGCCTTTATTTTCGGTTTGACATTCAGGGCAGACTTTAAGGGTGGCCTGATGTGAGGTGACGGTGATTTTCATTGCCGGGATATCAAAAATCTGCCGCTCCTCCACCTTGGAAACCGGAACATCTGTCAAAAAAGCCGCGCAGTTTCCGCAACAGTCTTTGTCATGGACTTCGACTTCATCCGGGTTTTCGACCGGGTTCAAAGTCGCGCCTTTATGTCTGGGTTGTCCGCCGTTCGGTTTCTGCCCCTTTTCGCGCTGACTGGCGGTACGATTTTTTTTGTTGTAACCATCGCTTGACGGTGGTTTTGAACTGTTGCTGCTATTTTTAGCCGCCTTTGCTTGAAGTTCTTTTATTGCAGCTGCCTGTATTTTTAACTGTTCAGCCAGTATCTCGACTTGTGATTCAAATTTGTCAAATAACGCCAAAATAGCCTCTTCGCCTTCGGCAAATGCTTTTTGTATTTCTTCATGGCTAGGTATTTGAATATTCATGGGGATGTATTAGACTCGGAAACCGATTTTTTGGCAAGTTTGAATGGGCTAAGTAGTTACGATTTTCTCCACTTTAATTTCCCCTCTCCCAACCCTCTCCCTCTGGAGAGGGCTTTAAGGCAACTCGCAATAAATACCCCCCACCAATTTTCGGAATATCATTTGAACATCCTGTATTCTATGGATATGATTTTCACACAGCATCGTTAAAAATATGATCCCTTTATCGAAACAATATATTGCTACGCTTAAAGATGCAGCAAAAAAACTAACCGGCGCAAAAAGACGGGGGTTTGAAGCGCAAGTAACTCTTGATTATTTTAATTCAAAACCCTATTTGGCTGAGCAAACCTTAGGTTGGGATCGTAAGACGATAGAACTGGGGATAAATGAATTGCGCACTGGGATTGTTTGTGTTGAAAATTTTAAGGCTCGCGGTAATAAAAAGACGGAAGTAAAAAATCCGCAACTGGAAGTCGACATCATTGCTTTGGCCGAACCTCACAGCCAGACTGACCCGAAATTTCAGACGCTATTTAAATATACGCGCATCACGGCCAAGGGTATGCGTATGGCCCTTATTACCGAAAAAGATTGGAAACATAAAGACTTGCCGTGTGAAAAAACCATTGGCACTATCCTGAATCGTTTGGGTTACTGCCTGCGCCGAGTGCAAAAAGCGAAGCCACTTAAAAAGATTCCGGAAACCGATGCTATTTTCGATAACCTCAACAAAATCAATAAGGAATCAGACTTGCGTGAAGATTCATTACGGATCTCGATCGACACCAAAGCTAAAGTGAACTTATGTGATTCATCGCGTGGCGGCACATCACGTTGCCAAAAAGCCGTACAAGCGGGCGACCATGACATGGGGCACAAGGATAAGTTGGCTCCTTTTGGTATTTTAAATAAGATGACAGGGCTACTCACGATTATGTTTGGCGTTTCATTCGAAACCAGTGATTTCATTGTCGATTGCCTTGAGCGCTGGTGGGATGAGAACAAAGAAGAGAATAGTCACATCAAGCAGTTAGTCATCAACCTGGACAACGGCCCACAGAACTCTAGCCATAGAACGCAGTTTATGAAACGCATGATTGAATTTGCGGACAAAAAAACCTTGAAATCGTATTGGCTTACTATCCACCTTACTATAGCAAATATAACCCTATTAAACGTTGCTGGGGTATCCTTGAAAACCATTGGAGTGCGACACTGTTAAATACTATTGAAACTACCTTGGAATGGGCAAATAGCATGACCTGGAAAGGACTTAGTCCGGTCATTAAATTGGTGGAAACTGCTTACCAAAAAGGC
>Ga0268283_1001273_pt1 | contig 12605 bp, 9 predicted proteins | sample saktaG_13_FD_190140 | JGI IMG/M metagenome (GOLD analysis project Ga0268283, IMG submission 190140) | Saline water microbial communities from Sakinaw Lake, British Columbia, Canada - sak_2013_06_06_36m | ecosystem: Environmental > Aquatic > Non-marine Saline and Alkaline > Saline ... | reverse complement strand
AACCTGCATAATGTCGGTGATTGATTTAAGGATGGTGGCCGGTTCAATACCGTGTTTAAGATTAAACTCGTGCTGCTTTTCGCGGCGGCGTTCGGTTTCATCAATCGCCTGTTGCATGGAGCGGGTGATGCGGTCGCCATACAAAATGGCTTTGCCGTTAATGTTTCTGGCGGCGCGTCCAATCGTTTGTACCAAAGACACGACGGAGCGCAGAAAACCTTCTTTATCGGCATCCAGTATCGCCACCAAAGACACTTCGGGGATATCCAAGCCTTCACGTAACAAATTGATACCGACCAGTACATCAAATTTTCCTAAGCGCAAATCCCGAATAATTTCGACCCGTTCCACGGTATCAATATCAGAATGTAAATAACGCACACGCACGCCATGTTCAGACAAATATTCGGTTAAATCTTCCGACATTCGTTTGGTCAGGGTGGTCACCAGTACGCGCTCTTTTACGCTGACCCGCAGATTAATTTCTGACAACAAATCATCCACCTGATGGGTTGCCGGCCGCACTTCCACAACCGGATCAAGCAAGCCGGTGGGTCTGACCACTTGTTCTGCAAAAACACCGGAATGTTCTTTCTCATAAGGGCCGGGGGTGGCCGAGATATAAATGCGTTGCGGTGATTTGGCTTCAAATTCTGCAAACATTAACGGGCGATTATCCAGCGCCGACGGCAATCTAAAACCGTATGCAACCAGAGTTTCTTTACGCGACCGGTCGCCTTTATACATCGCGCCAATCTGGGGTATGGTGACATGGCTTTCATCAACAATCACCAGCGCATCATCCGGTAAATAATCAAACATGGTGGGCGGTGATTCGCCTGATGCCCTACCTGACAAATAGCGGGAATAGTTTTCAATACCGGAGCAATAACCCACCTCCAGAATCATTTCAATATCAAACAGCGTGCGTTGTTCCAGTCGTTGCGCTTCTACCAGTTTATTTAAGGAACGCAAGTGCTGTAGACGCTCTATAAGTTCAATTTTAATGGCTTCAACTGCGGTTAATAACTGCTCGCGCGGTGTCACGTAATGGCTTTTTGGATAAACGGTATAGCGTACCAGTCGCCGGATTATTTCACCGGTTAACGGATCGAACAAGGACAAACGCTCCACTTCATCATCAAATAATTCGACCCGTAATGCCTCCTGCTCCGATTCAGCCGGAAAAATATCAATCACTTCGCCACGCACCCGGTAAGTCGCCCGACGCAATTCCAGGTCATTGCGGGTATATTGCATTTCTGCCAGACGGCGCAGAATATCGCGTTGATTAATAATGTCACCCTTGACCAGATGCAACACCATCTGGAAGTACGATTCCGGTTCGCCCAAGCCATAAATCGCCGAAACGGTTGCGACAATAATGGTATCGCCTCTTTCAATTAAAGCCTTGGTCGCTGACAGACGCATTTGTTCAATATGCTCATTAATGGCGGCATCTTTATCAATAAAGGTATCGGAGGCGGGCACATAAGCTTCCGGCTGATAATAGTCATAGTAGGAGACAAAATATTCGACGCTGTTTTCCGGAAAAAACTCTTTCATTTCACCGTATAACTGCGCGGCCAAAGTTTTATTGGGTGCCATAATCATCGCCGGACGTTGCACTTGATTGATGACATTGGCAATGGTAAAGGTTTTTCCGGAACCGGTTACGCCCAACAAGGTTTGATGAACCTCGCCATCACTCAACCCTTCAATCAAGGCTTTTATGGCGGTGGGCTGGTCGCCGGCGGGTTGAAATCGGCTGTGGAGTTTAAATTGTTTTTTCACTTAACTTATTTCTCGATGATGAAGATACTAAAAACAGCAGTTAGTCCACGAAAAGCACGAAAGGTAATCAGTATGTTATAGACTTTCAGAAATTAAATTTCCAATTCACGTCGCCGTAAGCTCAAATAGATAACATCCCTTGAAGGGATGGTGTCTGTCGACATGGAAATTATTTATCTGAAAGTGTATATATTTCAAAGCCTATCACCCTTTAGGCATAGGTATCTACACAAGTCGTCATCCTTATTGTATCTGTTTGAATATTTTCGTGCTTTTCGTGTTTTTCGTGGACAAAATGATTTTTTTTAACATCGGGTTATTAGCAAGCCACACTACATAGCGTATAATTGCCATCATTTATCAATTACATTTTACACGGCAGAATATGATTATCACACTTTCTAACAGAGTCAAAGCAGTTAAACCTTCACCTACCTTGGCAATTACCGCCAGAGCCGCTCAAATGCGTGCCGCCGGTAAAGACATTATCGGCCTTGGCGCAGGCGAACCCGACTTTGATACGCCAGACCACATTAAAGCCGCCGCTGTCGATGCAATGGCCAAGGGATTCACCAAATACACCGCTGTAGACGGGACTGCCAGTCTAAAAAAAGCCATTATCGAAAAATACAAAAACGATAACGGTCTTGATTACACGCCCAAACAAATTCTGGTTTCGTGCGGCGGTAAACAAAGCTCATACAATCTGACTCAAGCCATGATTAACCCGGGCGATGAAGTGATCATTCCAGCGCCTTACTGGGTATCATATCCTGATATGGTGTTATTGGCGGATGGTGTGCCAGTTATTATTGAAACCACGCAGGCACAACATTTTAAAATTTCACCTGAACAACTACGTGCCGCCATTACCGATAAAACCCGGCTGATCTTTATTAACAGCCCGTCTAATCCCTCCGGTGTTGCGTATAGTTTGGCAGAACTAAAAGCACTGGGTGATGTGCTGACTGATTTTCCCAATATCATTATCGCTACCGATGATATGTATGAGCATATTCTTTGGAATCAAGGTTCGTTTGTTAATATTTTAAACGCACATCCAGAATTTTATGACCGCACGGTGGTTATGAATGGCGTGTCTAAAGCTTATTCAATGACCGGATGGCGTATCGGTTATGCCGCAGGCCCTGCTGATTTGATTGAAGCCATGTGTACCATTCAGTCACAAAGCACCTCCAATCCAACGTCTATTTCACAATACGCCGCCGAAGCTGCTTTAACCGGCGACCAAAGCTTTATAACCAACATGTGCGTTGAGTTTAAAAAACGTCATGATTATGTCGTTGCAGAACTTAACAGTATTGACGGCGTTGAATGTCTTGAAACTGACGGCACTTTTTATGTATTTCCCAATATAGAAAAACTGATTGCCCGCTTGGACGGCATTAACAACGATTTGGAATTTTCTGATTATTTAATCGAAAAAGCAGGCGTTGCCTTGGTTCCCGGTTCTGCTTTTGGTTCCGAAGGCCATATCCGCATTTCAATTGCAACCAGCATGGCTAATCTGCAAAATGCTTTAGCGCGGATTAAGCAAGCGATTTAAAAAACACTTGGCATCATAATTAACAGCCTATGAAACGGGTTTTAATCAATCTTCACGTTTTTAATTCTTGATTCTGGTGAGGCAGCTATAACAAGCAGTAGGCCGGAATAAGACCACCCAAGCGTAGCGCGTGGTGGCGTTTCCGGCACACTCGTACCGGATGCCGGAAACGCTTATTCTCGCTCACGCTCGAAAAGTCTTATTCCGGCCTACGCCGTTTCTCTATCATTCCACGCCGGAGCATGGGAACCAGGCATAATCAATCGCCTATAGAATGAGTTTTAACGTTATGTTGATGGCCGCCTAAAGTTGTTCTTTTTGGAGTATAGGAGTATGCTTCATTTTCTGTATTTGGCAATCAAGCGTTGCCTTGATAATCTTTAAAACACTGGCATTCCGATGCCATCTGCATGAGTTCTTAGAAAAATCCCCTCAACTAGTTGGAGAAAACGCCATGAGCAAAGAACAAAAAAGCAATAAAGAAGACAAGAAAAAACCCGCACTGAGTCCTAAAGAAAAGAAAGCGGTAAAGAAATCCAAAAAAGATTCCAAGAGTTAATAAAGCATGTTCCAATTGCAGTGGGCAGACTTTGTTTGCCCACTGCTCTTCACAATGCGCCTTATTTTTTAAATAACGTAATCAATTGGGATTTGTCATCAATGTTTATTTGATAACGCCCTAAAAAACTCATTCCCAATAAGCGGTTTTTGCCTAAAAGATTATCGGCAATAAAGGCTACTTCTACATTTTCAACGGTTTCCCCTGCAACCCTCAGTTCCTCCAACATGCCAACTTTTGCATTGGTCATGCCGTTGGCTGTTTGCATTTTTTGCTGGGTAAACGTGCTATTTTCAAGACCTAACGGCTTGATCATAGATTCGGGTAAAACGATTAAATCGGCACCTGTGTCGATAATCATATCCATCGTTTGCCAGTTGCCGTCATGACCTGAAATCGACACGGACACCATAAAATGGTTGCCTTGCAGAGTGGTGGGTAAAATAATACGCTCGGTGTCCGTTTTTTGTTTTTTATTAATAATGACAACGCGCTCAATCTGGCCTTTGGTATTTCGACTGACAATGTGATTGTACGAAGCCAAGAGCTGTTCAAGTTGCTGTTCTAAACTGCCACCCGTTAAGACTTTCTCATCATCCTGGATTTTTTCCAAACCAGTGATCTTAATAGCCATAAGGCCTTGCAGTGACTGAATTTGTTTATACAGGCCGTCGGGATCTTCAGCACTTTGCGCCTGGACGTTGATAGGCATCAACGCTAAGGTAGAAATAACCAGCAAACACAGTGGGTTACTAACAGTGATGAGTCGATCAATTATGGTCATTGGTTTTTAATCCGTTAAGGTGAGCAGCATTTACGTAACTTACAGAAAAACATAAAGCATTTCGAAAGTAAAGATTAATTATACGTTGAATAGTTAAACATCGGAAAATCAATGTGGATTATTGCTGTATGGAAATAGCATAAATATAGAGGGGGGACTGATCCAAACGCGGTAACGCAATTGTGGCCAAAGGCTCACAAATGCTTGTGTCTGAAGAATTAAAAGGCCAAATCTCCAACCGAGAATGATGATTAATTATTAAATGGATAACTCATTCATCAACTCAAGTGCTGCTTCAAAATCATAATTCCCTACCGCAAGCTGAATCTTTTCTAAAACTAAGGACATCGTAGAACCTTGAGAAATTTGTAATAACTCCTCTAAAACATCACCCGCACCGGTATCATAATCTTTAAGCAACTCTTTTAGCTGTTCAGATAATCTATTAAAATTTTTCACGGATATAGGATGAACAACATTAGATATCTGCTTATTTTGTCTTAATAAAGCCAAACCATTAATAACAATCTCAAGAACTGCCGATACCGATGCTAAATAAGGGGCGATAGTCTCTTGGCTTGAGCCTTGTTTGCATTTAATTTCAAGCTCACCCGCAGCCTCATAAACCGCTTTAGCACCAATATTTCCAGCGGTACCTTTTAAAGTATGAGCTAAACGCATTTGAGCATTTGGATCAACACCTGCGGTAGCCAAACAAAACTGGTCAACAAAATTTGCTTGGCTTTCATAAAACATCTCTAATTGACGCAGATAAAGCTTTATATTATTCAGGGTAACAGCAAGACCGGCCTTTATATCTATACCGGGTAATTCATCTGGCAAAGCAACAAGTTCAGCAGATGATACCGTTGCCTCTTGATTATTTAACGGTATAGGCTCTTTTTTTATAGTAGAGGGTTTAATCCATCTAGCCATAGTCGCAAACATTACCGAAATATTCAACGGCTTTGAAATATGATCAACCATACCCGCATCGATCACTTTCTCCCTGTCGCCAATCATTGCATTAGCCGTCATAGCTATCACCGGTAAATTTGCCCAAGCAGGATTATTACGAATCTTTCGTGTCGCCGTAAAACCATCCATAATGGGCATTTGGCAATCCATTAATACGCCATCAAACAACTCACCTGTATTAAGAATATCAAGTGCCTCTTGTCCATTTTCAGCTAATTTGATATGAATACCTTCCCCACCCAGTATCTCCATAGCCAGTTCTTGATTCATTTTATTATCTTCAACTAAAAGAATATAGGCTCCTTTAAGCTGAGCAATCAACTGTTCGATATTATCTTGTTTATTTCTATTAGAAGACGCATCTCCCCCTTTATAACCTAGTGCCTCGGCTGTTGTTTTAAGTAAATTAGCAGCAATCACCGGTTTTATTAATACCGCATGTAAATTTACACCTTGATCTCTTGCCGAATCACGCGCATCATCCCGACCAAACGCGGTGACCATAATAGTGACAGGCGGCACTGATAACCCTAAGTTCTGTATGTGTTTAATGGTTTCTATCCCATTCATAATAGGCATTTGCCAGTCGATATACATTAAATGATACGGCACTCCCAACTGATTTGCCGTCACTAACATATGAAGCGCTTGTCGACCGTTTTTTGCCAGATCTACTTTTAAACCCAACCCTTGCACCATAGACGCCATAATTTCACGTGCCATTAAATTATCGTCAACCACTAGCGTACGAACGTCCTGAAATTCGCTTAAACTCCATAATTGTACTTGGCTTGAAGGTGCATTATTATTGATGCCGAAATAGGCCTGAAAATGAAATACTGATCCCTTTCCAACTTCACTTTCAACCCATATTCGCCCATCCATCAATTCAACTAACTTTTTAGAAATCACCAGACCTAAACCCGTGCCACCATATTTACGAGTCGTTGATGAGTCTGCTTGACTAAAAGACTGAAACATCTTACCGCATTGTTCAGAAGTCATGCCTATTCCTGAATCTTTAACCCAAAAATGAAGCCTAACACCCTGAGACTCTTCATCCACCTTCTCTACACCAATGATAATTTCACCTTGGTCAGTAAATTTAATCGCATTATTCCCTAAATTAATTAAAATTTGTTCAAGCCTTAGAGGATCACCAATCAGATTAGTCGGTAAATTTTCAGACTGACTAAATAAAAACTCCAGTCCTTTTTCTTCCGCCCTCATACCTAACAAATTGACTAAATTATCCAATACATCATCCAATTGAAAATCGATCATCTCTATACTCATTTTATCCGCTTCAATTTTAGAGAAGTCGAGGATATCATTAATAATGACTAATAAATTTTCTGCTGCACGACCAACCCGCTCAATATAGCCGCGTTGTTTAGTATCAAGCTTTGTTTTTAATGCTAAATTAGACATACCAATAATAGCGTTCATTGGTGTGCGAATTTCGTGACTCATATTCGCCAAAAAATCCGCTTTAGTTTGAGCAGCCTGTTCAGCAATTATTTTAGCCTTAGCAAGCTCTTTGTTATTCGCCTCAAGACTTAAAAATAACTCTTCACGAGACTGGCGACTTAAAATTTCGTTTACCTGTTCAAAAATACCCGACTGATAAGAACCATCACTGAGTTGATAACTGACAAATAATTTAAACTTATCACCCTCAATCACCCAGTCATAAGCCATTCTGCCTATATGATCGGCGTGTAAATGATAGATATCAACAGGCGATCCAATGACTGAAAAGGTCAATTTCAATTGAATAAGAGGACGTTCTTGTGGATCAATCGATATTGCCAACGCTGGCTCTTTCCCAGCTTGTCTAAGCCAACGACACAACTCAGACACCTCAGAGGTTAAATACGTCGTTATGACTAAATCTAAGTTAAATAACGTAGCAATATTATGCACCTTGTTACGGGCATCAAAGATTGACTCATCAGAGATTAGATTAATTTGACTTGAATAACTTATCGATTCCATTTTAATATCATACAAGAAGCATCGTCATGTTGTTTACCATAAACTTCGATTAAATGATTGGCTATAGTATTAGCATCTTGCAAATAAAATAGGGTTGCTTTTTCATTGATTAAAGACTCAGATAAACCATCCGTGAACATAATAGCCATATCACCCGGATTAAATGAGGTTGATTGCTCTGAAAAAGTGGGAAGGCGTTGCCCCAGAACGCCATCACGGGACACGGCACGCCATTTTTTATCTCTAAAAACAATAAAACTGGTATTGCCAATTCCTTCATAACAAACCGTACGTTTATTAATATTAAAAAATGCTAAACCAACGGCGGCACCTATTGTTCCCGTTGCTAACTGATACAGCGAATTCATGATATAAGGCAAATTACTGGACGCTATTTCTCGAACCGCTGCACACAGCATCAAAGCCACCTTATGTGCCTCATAACCATGACCTGTAGCATCTACGATTACCAATAAATACCCCTCTTCTACGGGTAACGCCAATACCTGATCACCGCTATCAATTTGTCCTGGATAAGGTCTTATGCGTAATCCTATTTCAAACGGATTTACCCACCGAGACTTAAGCACATCACTAACACTGGATCTAACAGGATCCCAAGGTTCTAACTTTGATAAATGAGATAAAGTTTTTGGCATTAAAACTTGCTTGGATGGATCTATATTAATGCGTTTTCTCGCTAATACGGTTGTACCCTGACCTAAAACAGACTGAATTTCAAAACTATTCGCTATGCGCTTAACACCTGACAATCCTAGCCCCAATGTACCACCAGAACTAAAATAGTCTTGCATTGCTTGCTCTATGTCAGCAATACCCGGCCCCTTATCTGTCGCAATAACCTCAACATCAAGTCTACCGATGAACTCGTATAACCGCAGCTCCACATAACCTGATTGTGCATATTTAATAATATTACTGGCCAATTCAGATACTATCGTAGACACTAAGGACTTATCTACATCACTTACGCCGTTAAACGGTTGCCAATTTAACGTGCGTCTAATCGCAATCTTTAAATCAATATGCCCCGCAATAAGAAACCGCTCGTAGGCTGTTGGACTGGTTAACTTTGACATTTTAAATTAATGATTTTTTAATTTAGTTAAGATCCTATCCACATCGTCAAGATCAGACGCTGTATTCATACCTGACAAATCTGCACCTGCTAACACCAAAAAAGCCACAATACCTGGATTTAAGCCTATAAAAATAGTTTCAGCCCCCATTAGCTTAATCATAAGAACTGTCTGATGTAACATATTAAACTCGGTAAGATCCAACACCGCAACGGCAGATAAATCAAATATCACTGCATTGATCCTATCCACTTGTGTACGTTCAAGCAAATCCGTGCGCAATACTGATAACGTTTCTTGTACTAGATCCCCCTGAATAGTGACGAATAATCTGTCTTTCATGACACTCATTGACACGCCACTACGACTAACGTTATACATCATCTATTCCTAATTAATAGGCTAAAATAATACTTAATGAGCAATATGAACATTAATTATTTTTAAAGCAATTTCAAATGCATCCCGAAGAGTAGAAGTGGTTTTAACCTCACCGACATTGATGCCCAATTCAACAATGGTTCGAGCAATGGCCGGCGATATCCCTGAGATAATAGCCTCACACCCCATTAATTGCGTAGCTTTAGTAATCTTTATTAATTGATTCGCTACCGCTGTATCCACAGAGGCAACGCCACTAATATCTAAAATAAACACCTTAGATCTAGTTTCAGATATTTTTAATAAGGTTTTATTCATAATATCTTGGGTACGACTTGAATCAAGAATCCCAAGTAACGGTAACAGTAATATCCCTTCCCAAATAGGTGTCACAGGGGTCGACATTTCCATTATCACTTTACTACTTTCGGCTAAACGATAATTGTGAATGCGAGTAATTTCATCTATAACTAAGAAAGCATCAAAAAAAATATGCTTTGATAGCGAACGAGCCATATCATCCAAATGATCAGGCTTCGGTTGAATGGCTCTAAGCCCATCCATCCATAATTGCAAAGCAACTGACATTCCAGCAAAATAAATATCATTGGGTAAATTAATACGTGCATGCATTTGTCCAATATAACGACGTTCTTTAATATAACTATCATTTATATTCGCCTCAAAAAATGCCTTCCAATAATCATTTTGTTGCGCTTGAACACGTTTTAAATTGCCGATATTCGATCCAAAGAAAATCGAAAATTCTTCACGAACACTTAACCATTCATACCAACTTTCAATGAAAGCAGGCATAAAACCTTTAAGTAGTTGCCCGGCTTCACGTACTAACTCAATATCGTGAGATATTATATTAAATTTATCTTTGAGCTTCTTTATTTCTTTGTCCATCGGTAGATTCCTATTAGGTATGGGGCAGTTTTAAATATATTTAAGAGGGTTTTTAAGAGTTTTAGCTTTTCGTGCCTTATCTTTATTTAGAATCTGGAAAACTCTTCGCTATTTTTTGGATCTTATCAGTTAACGCTGTAAAAGCATCAGTCATATCTGGATCAAAATGTTTGCCCCGACCTTCGAGAATAATTTGCATCGCTTTCTCGTGAGACATCCCTTCTTTATAGACTCGATGGGATATCAACGCATCATACACATCCGCTAACGCCATTAATCTAGCAGAAATGGGAATATCATCGCCTGCCAACCCTTCTGGATAACCAGTGCCATCCCACTTTTCTTGATGACTGTAGGCAATTTCCTTTGCATATTTTAAAAACTCCACAGTCATACCCAGATCTGTTTCGGCTTGAACAATTGCATCACGCCCTAGTGTCGTATGTGTTTTCATGATTTCAAATTCTTCCCGAGTAAAGGAGCCTGGCTTTAACAGGATGCTATCAGGTATACCTACTTTGCCAATATCGTGTAGTGGCGCAGATTTATGTAACACTTGAATCGTATTATCCGTAAGAAAATGTTTAAAACGGGGATGATCTTGCAGATGCTCAGCCAGAGCCTTTACGTAAAACTTGGTGCGTAAAATGTGATTACCTGTTTCGTTATCACGGGTTTCGGCAAGCGATGCCATGGCTAAAATAGCCACATCTTGAATAGCCGCTATCTCTTTTGTACGCTTGGTTACTTCAAGTTCAAGAAATTGACTTTTATCTTTCAAAAAGTCATTCGCCGCCTTAATCTTAAGATGATTTTCTACCCGGGCTAATAATATAGAAGGACTGATGGGCTTGGTAATATAATCAACTGCACCTAATTTTAAACCATGCTCCTCATCGCTAACACTAGACATTGCTGTTAAAAATATCACTGGAATACTTTCCGTATTAGGGCTGTCCTTTAACTGTTGACAGACCTCAAACCCTGACATAACAGGCATCATGATATCCAACAGAATAAGATCAACCTCACTATTTCCCTGAAGAATTTTAAGTGCTCTTTCGCCACTCGTCGCAGCTTTAACTTTATAATGACTCTTAAGCAAACCTGATATTAAATTAATATTATCAGGTGTATCATCAACGATGAGAATAGTCGCTTTTAAATTTGAATACATATCAATGTTGACTCATAATATTTTCAGTTAACCGGTGATTATACATAGACCGATACTGCAGTGGCAATTGAATTAATCTATAAATTTCAGTCAGATGAACAAAAAATAAGATAAAGACAACGCTTTGTTCTGATAAAATGTAGAGTATGGCACAGTCAGATCAATAAGTTAAGGTAAATTGCAATAAATAAAATATCTTGGTATATATTTTCATATAAATAATTTCAATACTAAGGAATACAAATCCAATACCGGTAAGTTAAGCGTAAGTTGTTTAAAAACTGGAGTGCAATCGCTTTAGCTATTGCAACGTAAGCAGGCGGAAGAAAAGGTGCACCTAAGTAATTTTGTCTTGAAACAAATCAGCCAAGGCGTAATCATTCACCGATCATGACCAGAACATCTTGTGGGTTAATGATGCCTTTTCATCAATAACCGGTTATAGCCGGGCAGAAATTTTGGGTCAGCATTGTCGTTTTATGAATGGCCCACTCACTGATCCAAAAGTGATAAGTAATATACGTCTGGCTGTTAAAAATAAGTAATCGTTCAGAAGTCTTTTAACATATTCTTAATATGACAAAGTGCTTGCAGTAACCAAACTATATGAAGTTGACTGCATTTTATTTTGTTAAAAGACTTTTGATTACCTACTTATACGCCGATTAATAAAGAGGCTATTCCCTTCAATTTTTTTGGCCTGTTTTTTCGCTTGGGATGCCAAATCAGCCAGATCAACATGCGATTGACACTTGCTAGTTGAAATAGGATCAATTAGTCCTACAGACAAGCATATCAAGGGAAAAAAACATTTTTCTCCTGCCCTATTTTCGGTATTAATACCGCCCGCTTTTATGTCCTCATCGTTGTAATAATTTGGAACGGTATTTTTAAAGGTTTCCAGTATATGTTCACAGCTCGCTACCCAGTCATTGGCCAATAAAATTACGATAAAATCATCTCCCCCAATATGACCGACCAGACCACTGTCCTCTGGAATGTATTCGGCCAGTATGTCGGCGACAGCTTTAATAATATCGTCGCCCGCATTGTATCCATAAACGTCATTATAGGGTTTGAAATGGTCAAGATCAAAATAGCCGAAGCTAAAGGGTATTTTGGCTTGCAATAATTGATTAATCCTATCATTAATGGGGACGCTGCCTGGCAATAGCGTTAAGGGGTTTGCATGTTTAGCATTTCTAATTTGCTGTTTAGTGATTTCTTCAACCGACATTCCGCACCCCCTATTTACAATATTGTATTATTTTTATTGCTATATTTTTCAACAAGTTAATGTTTTTCTCTATTTTATGCTTACTGCTGTGTTTTCATATTTCAGCTTAATATTGACT
>Ga0268283_1001272_pt1 | contig 12607 bp, 8 predicted proteins | sample saktaG_13_FD_190140 | JGI IMG/M metagenome (GOLD analysis project Ga0268283, IMG submission 190140) | Saline water microbial communities from Sakinaw Lake, British Columbia, Canada - sak_2013_06_06_36m | ecosystem: Environmental > Aquatic > Non-marine Saline and Alkaline > Saline ... | reverse complement strand
AGATTGGGAAGGGGTCTGCATCCCCTCCCCAATCCGCGCCCGATAAAGCAACGTCGCTTCGCTTGTTGCGGGGCGCTCCTTTCGGCCTAAAGGCCGAGGTTTTAAACCAGCAAGGAAGATTGATAAATCTCCCATGGCTTCCTCGCTTTAAAAGTTTATATTGCCTTGCACCCAGATTTTTTGGGTATCTGTACTGTAGTGATCAGCACTGTAATAAGCGTACTTTGCTAATAAGGTGTAATGTTTGCCGAATTTTTTGGTAGCCATAAAATCCCATTCATCACCGTAATGAACATTGCCGGTATCATCATAAAAAGCATGGTAAACCCCAGTTAAAGCAACATCACCCTTGTCAAGCGTGGTAGTTAGGGTGCCAAAAATATCACGAATACCGTCTTTAGGGGTTACCAAAAACAGATCAGCCCAGCCCTGGAAGGCATGGTTGGTTCCTAGCGGGGTAATAAACGTTTTGTTTTGACCAACGCCGTCAAGTTGCTCCATTGCACCTTGGAAGGAGAAAATATGGGCGGTAAAACCACCCATCAGATTGTAGCGGTTGACGGTATATGTTTGTGGACTATTTTGGTAATCTGATTGGATACTCCATTCGGCTGTGTAAAGAAGACCATAGTTATCACTTACTTTTAGCGTATCACCTGGTTTTTGGTAATTTGTCAAACGAAGACCGTAAGTCTGATTGGATTTGGCATAATTGGCTTGTTGAGTATAGCCAAACCAGTAGCCATAGCCGATCAGATTGCCGTAATCGCCCAGCTTATAATTGACATTGAGTATGGGGGCATTAATGTTTTCATTGGTAGACGTAAATGTTTTAACGTTGCCGATATAGCCGACATTAATGGCCAGATTATGAATTGATTTGTTGGTGATTAACGCGGAGTCATAGGTTTGTTCCAATTGTCGCCAGCCCACGTTTCCGATAAATCGATCATCATCGAACTTAATGCGTTGCCGTCCGCCTTTTATAAGGGTATCAGTGATGCCTGCATAGCTGAGCCAAAGTTGATCGAGTTCATTGACGTAAGGATCGGCAATTGTTGAGTATCCGGTTTTACTGTTACGCGTACTATTGTAATCTGACTGCATGGCATAAATGCCTTCGTATTCGGCATAGCCTTGCAAGCTGTAAAATACCGGTGAAAGCAGACCCAGTCGCAAGCGTGCGGTATTGGCGTTAGCGGTTTTGGGTTGTTGTGTGGTCGGTTGTCCATTAAGCGCCGGATTTGTGACGTTATATTGATTGACGTTTTCATAGCGCGTATTTAGATCAATTTTTACGGCTCCTCCGTTACCAAACTTTAAAGCATCTTCAATGGATTTTGTAACGTCATCAGCAACGGCATAGGTCGTTGATGCCTGAATGCTGAATAGTGCAATGGTTAATACCATGAGTTGTGGTTTTTTTAGCATAATATCTTCTCTTGAGCGAAATGAAACGAACACGGTTTTTTTCTAAATTAATGATACACATCTTGTCGACGTTGAATTGTTCGGCGACCAATTTAAGACGGGATAAGCAAAAAAGCTTAACTGTCAATACGGTTAACTTAATGATGAAACATCAAAAGCGATTTAATCTTAAGCTGTCCGGCCTTAAGGTAATTCGCAATAAATACCCCCCAATTGTTGCCTGACTGTCAGACAAAGCCTAGCCTCCAGATTAACATGCCACTATAAAGGGATGGCTTATTTATTGCGAGTTGCCTAAGTAGGTAACTAATTGTTTCCCTTGAAATAGTGTTGCTAAACAAGATATGTAAATATTCACCTCCCCCTTAAAAAAGGGGCTGAGTACCTACTTTATTTATTGTTGTCAGGTGTTTTTTTCAGCGGTAAATTAATAACCACTGTGCCTAATAACACATCTGCCAGAGTCGCTGCGTCCAGTACGTGTAAATAGGCATTCCCTGCGCGTGCTAATAAGTGCTTTAAACCACAACTTGGTAGCAATGGGCAGTGCTGTTGAGCGGGATCAAAACACTCCACCCAGTTAAAATGAATTTCCATATTGCGCACGACGTCACCAATGCTTATCATTTCCGGAGGGCGCTGTAATGATAAGCCGCCACCTTTGCCCCGCGTTGTATTAATAAATCCTTTGCTACCCAGTTGATGAACAACTTTTACCAAATGGTTGCGGGAGATATTATAAAAGCTGGCAATCTCTGGAATTGTGGACAGCTTGTTCGGCGACATTGCAAGATAAACTAAAACTCTGAGTGCGTAATCTGTGTAAGTGGTGATTTGCATGTTGCTAGTCTCCAAAAAAAGAATTATGCTATAAGATATATTTAGGATACATCTTATGGCATCATTATATATTCTAACTAGTTATTTCTCAAAAATTATATTGTAAGCATACCTTTCTTGAATACGGGATACGGCATCAGAATACACTGTAAAAAAACACTCATCATTTAACACGTAAGCTAAGGACCATTATGTCTATTGTTAATAACGTTACACCGGGTCAACAGTCGCGGGCACTCGGGTTAAGTACGGTTGCTTTTACGACCTGTTTTGCAGTGTGGACTATCTTTTCGATTATCGGCCTGCAAATTCAAAAAGAGTTAGGTTTAAGCGAAACCGAATTTGGTTTGCTGGTGGGTACGCCTATTCTTTCCGGCTCTTTGATTCGATTGATATTGGGTATATGGAGTGACCAGTACGGCGGCCGTATTATTTACGCCATCGTTATGGTGACTGCGGCTATTGCTACTTTTCTGTTAACGACGGTTGACACATACCTTATGTATTTGGTGGCCGCATTGGGTATTGGTGTTGCCGGCGGCTCATTTGCAGTGGGTATCGCCTACACTTCTCGATGGTTTCCTACTGAAAAACAAGGTACGGCGCTGGGTATTTTCGGGTTGGGCAACGTTGGTGCAGCCATCACAAAATTTACCGCACCGTTTGTGATGGTGGCTTTTAATTGGCACGCCGTGGCACAAATATGGGGTGCCGCTTTACTGCTGATGGCGGTGATTTTTTGGTTTTTTAGTGAGGATGAACCAACTCTTAAAGCCAGGCGCTTATCCGGTGTCAAGCCGGATTCCTTTATAAAACAATTGGAACCCCTTAAAAATATCCAGGTTTGGCGGTTCTCACTGTATTACTTCTGTGTATTTGGCGCTTTTGTCGCTTTGGCACTTTGGTTGCCCCGTTATTTGGTTGGTGCCTACGGCTTTGATATTAAGTCAGCGGGTATGTTGGCTGCTTTTTTTTCAATTTTTGCCAGTTTGTTTCGTGCGTTGGGTGGCTGGTTGGCTGATCGCTACGGTGCGCGGTTGATTATGTACTGGACATTTATTGTTGCCGGCGTGTGTACTTTTTTTCTGTCCTATCCGCCTACCGATTATGTTGTGCATGGTATTAGAGGTGACATTAGTTTTAGCCTGGCGATGGGGCCGGTGGGTTTTATCTTTTTGATGTCTGTGCTGGGTCTGTTTATGTCCTTTGGCAAAGCTGCCGTCTACAAGCATATTCCGGTTTATTATCCTGATAATGTTGGCTCAGTGGGTGGCGCTGTGGGTATGATTGGCGGCCTTGGCGGTTTTTTATTGCCATTAACCTTTGGTATGTTGAACGATTTAACCGGTATCTGGAGTAGCTGTTTTATGCTGCTGTTTGTATTAGTGATGATCGCGCTGACTTGGATGCACTTTTCCGTTATACAAATGGAGCGTCGCGTTGTGCCTGAATTGGCGAGGGTTTCGACCGACTTGCCAGAATTGAGTCACCCGTCTTCATTGGTACTGACTGATTGGAATCCAGAAGATCAAAGCTTCTGGGAAAAGACCGGCAAGCGTATTGCTGCACGTAACTTGTGGATTAGTATTCCGGCCTTATTGCTGGCGTTTGCGGTATGGATGGTGTGGAGCGTAGTGGTTATCAATTTGCCCAGCATCGGTTTTAAATACACCACTAATGAGTTGTTCTGGTTGGCGGCATTACCGGGTTTGTCCGGGGCGACCTTACGTATTTTCTATTCATTTATGGTGCCCATTTTTGGTGGCCGTCGCTGGACGACTATTAGCACCCTGTCGTTGTTGTTACCCTCTATCTGGATAGGTTTTGCGGTACAAAATACGGAAACCCCTTACATTTTAATGGCGGTATTAGCTTTGTTGTGTGGTTTTGGCGGCGGTAATTTTGCCTCCAGCATGGCAAATATCAGCTTTTTTTATCCACAATCGCAAAAAGGCACTGCGCTGGGTTTAAATGCCGGATTGGGTAATTTGGGCGTTAGTACTGTACAGTTTGTGGTGCCTTTGGTTATCGCGGCGAGCGTATTCGGTTCATGGGGTGGCGATCCTCAAGTCTGGGTTAAGGCGGACGTTACCAAAAATATCTGGCTACAAAATGCCGGTTTTATCTGGGTGCCGTTTATCATCGCAACCAGCATTGCGGCGTGGTTTGGTATGAATGATATTGCTTCTGCTAAAGCGTCATTTAAAGAGCAATCGATCATTTTTAAACGTAAACATAATTGGTTGATGTGCTGGTTATATACCGGAACTTTTGGGTCTTTTATCGGTTATTCAGCCGGTTTTCCCATGCTGATTAAAATTTTATTCCCTGATATTAATCCTACCCAATATGCTTTTTTAGGTCCGTTGGTTGGTGCCTTAATAAGACCCGTAGGTGGCTGGTTGGCTGATCAGCTGGGCGGTGCGCAAGTAACTTTGTGGAACTTTGTCATCATGATAGCGGCGGTATTGGGGGTATTACATTTCATGCCTTCGGAGGGCAATCTGGGTGATTTTTGGGGCTTTCTTGCCATGTTCATGTTGTTATTTATTACTACTGGGGTCGGCAATGGTTCAACTTTTCGTATGATTCCGGTTATTTTTATGACCGAGCGCTTGTGTGCAGTTAAAGGACAAGCAGCAGAAGTATTGGCTAAAGCACGAAAAGACGCGGCTAAGGAAGCGGCGGCGGTGCTGGGTTTTAGTTCTGCGGTTGCCGCTTATGGCGCATTTTTTATCCCCAAGAGTTACGGTACGGCGATCAGTATAACGGGTAGGCCGGATGCTGCATTGTATTGTTTTATTGTTTTTTATGTCACTTGTATAGCGATTACGTGGTGGAATTACGCACGTAAAGAGGCAGCTATGCCTTGTTGATTTTCGTGAAGCTAGAGTTTCGACTGCCACATTCCCAAGCTGGAGCTTGGGAACGAGTAAACCACAAAGGATTGCCCCTACGATTTTATAGGTAAATTATTATGAGTCATTTCCTCGACCGCTTGCTGTTTTTCAAGAAAAAAGTAGACACTTTCTCCGGTAATCACGGCGTGGTGACCAATGAAGATCGGAGCTGGGAAAACAGTTATCGATCACGCTGGCAGCACGACAAAATAGTGCGTTCCACACACGGTGTAAATTGTACGGGTTCTTGTAGCTGGAAAATATATGTTAAAAATGGACTGGTGACGTGGGAAACCCAACAAACGGATTACCCGCGTACTCGCCCTGATTTACCGAATCATGAGCCGCGCGGCTGTCCGCGCGGTGCCAGTTATTCGTGGTATTTGTATAGTGCTAATCGGCTTAAATATCCCATGATACGCGGACGTTTGGTGAGATTATGGCGTGAGGCGAGGTTGACGTTGGAGCCGGTTGACGCGTGGGCATCCATCGTTGAAGATCCGATAAAAAGCACTGAATACAAATCCAAAAGAGGCTTGGGTGGTTTGGTTCGTGCTAACTGGGAAGAAGTGAACGAAATTATCGCAGCGGCCAATATTTACACAGTAAAAACGTTCGGCCCGGATCGTATTATTGGTTTTTCGCCTATTCCTGCCATGTCTATGGTGTCTTATGCGGCTGGTAGCCGTTATTTGTCGCTGATTGGTGGTGTGAGCATGAGCTTTTATGACTGGTATTGCGATTTACCGCCGGCATCGCCACAAACCTGGGGTGAGCAAACCGATGTACCGGAATCAGCGGATTGGTATAACGCCGGATTTTTGATGTTATGGGGTTCAAACGTACCGCAAACCCGTACCCCCGATGCGCATTTTATGACTGAAGCGCGTTATAAGGGTGCCAAGGTTGTGGTGGTTAGTCCTGATTATTCAGAGGCCAGCAAGTTTGCCGATTTGTGGCTGCATCCCAAGCAAGGCACCGATGCCGCACTGGCGATGGCGATAGGGCATGTTATCCTCAAAGAATTTCATGTCGAACGTAGAGACGCGATTAATCGCGTCTCTACCTATTTTGATACCTATGTGCGTGAAAATACCGATCTGCCTTTTCTGGTTATGCTGAAAGAGCAGGACGGCTGTTATGTGCAAGATCGTTTTTTAAGAGCATCCGATTTTTTAGGCAACTTAAGTCAAGACAATAATCCCGACTGGAAAACAGTCGCTTACGATGAAATCAATGATCAGATAGTTCCCCCTTGCGGCTCTATCGGGTTTCGCTGGGGTGAAAGCGGGCATTGGAATATCGAACAAAAAACCGCAGACAATCAGGCAGTAAGCTTACGTTTAAGTTTGATTGATAGTAAAGATGCGGTTGCCAGTGTCGGCTTCCCTTATTTTGGCGGTTCTGAACATCCGCATTTTACTCATTCCGCGCATGATGCTATTCAAAGACGCAATGTGCCGGTCAAAAAAATCACGCTGGCCGATGGTAGCGAAGTGCTGGCGACGACAGTGTTTGATTTATTGGTTGCCAATTATGGGATAGATCGCGGCTTGGGTGGCGGCAATGTCGCGAGTTCATACAATGATGATGTTCCGTACACGCCGGCGTGGCAGGAAAAAATCACCGGTGTTGCTCGGAAAAATGTGATTGCGGTGGCGCGGGAATTTGCCACCAACGCTGAAAAGACCCAAGGTCGCTCAATGGTTATTCTGGGTGCGGGTATTAATCATTGGTATCACATGGACATGAATTATCGCGGCATCATGAATATGTTGATGTTATGTGGTTGTGTCGGGCAGTCTGGTGGTGGTTGGGCGCATTATGTGGGTCAGGAAAAACTGCGTCCGCAAACCGGTTGGTTGCCGCTGGCGTTTGGCCTGGATTGGAAACGTCCTCCTAGACAAATGAACAGTACCTCATTTTTTTACAATCATACCAGCCAATGGCGTTACGAGACCCTTAAAGTCAGCGAAATTCTAGCGCCAACGGCCAAGCCTGAAGACTGGCAAGGTAGTTTGATCGATTTTAACGTCAGATCCGAACGCATGGGGTGGTTGCCGTCTGCGCCGCAATTACAGACTAATCCGTTACAAGTGGTGCGTGATGCGGAGGCCGCAGGTAAAGCACCGGTCGATTATGTCGTGGATAGCCTGAAAGACGGCAGTTTGAAAATGTCCTGCGAAGATCCGGATAATCCCAAAAACTTTCCGCGCAATCTATTTGTGTGGCGCTCCAATTTACTGGGTTCTTCAGGTAAAGGGCATGAATACTTTTTAAAGTATTTGCTGGGTACACAGCATGGTGTTCAGGGCAAAGATTTGGGTGACGACAGTGACAAACCGTCGGAAGTGGTCTGGCATGACACTGCAGCAGAAGGCAAACTCGATTTGCTGGTCACGTTGGATTTTCGGATGTCCACAACCTGTTTGTATTCGGATATTATTCTGCCGACTGCAACCTGGTATGAGAAAAACGACCTGAACACTTCGGATATGCACCCGTTTATTCATCCGTTGTCCAAGGCTGTCGATCCTGCTTGGGAATCCCGTTCTGATTGGGATATTTACAAGGGCATCGCCAAGAAATTCTCGGAACTCAGCACCGGCCATTTAGGACTGGAAAAAGATATTGTTGCCGTGCCGGTGCTGCATGATACACCCGGAGAACTGGCCCAGCCCTTTGATGTCAAGGACTGGAAGAAAGGCGAATGCGAGCCGATTCCGGGTAAAACCATGCCGTCGCTGGTGGTGGTTGAGCGTGATTATCCAAACACCTACAAGATGTTCACCTCGTTGGGGCCGTTGTTGAGCAAAGTCGGTAATGGCGGTAAAGGCATCGCCTGGAATACCGAAACTGAAGTCAAGCAACTGGGCGAGCTGAACCGACTGGTGACGGATGAAGGTATCAGTAAAGGCTTGCCGCGTATTGAATCCGATATTGATGCGACCGAAGTCATTTTGATGCTGGCACCCGAAACCAATGGCCATGTTGCCGTTAAAGCTTGGGAAGCCTTGAGTAAAATCACTGGACGAGATCATACGCATTTAGCACTTCCAAGGGAAGACGATAAAATCCGTTTCCGTGACGTACAGGCGCAGCCACGCAAGATTATCTCGTCGCCGACCTGGAGCGGCCTGGAATCCGAGCAAGTTTGCTACAACGCTTGTTACACCAATGTCCACGAGCGAATTCCGTGGCGAACCTTGACCGGTCGCCAGCAGTTTTATCAGGATCACTCTTGGATGCGGGCTTTTGGTGAGACCTTGTGCGTCTATAAACCGCCGGTCGATACCCGTTCTATCAAGCCGATTTTGGGTCAAAAGCCCAATGGCAATGATGAATTGGTGTTGAATTTTCTGACGCCGCATCAAAAATGGGGCATACACAGCACCTACACCGATAATTTGCTCATGCTGACGTTGTCACGCGGTGGCCCTATTGTGTGGATGGGCGAAGTTGATGCGGCAAAAGTAGGCATTAAAGACAATGACTGGATAGAAGCTTTTAATGTCAACGGTGCCTTGGTTGCCAGAGCGGTCGTTAGTCAACGGGTGCCGGAAGGTTTATGCATGATGTATCACGCCCAAGAAAAAATCGTTAATATGCCGGGTGCAGAAACCACCGGCGGGCGTGGGGGTATTCATAATTCGGTTACCCGGGCGACGCTTAAACCCACGCACATGATCGGTGGTTACGCCCAACTGAGTTATGGTTTTAACTATTATGGCACGGTGGGTTCTAATCGGGACGAGTTTGTGATTATTCGCAAAATGAGCAAAGTGGATTGGCTGGAAGAACCGAGTCAAGATGGCAATCAGCAGGAGAAAGCGTAATGACTAATTCCAAAAAAAAACCGCGTAATATCCGCGCACAAATAGGTATGGTGTTAAATCTGGACAAGTGTATCGGTTGCCACACCTGTTCGGTTACTTGTAAAAACGTCTGGACTTCGCGTAAAGGGGTTGAATATGCCTGGTTTAATAATGTTGAAACCAAGCCCGGTATCGGTTTTCCACAACAGTGGGAAAATCAGGACAAATGGAACGGCGGTTGGCTACGAAAAATCAACGGCAAGATAGAGCCGCGTCAAGGCAGTAAACACAAAATCTTGCGTAATATTTTCGGCAACCCCGATTTGCCTGAAATTGATGATTATTACGAACCGTTCGATTTTGATTACCAGCATTTACATACGGCTAAAGAATCAAAAAATCCGCCGACTGCACGCCCTTATTCGGTGATTACCGGCGAACGCATGGAAAAAATTGAAGGTGGTCCGAATTGGGAGGAAATTCTGGGTACGGAATTTTCATCCCGTTCGCGTGATACCAATTTCAATAACATCCAGAAAGCCATGTACGGTGAGTTTGAAAATACTTTCATGATGTATTTACCGCGCTTGTGTGAGCATTGTCTTAATCCGACTTGCGTTGCTGCCTGTCCCAGTGGCTCAATTTACAAGCGCGAAGAAGACGGCATTGTTTTGATCGATCAGGATAAATGCCGGGGCTGGCGGATGTGCGTTTCGGCCTGTCCGTATAAAAAAATCTACTATAACTGGGAAACCGGAAAATCGGAAAAATGCACGTTTTGTTATCCGCGCATCGAAGCCGGGGAACCGACCGTATGTTCTGAAACTTGCGTCGGGCGGATTCGTTATTTGGGCGTATTGCTGTATGACGCCGACCGTATCGAAGCAGCGGCCAGTTGCGAGAACGAGCAGGATTTATATCAACAACAGTTGGATGTATTTCTTGATCCTTTTGATGAAGAGGTGATACGCGAGGCCCGAGCGGCCGGTATTCCTGAATCTTGGTTAACGGCTGCGCAAGAATCACCGGTTTATAAAATGGCGATAGACTGGAAAGTTGCGTTTCCGTTGCATCCTGAATTTCGCACCCTGCCGATGGTGTGGTATGTGCCACCCTTATCACCGATTCAATCGGCGGCAGAAAACGACCAAATTGGTATGGATGGCGACATTCCTGACGTGCGTTCTTTACGTATTCCGGTACAGTATTTAGCCAATTTACTGACCGCAGGCAAAGAAGAGCCTGTCGTGCTGGGCTTGGAAAGAATGCTGGCGATGCGGACTTATATGCGCAGTAAAACCGTTGATGGTGTTATTAATACTGACGTATTGGAGCGCGTGGGTTTAACCCAGTTGCAAGTTGAAGACATGTACCGATATATGGCGATTGCTAATTACGAAGATCGCTTTGTGATTCCCACCAGTCATCGTGAATACGCCAGCTCAACCTTCGATGCCTATGGCGAACAAGGCGGTTGTGGTTTTAGTTTTGGTAGCGGCTGTTCTTCCGGCAATAGTGACACTAACCTGTTTGGCGGTAACAGCAAGCCGCAACGCAGCGGCGGTATTCCTATCAAGATTCCCATTAAAGTAGAGCCGGCAAAATAAGGAGCCATGATGCTTACATTAAAAGTTTTATCGGTATTGCTGAGCTATCCAGAAGCCGAAATGCTCGCGGCATTGGATGAAATGGCTGGCGTTATTGAACAGGAAAATCTGTTATTGGCAGCGCATAAAAAATCGGTGCTGGCACTGATTGATACTTATCGCTGCGCCGATCTGCTGGATGCACAAGAAGCTTATGTGGCCTTATTTGATCGGGGACGGTTTTTGTCATTGCATATTTTTGAGCATGTTCACGGCGAATCCCGCGACCGAGGTCAAGCCATGGTTAATTTGTTACAGATGTATGAAGCGCACGGCTTTGAAATGTCCACGCATGAATTGCCGGATTACATTCCGTTATTTTTGGAGTTTCTATCGCAACAGGAACAGGCAGAAGCCGTGCAATTATTGCACGATGCGATGCCAGTGTTAAGTTTGTTGGGCGCAAGACTGACAGAACGTGGCAGCGAGTTTAGCGCAATTTTTGACGCACTGGCCGGTTTTGCAGGCGAACCCGAAGCGCTGGCAGAAATTCGCCTGCAAGCCGCTACAGAAGGCGAGGATGAAACCTTGGTCAACATGGATGAAATCTGGGAGGAAGAAGCTGTCAGTTTTATGGGAGCAGGGGATACGTGTAAAAGCCAAACAGCTACCGTCAGTCCAATCATTATCACGCCGCGCGATCAGTATTTAAAAGCGCAAAATCATTCTCTTTAGTAGGAGTCAATCGTGGATTATCTTAATACCTTATTATTTGGTTATTACCCCTATATCGCCATCAGCGTATTTATAATTGGCAGCATAGCCCGTTATGACCGTGATCAATACACCTGGCGTACGGGTTCCAGTCAATTTCTGCGTGCCAAAGAATTACGCTTGGGCAGTAATTTGTTTCACATTGGCATATTGTTGTTGTTTGTCGGACATTTCGCTGGCTTATTGACGCCGCCAGCGATTTATCATGGCTTGGGTTTGTCCACATCGGCCAAGCAAATGCTGGCGGTTGTTGCAGGGGGCATTTTTGGCGGGATTTGTGCTAAAGGTATTTATATATTGATACGTCGTCGTTTAAGTGATGCCCGTATTCGTGCAACCAGTAGCCGCATGGATATTTTTATTTTGTTGCTGATTGGCGTGCAGTTGGCGCTGGGTTTACTGACTTTACCCATTTCAATTTATCATTCTGATGGTTCCAACATGTTGTTATTGTCGGAATGGGCGCAACGCATTGTTACTTTTCGTAGTGGCGCGGCTGATCAAATCAGCAACATAGGGATTGTCTTTAAATTACATTTGTTTTTGGGTATGACGATATTTTTGGTTTTTCCCTTCAGTCGCTTGGTGCATGTTTGGAGCGTTCCGCTGGGTTATGTCACACGTCCTTACCAGATCGTTCGCAGACGTTGATTAAATAATCGTCTGAATTTTCAATTATACAAGGTCAATAATCAGTATGTTAGCAACCGAAAACCTAAGGAAAGAACATCAGCTGATTTTAAAATATATCGCTTTAATGGAACGCTACGCTGAATTCTGTGTAAATAATGCCCAGTGTTCCATGCTGCTTGAAAAAGCCGGTTCTTTTATTGAATTTATTCATGAATTTGCTGACGATTTTCATCATGCGAAAGAAGAAAATATACTCTTTCGCTCTTTGGAAGAGCCTGGCGTACTAACCCACTGTAACCCGATTCCGCAAATGCTGAATGAACACAGCAAAGCCAGGGAATTAGTGCAGGCTATGGAGAATTCATTGCATACAAACGATAACGATAAATTAAAAACGGCTATCTCTCAGTATGCGCAGCTTTTGAAAGAGCACATTTATAAAGAAGATAATATCTTATATCTGATGGGGGAACGTGGCCTTTCCGATATGGCTAAAGCCTCCTTCCTAAATCCTGCAAGCCAACACCTTATATTACTAAATAATCATTATAAATCAATGGTATAATACAGTTATCAGGTAATCTTACAGGTCATTATTTTAATGAAAGCAAAGCCATCAAAAAAACAG
>Ga0268283_1001271_pt1 | contig 12617 bp, 8 predicted proteins | sample saktaG_13_FD_190140 | JGI IMG/M metagenome (GOLD analysis project Ga0268283, IMG submission 190140) | Saline water microbial communities from Sakinaw Lake, British Columbia, Canada - sak_2013_06_06_36m | ecosystem: Environmental > Aquatic > Non-marine Saline and Alkaline > Saline ... | reverse complement strand
AACGAAAACTCTTGCGAGCCTTCTTTACTTACAGTTGCTTATGCAGCCGTAAACACATCGGGTATTACCCTCGCTTTCGCAAGGCTATCCTCGACTTAGAGGTAAATTACTCACGTGTTACTCACCAGTCTGCCGCTATAGCTTTAATTTCTCAACAGATCAGCCTTGCGGCTTCACCATCTTGAAAAAAAAGTATCGCTCGACTTGCATGCCTAATCTACGCCGCCAGCGTTCACTCTGAGCCAGGATCAAACTCTCCGAAAAAATCTTTTGGAAAATTATGTATAATGGCTCTAATGATTCATTTTAACTTCAAACCTCATGAATTGACCTATAATAACTCCCTTTGGAATTATTATGGCCTCGCTTGGCAATTCAATTATCAAAAGAACAATTTTTTCTTCCGCCTATACTTTAGCGGATTATTTGCCACTTAAAAAACCGGCAAACAAAAAAACGTCCCGACAAATTGTCGGGACGCAAATTCTAATTTATTTCGCGCCCTAATTGTCGATGCGGATTAAATGCTAGAAATTGTCAACTGCTTTATTATTGTTTTCACAATGTTTTATCCCTCATTTCTAAGGGAATACGTATTTTAATACAAATCACTTTTTTGTCAAGAACTTTTTTTACTTATTTCTCGCTATTTACTTAAACCCCTAAGTGCTTAAATCTACTAGAGATTGCCCTCTGAAAACTTAATGCGCCATCAGTTGCGAAATCTTAAAGATCGGTAAAAATAGCGCCACCACAATCCCGCCAATCACAATACCTAAAAAAGCAATAACCAATGGTTCAATCAGGCTGGTCAATGCTCCTGCGGCAGCATCAACTTGATCGTCATAAAAATCCGCAATTTTAGAAAGCATTTTCTCTAACTGACCAGTCTGCTCACCAACGCTAATCATGCGCGTAACCATCGGCGGGAAGACTCCGCTTTTAGCTAATGGCTTAGAAATCGGCTCACCGTCACGCACGCTTTTAGAGCAGCTGACCACCGCCTCTTCAACTACCAAATTACCAGCAGTTTTGCTTACAATATCCAGAGCGCTTAATACCGAAACTCCACTTTTAACTAAAGTAGAAAAAGTACGCGAAAACTTAGCCACGGCTAGCTTACGCAATAGGGGCCCAAAAACTGGTGCCTTTAAAGTTAATCGATCAAAGGCATATCTGCCTTTTCTTGTTTTTAAATATCTTTTAAATAAATATACCCCCACAACTAACGAAATCAAAGAAACCAAGAAATATTTTATCAACAAATCGCTAATAAAGATCAGAATTTGAGTGGGCACCGGCAAGGTCCCCCCCAATGAATCAAATATACCCTTAAATGTCGGCACAACTTTAATTAAAAGCACACCAGTAATGATAATCGCCATACTCACCACCACCGCCGGATAGACTAAGCTAGAAATTATCTTGCGATTTAAAGCGGCTTGCTTTTCCATAAATGTAGCCAAACGATCAAGAATCTCATTTAACATACCCGAAGCCTCTCCGGCCTTGACCATATTCACAAAAAGATCGGAAAAAATCGCCGGATGCTTAGCCAGGGCATCGCAAAAACTCGTACCAGCTTCGATATCCGCACGTACATGAGCGACAATCCCCCTTAAATTTTCATTCTCAATCTGCTCGGATAAAATTCCTAAAGCGTTAACCAGAGGAATTCCCGCATCAATCATCGTCGCCAACTGTCGGGAAAAAACAACTAAATCTTCAAGCTTAACCTTTTTATCGGCTGTTTTTTTATTTACCGCGGATGCCTTCGCTAGCTCCACGGAGAAAACTACCATCTCTTTTTTATGCAAAATATCGGCTACCTCTGCCTCTGAGGCGGCCTGAATTATTCCATTAACCGCAAGCCCATTCTTATCTTTTGCAGAATATTTAAATGTATCCATCTTTAAATCGCTTTCATTAAAAAATTACAAACTGTCTACCACTTTTAAAAATACATCCACGATTTTAGGATCGAACTGCGTACCGCTATTACGTTTAATTTCTAAGATCGCCTCTTCCTTAATTAGGGGGACCTTGCGATATGATCGAGCAGAACGCATCGCTTCATAAGCATCCGCCACATGAATAATGCGCGCGCCCAGCATAATATCTTCCCCTTTTCTTCCTTCCGGATACCCGGAGCCATCAAAATGCTCGTGATGCTGTCTTACTAAGTCTACCACTCCACTGAGAAAAGTCAACGGCTCTAAAATTTTAGCACCGATTACCGGATGCTTTTTAATCTGCTCCCACTCTAAATCCGTCAAAGCGGATGTTTTTAGCAAAATACTGTCCTCAATACCAATCTTACCTAAATCATGCAATTCGCAGGCCTGCCGAATCAATTCAATATCCTTCGCCGCAAGCCTTAGCTCACTAGCCATCACCACCGCATAACGCGCTACGTTTTCTGAATGACTGTGTGTATAATGATCCCGGGCATCAATCGCCTGCGCCAAAACTCGAATCGTCCGCATATAAGTAGAACGCAAGTCTTCATATAGCCTGCTCAAACTTGTTGTCGAATCTTCAATCCTTTTAGCTAAAAGCGTATTCTGCCTCTCTAAAGATTGATTATTTTCCTTCAACCCCTGATTCATCCTTCGGTTATAATTTAATAATCTATGCCACTGGGTACCTTTATCGATAATAAACTTTAATTTTTCTGCACTTACCGGCCAAACCATGCTCTCAAAAACCCCTAATTCCGCCAGCTCATTCACTAGCCCATCGGCCGGGTTATCCAGCAAAATAATAATCACACAATCCGGATCAACCTTTTTCAACTCAAAACACAATACACCAATATCGGTTTCAGGGGAAGAATACTTCACGAAAACTATGTCACAAGTGCCTTTGTTTAAACTTAAAATTGCTGCCGAGAGATTCGGTTCGACAGCAACGATCTGCTCTCCTAGAGCAAAAAGATGTTTTTGGAAATTAACGGTAAAACCTTGGTCATCACAAATCAAAATGATCTTTCCAGAATCCCCCATAATTATTCCTCAGTAGTAATCCTGATCGCCTCATCCAGAGTAGTTAACTCTTCTTTCACTTTTAAAAAGGCATCATCGCGCAAAGTTTTCATTCCTAATTTCTTAACCACATAATCCCGAAGTTCATCCATTGATTGCCGGCGAATAATCATCTCCCTGATCGTATCATCAATCAAAATCGTCTCCAGCACCGCAATCCGCCCATAAAATCCGGTATTATTACAATATTTACAACCCTGAGCGGCATAAAAAGTAGCCTGATCCAAAAATCCAATTTTTTTTAAAAATTCATCAGAAATCTTAATCGGCTTACGGCATTTAAGGCAAATCTTGCGTGCCAACCGTTGTGCGCAAAGCATCACCACGCTAGAAGCTACCAAGAACGGCTCAACCCCCATATCAATAAGGCGGGTGATACTGGAAATAGCATCATTGGTGTGCAGTGTGGAAAGCACCAATTGTCCGGTGAGCGCGGCTTTAATAGCAATATCTGCGGTCTGCGCATCCCTAATTTCACCGATCATAATTACATCTGGACTCTGGCGTAAAATCGAACGCAGCCCGGAAGCAAAATCTAAGCCGATATCCGGCTTAACCTGTACCTGAGTAACCCCTTCTACCTGGTATTCGACAGGATCTTCAATCGTAACAATATTTCTTTCGGCAGTGTTAAGCTGGTTTAACACGGAATAAAGCGTAGTCGATTTACCGCTACCCGTGGGGCCGGTAACTAAAATCATACCAAAAGGCTTAGCTACGGCGATTTTAAAAGTCGCCGCAGGTTGCTGGGAAAAACCAAGTTTATCTAACCCTACTGAAAGATTACCTTTATCTAAAGCGCGCAGCACAAATTTCTGACCAAAAGTTGTCGGCAAACTAGAAACACGAAAATCAATCTCTCGCCCCTCCGCTTTAACTTTAAATCTGCCATCCTGAGGAATACGGTTTTCAGTAATATCTAAATTCGAAATAATTTTAAGCCGAGCTAAAATCGCATTTTGATTTATCTTCGGCACCCTTAAAACGTCCTGTAATGACCCATCCACGCGATAGCGAATACGCAAACAATCAATCTCCGGCTCGATATGTATATCCGAAGCCCGCATTTTTAAAGCCTGTGCCAAAACGATATCCACCAGTTGCACGATAGGAGCCTTTTCACTCTCGGAAAGAACACTGGAGAGCTCAATTTCGCCTGCTTCAAATAAGTCCGGCTTATTATCAATTCCGGCGCCGCGGACCAGCGCTGATTCCTCAAGAATGCTCTGCATCTCCTTGGCTTCTTTACGGTATTGACTATCAATCGCGCGCACAATTTCATCTTCCGGGCTTAAAACAATATCAATATCGCATCCGGTAAAATTACTTAAATCATCTAACGCAAAAATATTCAATGGATCGGCAATCGCTACGGTTAAAGTCGAGCCGATTTTAGAAAGCGGAATCGTATTATAAAGCTTGGCCATACGCTCCGGAATTAAATTAATGATATCCGTATCAAATTTAAATTTAGCCAAGCGCAAAGTGGGCATATAAAGCTGTTCAGAAAATAAAGACAATAGCGCCTCTTCAGTAATAATTCCTTCGTCAATTAAAACCCTTCGGAAAGGAATGCCTTTTTCTTTTTGTAAACTCAAAGCGCGCTCCAATTGCGCCTTGGTTATCTGCTGACTCTTAAGCAGTATTTCCGCTATATTTTCCTTTAATGAATGCATATCTTTCTTTAACCGTTTATCTCCCGGCTCACTTATTCATCCGGAGTAGTTACCCGTAAAACTTCTTCAATGGTTGTGTATCCTTTTAAAACAGCTTCTAAACCGTCCTCACGCAACGTCTTCATGCCTTCCCGCCGCGCCTGTTGCTTAATAAATTGCTCCTGCGAACCGCCAAGAATCAGCTCCCTGATCTTCTGGCTTATCTGCAAAACTTCCGCAATTACTGTTCTTCCGGAATATCCGGAATTAAAACAATGCTGGCAACCCTTGCCTCTATAAAACTGTAAATTGTTTGTTTTACCCAGATTCAACTTTAAACTCTGCGTAATTTCATCTTTAAAATTATAGGTTTCTTTGCAATATGCACATATCTTACGCACTAATCTCTGAGCAACCACGCAAACTAATGATGAATTAATTAAATACGGTTCAACCCCCATATTCACTAAGCGCACCACTGCCCCGGCAGCGGTTGTCGTATGCAGTGTCGAAAGCACCAAATGCCCGGTCAGGGCACTTTTGATCGCGATATCTACAGTCTCATAATCGCGAATCTCTCCAATCATAATAATATCCGGATCTTGCCGCAAAATTGAGCGCAGAGCAGATGCGAAACTAAGTCCGATCTCCGGTTTTGCCGTTACTTGATTTATGCCTTCGAGCTGAAATTCTACTGGATCTTCTACCGTGACAATATTTTTATCCGGACTATCTACAGATTTCAAAACTGCATAAAGCGTAGTGGTTTTGCCGCTTCCGGTTGGCCCGCAAACCAAAATCATACCATGCGGCAACAAAGAAACTTTAGCCAAGATCTCTAAAGCATGATCACTAAAACCCAATTTCTTGGTGTCCAAATTGGCTTGCGATTTATCCAAAATACGTAAAGCAACTTTTTCTCCAAAACTAGATGGTAAAATAGAAACACGAAAATCAACTTGACGGTTAAGTATCTTAATTTTAAAACGCCCGTCCTGAGGAAGACGATGCTCCGCGATATCCAGCTCAGCGATAACTTTAAGACGCGAGACAATAGAGGCGTGCATCGATTTTGGTGGAGATTTCTGTTCGCAAAGCACTCCATCAATACGAAAACGTATACGCAACTTCTTTTCATACGGCTCAACCAGCACATCGGAAGCCTTCTTATTAATCGAATCCTCAAGGATCATATTCACGATCTTAATTACCGGCGCGTCATGGCTGATGCGATCCAGCTCCTGATCGCTCGGAGCCGCTTCTTTCTCTTCTTTAATTAACTCAATAGAAGAAACCGCCATCTCCTTAACCAAATCCTCAAGCACCCCCTTAGAAGTATCCGGATAAGACAAATCAATCGTTTGATTAATATCCAAAACCGATGAAATAATAGGATTGATGGTAAAACCGGTAAGCGATTGTACATGATCGATGGCAAATATATTTAAGGGATCGGCCATCGCCAAAGTAATTGTATCTCCCATTTTAGAGATGGGGATGATTTGGTAATGCCGGGCAATTTCAACCGGGATAATTTTTACAATCTCCAAATCAATCTTAAAACGCTTTAAATCAATTAAAGGCAAGCCGATACCTTCACTTAAGGTGGTAATTAATTCATGCTCCTTAACAAACTTAAGCTCAACAATAATATCGCTAAGCTTGCCACCCTTGCCTTCTTGTACCTTAAGCGCCTGCTCAAGCTGCGCTTGAGTAATAAGTTTATTATTAATTAATATTTCGGTAAGCCGGTCTTTGAGTGATAACATAATGAAAGTAAATGGTAGTTAGCAGATAGTATATGGGGAAACCTAAATGCTACCTATTACCTACCCTTATTTTATCCCTTATTCTTTATCTTTGTAATATTTTTCAATCGCTCTTTTAATATCCGAAGAGGTCGAGACAAAGGTCTGGATACTACAGCCGCTAAGCAGCTCCACATCCTCAATCGCCTGAATATTCAAAGGATTAGACATCGCCAAAGTAAGATTATTGCCAATCTTATCGATCGGCACAAGCAGATACTGTCGGGCAACTCGACCCGGGATAATATTCGTAATTTCCGGATTAACATCATAATTACTTAAAGGCAAATAAGGAAATCCATATTGCGCAGTTAATGATTGGGCGATATCCTCTTCTTTAGCAAAACCTAATTCTACTAAAATCTCACCAATCAATCCGCCCTTAATGCGCTGTAGATTTAAGGCCTGACCCAATTGATCCTGGCTAATAATCCCTCTTTCGAAAAGAAGCTCGCCAAGTTGTTTGTTAATTATCCTTCTAATCGGCATTGATCATTCCCCTTTTAAAAAACAACCACTCGGTTTCTGCCTTGATCCTTAGCCTTCGTCAACAACTCCCGGGCCTTCTTAATCAATTGCTCGGCATCCACCCCGTCTAATGGATTTTCACTTACCCCCGCACTAAAAGTAAGCGTTTTACCCTGCCCATCGCTAAAAACTAATTCCATCTTCCTGCGGATACCTTCTGCAATCTCCTGGGCCTGCCGCTTATTCTTTTCCGGCAAAATCACCGAAAACTCATCATCGCCAGTTCTACCCACTCGATCAATATCCGTAACCAGGCTTTTTATCAAAACCGCAATTTTCTTAACCGCCGTCTCCGCCACAATCAAGCCAAATTTTTCATGATAAATTTTGAAATTATCAATATCAAAAATAATTAAAGCACAAGGCCGCTGATAAACAATCGCGCGTTTTATTTCTTCTTTTAAGCGACCCAAAATAAATGAATAATTATAAAGTCCGGTGAGCGCGTCTTTGATCTCTAATTTGCCGATACGATTTTCCATAATATCATTCTCAATCGCAATAGCAATCTGTTTAGAAAATATATCCAATACTTCGATATCATCTTTACCGTATCGAAAGTCCTCTTGATTATTAGCGATAGCCAACACTGCCCTGACCTTGCTTTTTAATAATACCGGCATCGCCAGGCAATTTTTAAATCGAAACTTATCTAGGAAATCCACAGTAAGATTATCGGCGAGAAAATTGTCCTTATCCAAAACTAAAAATTTATCGATAATTAAAACTTTGTTATAAATATCCTCTTTCGGCCCCACAACTATCCCCATTAAATGCTCAAGCAGCTCACTTTTTGCACTATCCGCAGTCTTCATATAAAACACGCCTTTTTCTTCATCCCAAAAAAGCAAAAATGCCGTTTCCGAATTAGCTAAAAACCTAGATTTTTCAACGGCCGTTTTAAGAATATCTTCCAATTTCGCTCCACTGGAGATTAGCGAATTAATCTGCATTAAACTTGAAAGAACAACTACTCTTTTTTGAATTTCAAAATTAATTTCCGTGGTCTTCTCACTATAATGTTTAAGCTCTTCCATGTTTGTGCGGATACGCAAACTTAATTTATTCAGCACATTCCCCAATTCCCCGACTTCATCGTCCTGCTTTACTTCCAAAAGACGATGAATATCCCCTCCGGCGATAAACTTAGCTTCATTAGTAACTGCAGCTAATCGATCAAAAACTTCCTTGACCACCAATAGCCCAATCAAAGCCACAAAGGCGCTAATGATTACAGAAGCAACCACATCAATCTTAATTCCAAATTTCGGAAAAATATAATTAGTTACTAAGTAAACGGAAACTAGAAACGGGAGGATGGACATCAGCTGAAAAGCGATAATCAGCTTCTGCTTAATCGTGCGCGAATTTAAAGAAACCCAATCATTTTTTTTCATCATTGATCCTCCTCAGGATTAACAATTTACTAGGAAATTATACATCTTAACCCGTTAGAAGGCAATAGATTTGTTAAATTCTCTAAGCAAGGATTCTTTAGTAATCCCGGTATCAATAAAATCCCACGCCAAAATTCCACTGGTGGGTTTTTCACCAAGATAGCTCTGCGGGTTGACCCCATTTTCTAAAAAAGCCTCTTGCCACTTTGAAAATGAAAAATAATTACTCCAGGCATCAAACCTGGCTCCTTTCTGGAATGCCGTCAAAATAACCTTACCCAAGCGGCGATCACCGCGAGAAAGAACTCCTTCAATGAACCCCATCTGTAAATCATGAAAATTGAATTTAATCTTTCGGTTCTTGCAGTTGCCTCTTAAGTAACTCTGTTTCTCTTTAATCGCTTCCATCGACTCCATTTTTTGCCATTGTAAAGGCGTATGCGGCTTGGGAATCAACGGATTGATGCTCAAATTAATCTGCGCAGCAGAGCCGGAAATCTTTCTTTTTTCATCAGAAGCTTTTTGCGCAAAATCAATAATCCCCTGCAAATCTTCTTGTCGCTCACTGGGCAAACCGATTAAAAAATATAATTTTAAATGCTGATAACCTGCCCGATATGCCTGTGTAATTACTTGAAAAAAATCTTCTTCACAAAAATCTTTAGCTAGTGCCTCACGTAACCTAGAACTGCCTGCTTCCGGAGCAAAAGTAAGACCAGTTTTCTTAATTTTAGCGATTTGCTCCGAAAGGCCACCTAACAAAACTCTGGCCTTTAAAGAAGGAAGAGATAAATTCACTCCCTGCTGACTAAAACTATTCGTTAAATCTGAAACCAATGATTCTATACCTGGGTAATCCCCGACTGATAAGCCCGCCAAAGATAATTCCTCATATCCGCTCGAGCACTGGGCAAGTCTAGCTAATGAAACTATTTTCTCTTTACTTCTTATTCTTAAGGGGTAATATTGACTCCGGGCTTGACAGAAACGACAATGGTTCGGACATCCACGCATAATCTCTACGCTCAAGCGATCATGCACTATTGGAACATTCGGAACTACCCAGTCACCAGGAAAATATGCCGCATTAAAATCCGAAACAATACGTTTTTTAATACGTAACGACAAACTATTTACTTTAGGAGAGAAATCTACTAATTCCTGTATTTGATTATATTCGGCATGATAAAGCTCCGGGGCATAAACACCTTCAATTTTGGATAACTCAACAAGCAGCTCTTTCCTAAGCATCCTGCCCTTTTTATAATTATCTTTATATTGGGCGTATACATTTACTAACTCGATAATCGCCTCTTCCGCCTCTCCGATAATAAAGAGATCAATAAAATCGCTCATCGGCTCCGGGTTAAGCGTACACGGCCCTCCGGCAATTACTAAAGGATGCTCATGGCTTCGTAATTCCGCCGCAATCGGTATGCCTGCTAAATCCAAAATACTTAAAACATTAGTATAGTTCAATTCTGATCCCAAAGAAAACCCCAATAGATCAAAACGGATTAACTCCTGATTTGACTCCCAAGAAAAAAGACGACGCTTCGCTTTTTTTAATGCCGCCTCCATATCTGCCTCTAAGGCAAAAAATCTTTCGCAAACAACATTCGGCTGGCTATTTAAAACTCCATAAATAATGCGCAGCCCCAAATTACTCATCCCCACTTCATATAAATCCGGAAAACCTAACGCAAAGCTAACCTGCGCCAAGCTAAAGTCCTTACAACTGGCATTCCATTCATTGCCCAGATACTGCGCCGGACGATGCACATCAGCGAACAAATCTTCAATCATAGGATGAATACTCTTTTCTAATTATCCGCCACTGAAACGTTGGCGGATAATCGTTGCGCATTCCTCTCTTTAGCTTAAAAACCGGATATTTATGCGCACCGATTAAAATACATTCCGCGTACGATCAATATTAACTAAAATACCTAAAGCGATAAAAGTAGCTAATACGCTGGAGCCGCCATAACTCATCATCGGCAAAGGCAATCCCACCACCGGAGCCAACCCCATATTCATCGCAATGTTAATAAACACCTGTATGGCCAGCAATATAGATATGCCATAGGCCAATAACCTGCCAAATGTGTCGTTGGTTCTTTGACCGATTATAAAACCTTGCCGGATAATCAAATAATAGACTAAAATTAACAGGCTGCTGCCCAAGAATCCCCACTGCTCAGAAAAAGTAGCAAAAATAAAATCCGTATGTGATTCCGGTAAAAAATACAGCTGACTCTGCGACCCACGTAACCAACCTCTTCCCATGAGCCCACCGGAACCAATGGCAATGCGCGATTGAATAATCGTATAGCCCGCACCTAAAGGATCAATATTCGGATTAAGGAAAACCAGCAGTCTTTGCTTCTGATAACCGTGTAGAAAATTCCAGAGCAAAGGTAATGGTGAAATTAACGCCGCCAGCAGTATGAAAATATATTTAATACGCACATTAGTTAAATAGAGTAGTCCCACAAAAACCAGCAATAATATCAGACCGCTACCTAAATCCGGTTGTTCAATAATCAAAAACATCGGAATAGCCACGAAAATAAACGGTAAAATTATCCCCTTAAAAATGCCAAATTTTCCCGAAAGAAGCGAAATATCATCCGTAGATTTCCGGCTAAAATATCTGGCTAAAAATATAATTACCGCCAACTTAGCAAACTCCGAAGGCTGGAAATTAAACCAAGCAAACTTGAGCCAACGCTGCGCCCCCAATCGAATCACCCCTAAACCAAAAACTAAAAGCAAAAAGAATATCGCCAAGCCATAAATAAAATAGTTGGCATCCCAAAGCTTGCGATAATTAAACCGGGAAAATAAATAAAAACAAACCAATCCGATAATTAACCAGAGTATTTGACGTTTATAAATCTCTTGCCAAGCCGTACCCTCTTTCTGAAAAGTACTGCTATAAATAGATAGGATTCCAAAGATAGCAATCAGCAAAGCTAAAATCAATATTTTAAAAAATGAATTTTTCATATTGCTTAACTCACCAGTAATCCCTGATTATACATCGCTTCAATAATTTGTTTGGCCATCACGCTAGCAAAATGGCCCGATCCGCCATTTTCTAAAAAAACACAAATCACATATTTCGGCTTATCAGACGGAAAGTAGCCTAAAAACCAGGCATGCGTCGCCCCTCGCGACACCTGAGCAGTACCAGTCTTACCGGAAACCTTAAGAGGTAAAGCAGCGAGAGCATTCCCCGTGCCAAAAGCATCCGAAACAACTCTTGCTAACCCATTAGCGACTGCTTCAAAGGTGCTCTTCTTAAAAGGCACAACCGTAAATTTTTTTTTCTTAGCAGAAAAATCTAGTCCTCCCACCGCCTTAACAATATAGGGATCTAACAAATACCCACGGTTGGCAAACACTGCCATCAGATTCGTCGCTTGAAGCGGTGTAACCAGGCAATCACCCTGACCGATACTTAAATTAGCCGTATCTCCATCAAACCAATTTTTAAATTTATTAATTTTTCTCCATAATGGAGAAGGAATAAATCCGCTTGTTTCGCCTCCAAGCTCAAAACCCACATTTCTACCTAAACCTAATTTTAAAGCATAATCATGAATATTTTGAGCGCCCACCAGTAAACCAGTTTTATAAAAAAATATGTCACAAGAATGTGCAATCGCCTGAAAAATATCTTGTGTGCCGTGCACATCCCAACAACTAAACTTCCGCGCACCAACCATGGTCGAGCCCTGACAATTAAAACTTGTAGACAGATTAATTTTCCCTAATTCCAGCCCGGCAGAGGCCACCACCATTTTAAAAACCGAAGCCGGCGGATAACTCGATGCGATTGCGCGATTAAGAAATGGTGCATTCGGATTATTCATTAATTCCGAGATAAGCTTATTACGTTGATTTACAAAAATAGAGGGATTAAAATTTGGAAAGCTAGCTAAAGCCAGAATCTCACCAGTGAGCGGATCCATCAAGATTACGCTTCCTTTTCGCCCATCCAAATTTTCTTCAACAATTTTTTGTATCCCTAAATCAATGGTTAAGGTAACATCCCGACCATTGCTCGGAGGCGCAAAACCTAAAACCCGCACAAATTTCCCGCGATGATTTACTTCAACCGAAAGCCCGCCCTCCTCCTGACGCAGATAATAATCATACCTCTCCTCTACCCCGCCA
>Ga0268283_1001270_pt1 | contig 12617 bp, 11 predicted proteins | sample saktaG_13_FD_190140 | JGI IMG/M metagenome (GOLD analysis project Ga0268283, IMG submission 190140) | Saline water microbial communities from Sakinaw Lake, British Columbia, Canada - sak_2013_06_06_36m | ecosystem: Environmental > Aquatic > Non-marine Saline and Alkaline > Saline ... | reverse complement strand
ATTGCAGCTACGCATCCTGAAGTATTTGCTCACTAAGCGCTTAGTGCACCTGAAGGGGCTAGAAAACTAGAATTAAGCCTTATTAAAGAATCGGTGTCCGCTTTGGTACAGATTTTTATTTGTACCCGGTAATACATCACTATGGCATTTGAGCGAAGCATTACTGTGGCTAAATGACGGAAAAAGAGCCCAACGGTACAATATTCCCGAATGGAAGATTGACGTTGCAACAATCGCAAAAGAGATCAATTTTACGGTTGAAGCGATGCGTATGCCAACGCACACGACAATTAGACAATTATTGGCGTAATCTGTCTGGTACGATTTAAGTCACTACTCTAAAACAGATAGGAAAAAAGTCCCTTTTTAGGTTTACGCACAATTACTAAAGTACTTTACATCTATACTAGAAGATAAATAGGAAATATAATGATACTTCTCTTTAAAGTTGGCAGATCTTCATCTAGTTTATATAAAGTGATGTATAAAAGAAAGCTGCCGAGGGTCGGAGATATTCTAAAAATTAAACATTTTGAGCACACTAAAGAGAGTCGCTTGTGCTATAGCAAAAAGATTTTGGAAGTAAAGCTTAATGAAATTACAAATCACACACCTTCGGGCGCATTATATGTAGTATCAATTCTGGAACCAGTCAACTGAAATTGCAATAAGTTGTCGAAAGTATATTTGATGGCTTCTATTGCGGGTGACATGCATATTGCAACGTCAGCTACGCATAATGGGTATAGGTACACCAAAGGCGGTAAATTGACGGATTTCTTCATTCATTTTTCTACATAAAATACATCGCCAAATGCGTTCTTCCCTTTGCTGATAAAATCTGCGATGCTCATATTGCTATTATATTTGGCTCTTTCATAATAGAGCACAGAGGGAACAGTAATTGAAAGGTGCTTGTTAATTGCTTTACTTTTTGGCTGAGCGTTTACATAAAACGTAATAAAGGGATAGGGATTTTCATGCAAGTATCCAGCTATGCGCACCTCAAGATCATCAAAGTTCTTGTCAACAAACTCATATTCTGATTCACCTTCTTTGATTAGCGCTGTAGTCCTTCTTTCGATACGCTCAAGCTCTTCGCCTTGAATATCATGCAATGTAACAAGATCCGCTGCTTCCTTACGAATAGTATTGCACCACACTGCAAATTCACCCTTTAGGGCTAATCTTACTGCCTCTTGCTCGTTGATTTGTTTGTGCTTCCATTTTATCCCCGTAGAGTAGTTTTGTGCCGGAGCGTCAGGATTGAGGAGTTTTACAATTAAATCAAAATTGTAGCGTTTTTGGTCGGTAGACCTATTGGACGAAAAACCGTTTTCAAGTCGGTTTTTTAGCTCTTTCAGTAGAAGCATTCCCCTCTTGTCTACAAAGTAAAGCGTGCTTCCGCCAATCTCTTTGTATTTGAATTGAGCCAACAACTGCTCAACACCCGTACTGATGTCTTCAAATAAGTTCTTAATGTCACTTCTACTGACTTTTTCCATACTATCTCCTTGTCAATATCTCGTCTTTCTTACTATATATAGGGGCATGCTACTTGTTATTTTCTTCTTAGTCAAGTATTTCTAATAAAAGTAATCTAGCCACTATACTCTCTTTTACTTACGCAAAACCTTCTCAAAAAATTTAGCTGTAAAGACTAAAAAAATTCTTCATATTTCTTAATATCTCTAGAAAAAATCTATCGTTTTTTATTGAAATTTTATTAACGTCTTTAAGCGACTCGTTCACTTTGAAATATTTTTTTCTATGCCTGAGATGAAGGTAATTAAAATCACATTTAAGGTAAAAGTTTGGCGGAGGTAACTAATATGGCTAGATTACTTTTATTAGAATATTATTCAAATTTAATTTTTTTAACGATTCAATCCTTAATCAGCGAAAAGCGTATCTCGCCTCTTGCTGGTAAAACACTTTTAAGACCTTATCCCCATACGGATTATCCTTAATGCGTCCGTTGTAGCACGTTATCCCGTTTTTAGTCATACCATGCTTCGCAATACATCCAGCCATCACCCAGGCTCCCACATAGACATTCGTTTTTGGGTCAAACAGCATATCCTTCGTTATACCGTGTCTCGCCAGCCCTTTGAGGTGAACTGTATTGATTTGCATTAATCCAATATCATACGTTCCGTTTGTATTCTTTCCGACAGCATACGGATTATGATTGCTCTCTACTTTTGCGACACACCAAAGCAATCTAGGATCAACGTTATAATATTTCCCCGCCTCTTCAAAATAGTTACTTTGACTCCCTCTTGTATCTTGCACGTTTGATACCAGTGTATTTGTATACTTGTTAATCGTCGCTATTGATTGCTGCTCTTGTTTTTGGCTTTGCGCAAATGAGATGTCACCTGTCATAATCTCTCTCCCCTCTTGCATAAACGCCTGATCTATATCACTGTCATTACTAATGTCAGCCCATAAATTCAAGGTTGCGCACAAAACGCCTACCGCAAGTAATATTTTCATTTCTCAATAATCCTATCTGCTATTTTCTTGTCTCTAGCGACAATTTATTTTTTGATTTTTTTCTTTAATGGCTTCACTAGACATATACATTTTGTCATCAAATTGAATTGCATCAGCCATTGATCTAGCTTTCATACAAGAAAATATAGCTTCGTGATTACTTACATTTCCATCGCGATTAATACCTCGTGCTTGATCTTGCTTTATCTCATTGGCAACTGCACTCACCGCAATAAAAGACACGCTTGCCATGATTACAAGATTAAGTGTTATTTTCATTTTATCACCTATCATTTTTCATATATCCGCGCAATCAATTTGTCTTTTTTAATAATTGTCATTTCATAGTATGTATCGCGATCTGCCCCTTGACGCTCACAATTAACGTCATACCCAAGATATGAACTCATCCCTACACCTTTAACGCGACACACGCCCAATACTCTTTCATATTCTGGCTCAACAGCACTAGAAAATCCTCTCTCAAACGATTCGCCGATGTATTCAACTGCACCATTTGAGCATTTCTTGAAATTCATAATCCATTCAGGCTTGTTGCTTTTGCCGTAGGCGTATTTTTGGTCAACTGGCTTATCAATCGTTCCCATTACAGCCGACAACTCACAACCCTTATTGTTGCTTCCAAGGTAAACAGCTTCCTCTATGGCACCATTAACTCTTCCCAATGCCGTATTTCTTGCTCTTAACGACTTCTCAGCCAAAGCGACTTGGGTTTGGCTTGGTTGCTTTGACATTTGAGCCCCGCTGCTTAAATTATTTGTACCTTCTGAAAAATTATATTGATTAACGGAAACTGCTTTGCAAGAATACCAAGGTAATGGATCTGAATATTTAACGATAGCAGTTCTATCTACGGTATATGTTGGTTGAAACCTCAACACATGATTAAATGGCTCTGGAGATACTTTTACAGTGAATTCATCATTAACACTACGTGTATCAATGCACCAATGTGTCCCTTCAGCGCTGGGTGATTTAAATTCCATCAGCCCCTTCAGTAAGTACTCATCCGCCTCTACTGCTTTGTTGTTGGTTTCGCTATTTGAAATGATGTATTTTCCACCTTTGACTTTGCAATATGCGTGGTAATTATAATAATTGGTTCCAAAGTCAAGCATAGCACTGTTAAAGTCTTTAATGTTGGTCTTTTTATCAATCTTATTTTCTTCTATGTATTTTTTTAGTGCGTGTCCCAATGGCTGCACCTTGTCATGCTTAATGACTACAACATAATTATTGCTTCCTTGCTGTAATCTTTGAGTTATTGCGCTAAAACTCTCACCATTTGGGGCCAAACATTTAATTGGATTTGATTTCCCGAAATAATTTTCTTTATCATACTGAGCCACACCTCCAATATCCTCACAATAACCAATAAGAGTGGTCAGCTTCTTCTTTGGCCAAAACGATGAATTTGCGATCATGGCAGTTTCTTTGTCTGATTCTGCAATAATTGAGTAAATATCTTCTTTTTCAATATAATCCCTAAACGATAGGGTGCTGCTCCCCATACAAATAGAACTTGACAACAGTAAAGCCGCCGTAGCTGTAAAAATTTTTTCATTTTTCATCATTCTGCCTTTTAATTTAAAATATATTTTACTTGGCCATCAACAACGGCACCCAGATCTGTTCCAACCAGTCCGCCAATATCCACTTTGACATTAAATAGTCCGCCATCTCGTTTCTTTAGACTGATTGGAACGAATCCAACTTCTTCATCCGGGAATCGTCTCTCGACACTTTCTTTGATTTCATCTTTTACTTTTGTTACATACGAAATGCGGTCAACAAGCTTGCCTACAACCTCTGTGCTAATCCATACTTGTCCCTCCGCATACTTGATAGTCTCATTCATGTCCATCTGTCGTCCTTTTGATACAGTTTGCAAAAAGTGCTGATAAACAGGGTTTAATAAATTACGTTTTAGGTATTCCTTGTCCTCTTCGCTCGTAAATTTAAAGCTAGAAATCGGTTTTTTATGGCGACCTACTGCGATATCATCTTCATCAATTTTGCCTTTGGCAATGGTATAAACAAATTTAGGCATTATGACGCCAATGCTTCCGACAGGAGCGTTATTATTAGCAATGATTCCTGACAACTTATTCTTTGGATCATACTCGCTTGCGCATGCAATATAGTAGGCGCCACTCATTGCCATATTTTGAACGAACACAGTAATCGGGATCTCTTTTTGAAGGTCGCGAAGGTAAAAATAAAAATCACTCGAAGCTTGCGGCGAGCCTCCTGGAGAAGATATAATGATGAATAGATGTGGAAATTTTTCCTTTTTTTCTTTGATTTTTTCAATCTGTCCTATTATCTTATTGATATAGTTTTCCGTGATTTCCTCGTTCAACTCTAAAACAGCAATGTTTTTGTCAAACTTTTCCGGAGTTCCATTTGCGATCCATCCCATCTCTCTCATAAACAGCCATGCACCAACAATTTGCAGCACTATTATTATGGCAATCATCAAAATGAATAACTGCTGCTTAAACTCCTTTAGCTCGTACTCTCCTTTTGCGGTTCCTGTGATATGTAAAAATCCTTTAACCTTATCCCAAATGCTTCTATTTTTTACATTCTCTTCCATTGAGTCCTCGTTCATGTTAATTTTAATCCATCTCTTTACTGCTATATACTTTTAGGTATCCAATGCAATACAGTCTGTATTTCTTAATTTGTATTCGCATAGCTTTTTATTTTATTTGTGGTGCTATTTTGTAGCTCTAGCGTCCTTACACTGCTAACATTAGGCATTATTGATTGTTCAAATTCAGAAAAATCAATTCGTGAGAAATCGATTTTCTCAAACTCTTCGGGCTTAAGTCCTCGACAATTTGGAGATTCTGCCCCTCCCCATTCAATTTTTAGTTGCGGGCGCCCCTGCTCTTGTATAATTCGAGCAAGAACCGAATTAAAACAGCAATAGGTATCCTTGTGCTGCACACATACTTTTGTAAACCCAAAATTTATTTTTTTCGAGCAATAATTTCCTATGTAATGGCACAATTTCTTTTTGTTTTGAACTGCCAGGTCTTTTTCTGTTTGATTACATGACACCAGCCCAAGGAATACCTTATCCTTATCACAGCATCCTCCCCCTGCCAATCCACCAAATGTATCGTCAGATCTGCATCTGTAGTCTTTGCCATTAAAAATATAAATTTTGCCCGTACATCCTTTTTCATCCACTACTGCGTTATTCTTTTTATCGCTCGCACCTTCTGCTGTGCCAAATAGCTCCATTTGACTTGAATCTGAACAAGTCCAAAGAGAGCAATAGTTGTATCCTCCCTTACTGGGTACAGTCTGACAAACATACTGATCTCCGTGAGGGCACGAATTGTCACCTAGATAACACTTATCCCATACCATATGGTCTGTTGTATTATTATAGGGCTTAGGTATAGAGGTAGCGTTTTGAGTATATGTCCCATTTAAACATGCAGGAATTGCCTCACATTTTCCAATAGGATAAGGCGCATAACTGTATCCCTCAGGACAGGTATTGCTGTTAATTGTATTATTAATGACACATTTTGAATTTACTGCGTCAAGCGTACCGGTCCCACAATCAATAGCTCCCAGGCATGACCCAAGCACCCCGTCCCAAGTTGTTCCCGAAGGGCAATTTCTTGTGATTGGGATCTCGCATTTGTCTGTTGCTTCATTAAGAAGCCCACCATATAAGCATGATGCGCTTGTCCATGAATACTGAAATGGTATGTCAGTATTTGTTGAAGCCGTGTAATCACTAGCATTGCATGTTGAACCACTTAATGTGAAAGTTTGTGTGCACTGCGTCCCGCTGCAAGTTTGCTGATAATAGAGAGGGAAGTTGCATCCATTTCCAGGATTTCCGATAAAGGTGCTAGGAATACTTTGGCCTGGAACTGCTGGAAATTGCTTTTGCGCCGCTGTCCCAGATCTTGCACCATTGCTCTTATATACCCAGTATAAATCCACCCAATAATCCCCGCGTGTAAGGCAATACACGTCGTGTCTAGCAAAATCATAGCAACGGGGACAGGAATCTTTATCAACCCGAGCCATCAAATAGTAATCCGAAGGACATTGAAATGCTGTTGCCTTGCCGCATTTATTCTGAGCAGGATCGTAAACATATCCCTCTGGGCACTTAGGGACATCTTGGCATGTATCCGCAAGCATCCCGTAAGGATCGAGGCATGTATTGGTTGATTGCACCACACACCCTCCTGCGGAGGCGTTTATTGCCCCATTTTGACATGTTACGTTTTTTGAACAAATATCCTTTTGTACATCAAAAGTGTAATCCGGCGGGCATGAAATTGCTCCCATTTTTTGACACATATCGCGCGTCCCATTTAACTCTCCTCCATACAAGCACAAGGCATCTTCATATTTTGGCAAACATTGGGACATGTCCGCATTACACACATTGCCAGATGTGCTCTGGGTGCAAAGGTTTATTTCTTCCTTTTGCGCCGTATTGTCCCCATTCTTGTCCGCTACACAAAACGGATGCTTTGGCAAAATACTTTCGTTATTATCAACATTTGTGTTACAAGCGGGAGAAGCGTCAAACTCGACAATGAAGCTTGCCTTGAATGGGTTTTGATAAGAATTGGAGTGATTCCCATAGTCCCCCCATTTTCCATTTAATCCGATAAGTCCCCAATGCTCACCAAGCGGTTGAACTTTTGCTGTCCCATTGAGATTTCTATCAACAGCCATTACAAGATTATTTGGCTCTCCTACTTCCCAATTCTGATACGTTAGCGGGCCCTTTAGTGTTGTATATTGCCCAGCATCTACGGAACATCCACTATTGTATTCCTCACAATAATTAGTTGTTAATGCAGGATCATGTATTCCTATCCAATCTTCTTTCCACCCCTGCGACACAAAAAAGCCATTTTCGTTTGCATCGTTAGGTATTGCCAGATACCCGCTTTGCGCCTGGGCATAAGTCTTAGCGCCATCCCAAGTCATTTTACTGTTTATATGTGCATAATAATGGCTTCCATATTGAATAAGTGGAAAATCACACCCTCCATAACTTGTGGCCCAAACGCCAACAAGAAGAAGTAATTTCAATAGTATTTTTTTCATATTTTCTCTAATTTGGGAATAAGCGTTTGCATATAGACAAATAACACGGCTTCGACGCAAAATTCTCTTTATTAGTCGATTATTGAGTTGAACAAATCATATCTTCAGCCGCTTCTTGTATTCCTTGTAGTCTGGAAACCATATCCACCATATCTTTTTGAGAACCAACAGCACAATTTTTATCGATAACTTCTCCCGATTTTACGGGGCATACGGTGCCTTGGCTAGTACATTCTCTTACTTGAAAGTTTTTAACTTCATCGGTCGCGTTTGTCTGTGTTCTATTTGTGCCATCAGAAAACACATCAGGAGTTTTTACATACCAATAAACGCTACAAAATTTTATTGCTTCGGGTTCTTCGGTTTGAATAGTGGCCGTACTAGACTGCGTGATTACATTCCCCCCTTTATCGACATAGGTATCGGTGTACCCCAACGTGTAGCTGTTTGTATTCTTTGTTCCCGTGGTAGATTCAGAGATTGATTTCTGGCGAGTTTTTATGCCGGCCGATGTAGAACTATCGATTGTGCTCGATCCAAACTCATTGGTACTAAAATAGTTTAACTTTTGAGTTGAACTGCTTTCACTTGATGTTACAGAATTCATCATACTGTATGCCGCACTGTTTGGATTCATAGCCGCGTCTTGCTTCGCTAAAGCGCCTTTATTTTCTAGTGAACCTGAATAGCTATTAGGGCTTATCCCATTATTATTGCAATTGGAATAATCCTGCCCCCAATAAGTAATGCTTCCCTCAGCCCTGTCAACTTTCGATATGGTCAGTCTATTATTGTTTTCTGTAATTTTTGAAGATGCGCCGGTTGCCAGTATGTCCAATAGGTTTGCGTTTTGCGTATTAGCATTTCCGCCACATGAATTATTTGTACATTGGCACGAAGACATATCTTTTGCAGCTGCTTCTGAGAGCATTAATGCGCTTCCACTCCATTGCCACTGAAAAAAACGACACGAATTCCATGTTCCCGCATTGCAAGATACGACACCAAGAAAGCAAACACCAGAAACTGTTCTGCTTGCTATTGCCACGCCGCTGCTTGTCCATACTATTCCTGTGGTCTCAAAAACACCGTCGAGGTCTTTATCAACATAGGAAGACAAACTCATCTCACCATTTCCGCTCACTGTAGAATTTAACCTAAAAAATGGCGACGCTACTGTTTGGCTACAGCTTACGTTAGCATTGGCAAAAGATTTCACCCCATCCACTGTTTTCATTGTAGTGCCTGACGTCATGGGAGCCACAACGGCTGTATTCATGTTGTCTCTAAAATGAGACCCTGTCGTTCTGGCTAATGCTTTACCCTCATCAAAACCATTTGAAAAAAGCATTGGGGCCAAAAATAGAATAGATAATGTAAAGCCGTAAAATTTCTTCACCTCACCACCCACGACCAGAGAATTTAGTTATGGCGTCTGCCCTGAACTCTTTTTCGAATTTTCCAATTGCCTCTGAAAGATCATCACCCGACTCTCTGTCGGGCTTTGTGCTTGCCAATGCTCGCAGTATTTGAACATTAACCTTTTCTACTTGCTCCTGATACAGCTGTAGATACTTCTTAGCATCTGGCGTCATCGATTCATCATCCATCCCTATAACTGCTGCATTCATCCCCTTTTGGAGAATACTTGATATATGAATAATGAAAGTTTTTGTTTGCTCAAAAGCGACTCTATTGACGACCTTATCTGAAACCACCGACTCACCTGCTCCAGTTTTTTGTTTATAGATATCTATATTCAGCGCTTTCCAAAGCGGGACATCAAGACTATCAAGAAATCCGATATCAGCCTGATCAAGCGCTTGATTGTTTTTGACTTTATCCTTTATTGCTGTGATCTTTTCCTTAGTTAACTCAATCATCCCCTTCGCCATAACGCTTTCTATTGGATCTTGCGTATAAACCGGCATGGCTAAAAGCTTACCGTCCAAAACGCCTTCGTTTGTTATGGTTGAAACCCTAAGACCACTATCTGGATCAGCTTGTTTTTTGTTAAACAAATAATCAATGTATTTAGGGACACCGCCAATAGGCTGTGTGAACTTTATCATGCTGTTTCCCCAAATATATACATCCCCAAACAGTCCCCGTAAGTATCTTGCCATTACAACTTTATCATTCCCTACGTACCCGTTATATTTCTTCAGTGACAGGCTAATAAACGAGCCTTGCGCTGTAGCGTCATGAGCTTTAATAATATCTCCTCCAAGCCACCCCTGGACACGCCCCATCCATTGACTAGCGGCACCTTTTGGATCTGAGAATGTACCTCTGTACTCTTCGAGGTAATCTTTAGATTCTCCACCTCTTATGCTTTCGCCAATCTCTTTTCCAAGTGCACCTCCAAGATTTTGTGAAATTCCGCATGCATCCATTGAGAGATTATTGATTGCATTTAATGCAGCTTCCAGCTCTTGCATAATTGTGTCACATTCCTTACATAACGTGCTCAGGGCCATTTTAAAAGCAAACGCAGGAGCCGCAGTTGCAATAGCTTTTGCCTTTTCAACAAAAACATCTGGATCAAGAAAAGAAAATGACCCAAATCCCAAATCTATTCCGTCACATCCTACGCTCAAGTGCGGTGGCTGTACATTAACCAACTGCACTGCTCCCGTATCCCCCCAACGAAGTCGCATGGCTCCGCCTGTGTACCCACTTCGTGTTTGGGACTCAAAGTGTCCAGGTGCCACTTTCACAAATGAGCCATTAAAGCCGCCCAACATATCAGCAAAACTTACGATAGGAAAAATGAAAAAGGCCGTCAGAATCGAATTATTTAATAAACCCACGTTTTAACTCCAATGATTTGTTTCTTTTCAATAAGACCCCAATAGCGGCTGTCGTAACTGTGGGTGTGGTCCCCTTGTACATAATAATGGTCCTTAGGAATTACCCCGTTAAAGACAAAGTGTTCCGTCACTGGCTTTCCTTTAGAATCTATTCTCAAGGAGGAGCCCAAAGGAAAGCCGTTGCAAAAATGAAACCGACCGGTCGTCGTAAGCGTATCGCCAGGCATACACATTAATCTTTTTGCGAATATGGCACCTTTTTTATAGTGATCATATTTAGAATCAAACCCGAAAATAAAACTTACTACCTCTTTTTGTTTTAAATCCGATTCTGTGAAATCCTTTTTCACTACTATAAAGCGGTAAGGAAGAGAGGGAGTAACATTTATACCAACGCTGTAATGCATCGCTACATAGTTAACTACCATCAACCAAAACATTGTTCCAAATACAAGCACTGTAAGTATCTTTTTTCGTTTTCTTATAGTGCTAAACATATTTTGTATCATTGATTTTTTAGTTCCGCGCTGTAAGCGGCAACAACCTCAGCCGTAATATCCTTTGATTCGCCACCAATTAGTGCTGAACTTTGAAACACAACTACGTGATTATTTTTTGCATAAAGACTAACCGATTTATAAAGAGAGTCCGCAAAGGCTACTGACTTATTATGCAGTTTTGCCATATCTTCTGGAGTAGCTGCATTGATTAACTGCTCTCGGTATGTCTCTTTTTCTTTCGAAATAATCCCGTTTAGATCTACCGTCACGAAAGAGTTTGTTTTACCAAAAAAGTGGTGATATCCATAAACTGTTCCGGCTGAAACAGCGATGCTTATTAATGCATTTAATAGCAATGCTTTTTTATCCATTTTGTTCTCCATTTTTTTCTTTCATTTCTTCTTGAATCAAAAGTTCAATGCCAGTAGCCATATCCACACCGTGAACTTCTTGCATCTTTTTAATTTTTGCTTTGTCGTTGGTGTCTGTAGATGTCATGTAATAAAAGAATCTATCCATAACCAACCGCATTACCATTTTTGCTTCATCGGGGGTTATAATAAAAATCTCCGAGAACTCCCCTTTTTCCGTATGCACGCTTCGCAGCAGGTCTTCTTCAAGAGGGGTGAAATTGAACACATTTGAGTTTATTAGCATGTTGATCGATGTTCCTGTCTGCTTTAAAAAAAACTTCCATGCCGAGTTGTTAATGATTGCAACGCCCGCCTTGGAAAGCTTCCCCTCCCCTGCATTGTAAACATCATCAAAGCCTTGGGTAGCAATAATAATCGAAGCACCATGTTTACGTGCACGACGATATGCCTGCTCGATAAAATCATCCATTCGCGCATTTTTACCAAGAAACTTATGGCACTCATCCATAATGATTTGCATTTTCTTTCCATGTGTTCCGTGATACATCTTATTTCCAACATGATAAAGAAGCATCATAATAAGCGGATCACGTATTCCCTCGTCGTTTTCAATTTTCCCCATCTCTGCGACAATAAATTCTTTCTGTAAATCAATTTCACTTGGACCGCAAAAGAATTTTTCGTATAAACCTCCGCGGCTATACGCCCCCAATTGATCTGAGAAGTCCTTAAATCGAGGGTCATCTTCTTTTTGCAGAGCATCACGAAGATACGTAGTTTCTAGCTTGCTTCCGTAGTCTTTGTATAGCTCTACAATTAATTTTTGAATCTTCGTTTTAATGAGTTTTTCAACCTCGTCCGACTTCGCTATGGATTTTGTTGCTCCAAGCATATAAATGAAACCGGATAGATATTCAAGGTCATCATTGAGTTGCCCCTCTGTTTTTATGTCTGAAAAGGGATTGAATGATTTGGGATTATTGGGGTCAGGCTCAATGTATTGTCCCCCTACAACTTCACAAAGCTTTGCGAACGACCCTCCAATGTCTACAATAAAAACCATGTTGTCTCTCGCGTATGACGTCATTGCCAGATTGTTTAAGAGCACCGACTTCCCTGCCCCTGATGTTGCAATAACATAGCCATTAAAGTTGTTGTTTGAAACAAATACGTCCAAGCCGCTCAATTGAGCTCTTCTGCTATAGAGAAGCAGGTTTGGATTTGTACCTCTCCAGTCCGATTCCAATGGCAGAAATTGTGCAATTTCTTCGCCGAAGCGCTTATCGTACTTCTGTGTAGTTTCATAG
>Ga0268283_1001269_pt1 | contig 12622 bp, 5 predicted proteins | sample saktaG_13_FD_190140 | JGI IMG/M metagenome (GOLD analysis project Ga0268283, IMG submission 190140) | Saline water microbial communities from Sakinaw Lake, British Columbia, Canada - sak_2013_06_06_36m | ecosystem: Environmental > Aquatic > Non-marine Saline and Alkaline > Saline ... | reverse complement strand
AGAACACAACCACATAGGGAACACCAACCTGTCTAGATAACAGAATGTGCTCGCGGGTTTGTGGCATTGGACCATCAGCTGCTGAACAGACAAGAATAGCGCCATCCATTTGCGCAGCACCGGTGATCATGTTTTTTACATAATCAGCATGGCCTGGACAGTCAACATGGGCATAATGACGCACAGCAGATTCATATTCTACGTGTGAGGTTGCAATCGTGATACCACGTGCTCTTTCTTCAGGTGCATTATCAATCTGATCAAATGCCTTGACTGCACCACCGTGCAATTTAGCCATTACAGTTGTTAATGCTGCAGTTAGTGTTGTTTTGCCGTGGTCAACGTGACCGATTGTGCCTACGTTTACGTGTGGCTTACTACGTGAAAATTTTTCTTTGGCCATGAGTTAATACCTATATATATTTCAATTTTTATGAAGATTTCTTAATGATTACTTCTGCTATATGAGCTGGAGTTTCATTATATTTTTCAAACTGCATACTGTATGTAGCTCGCCCCTGAGTTCGCGAACGCAAATCAGTTGCATAACCAAACATTTCCGACAACGGCACTTCGCAGCTAACTATTTTACCTGACGGAGTATCATGCATACCCTGAATAATGCCTCGACGTCTGTTAATATCTCCAACAACGTCTCCCATATATTCTTCTGGAGTTGCAACTTCAACTTTCATTATTGGTTCCAGTAAAACTGGATTTGCGATTCTTGCGCCTTCTCTGAAACACATTGAACCAGCAATTTTGAAAGCCATTTCACTCGAATCTACATCGTGATATGATCCATCGAATATAGAAACCTTTACATCTAGAATGGGATATCCCGCCAAAACACCACATTTAAGCTGTTCTTGCACTCCTTTATCAACTGCTGGAATAAATTCTTTTGGAACAACTCCACCAACGATTTCATTGACAAATTCATAACCAGCCCCAATTTCTTGCGGCTCAATTCGCAACCAGACATGACCATACTGACCCTTGCCACCAGACTGCCTTATGAATTTACCCTCATGTTCAACTGATTTTCGTATTGTTTCCCGATAAGCTACTTGTGGCGCACCAACGTTAGCATCAACATTAAACTCCCTTTTCATTCGATCAACTATAATCTCCAGATGCAACTCACCCATACCAGAAATTATGACTTGACCTGATTCTTGGTCAGTATGCACACGAAAAGACGGATCTTCTTGTGCCAATTTACCAAGTGCAACACCCATCTTATCTTCGTCTGCTTTAGTTTTTGGTTCAACTGCAACAGATATAACCGGATCAGGAAACTGCATGCGTTCCAAAACGATAACAGAATTGATATCACATAAAGTATCGCCAGTAGTTACATCTTTTAAGCCTATCGCCGCAGCAATATCACCTGCATAGACTTCTTTAACTTCTTCTCTGCTATTCGCATGCATCTGAACAATTCGACCAACTCGCTCTTTTTTCTTTTTAACAGCGTTATAAATGGTATCGCCAGAGCTTAAAACTCCTGAGTAAACCCTAAAAAATGTTAAAGTTCCAACAAATGGATCAGTTGCAATCTTAAAAGCTAAAGCCGCAAAAGGCGCTTCATCTGAAGCGGCACGAGACGCTTCGATTGTATCATTGTCAATTAATCCTTTAATTGAATCTACATCATTAGGTGCTGGCATATACTCAATAATTGCGTCAAGCATAGCCTGAACACCCTTATTTTTAAATGCTGAACCACAAAATGCAGGTACTAATAAGTTTGCTAAAACTTGCGTTCTTATACCAAACTTTATTTCATCATTGGTCAAATATCCATCCAATAGGTATTTTTCCATTAAAGCTTCATTAGCTTCTGCAGCAGCTTCAATCATAGATTCTCTCCACTTTACAGAGAGATCTAACATTTTATCAGGTATATCTTTTTCTACGAATGTCATTCCGAGATTAACATCATCCCAATAAATGGCTTTCATTTTTATTAAATCGATGACGCCACAAAATGTGTCCTCAGAACCAATTGGCAATTGCATTGGTACCGGATTTGCACCTAACTTAACTGAAATCTCTTTAATTACTCTTAGAAAGTCAGCTCCAGTTCTATCCATTTTATTGACGAACACCAAGCGAGGAACTCTATATTTATCTGCTTGGCGCCAAACTGTTTCAGACTGGGGCTCAACGCCGCCTACAGCGCAAAAAACTGCACAGGCCCCATCTAAAACCCTGAGTGATCTCTCAACTTCAATAGTGAAATCAACATGCCCAGGCGTATCAATTATGTTTATACGATGCAATGGAAACTGCTTGTCCATTCCACTCCAAAAACAAGTAGTTGCCGCTGAGGTTATGGTGATCCCCCGCTCTTGCTCTTGAACCATCCAATCCATCGTAGCAGATCCATCATGAACCTCACCAATCTTGTGAGATACACCTGTATAGTATAGAATCCTTTCTGTCGTTGTTGTTTTACCAGCATCAATGTGCGCCATGATACCGATATTTCTATAACGATCTATCTGGGTTTTACGCACTATTTATGTCAGCTTAAATAAAGGGACAAATTACCAACGGTAATGTGAAAAAGCTTTATTTGCTTCAGCCATTCTATGGGTGTCTTCGCGTTTCTTAGCAGCAGAACCTCTACTTTCAAAAGCATCCATTAACTCACCAGCTAATTTAGAAGACATATTTCTTTCGTTTCTTTTACGAGACGCATCAATTAACCAACGCATGGCCAAAGCCATTCTACGTGACGGACGAACCTCAACAGGAACTTGATAGGTAGCACCACCAACTCTTCGAGATTTAACTTCAACTCTCGGCTGAACATTTTCCAATGCTTTGGAAAGTACATCTAATGGCTCATTGTGACCCTTGCTCTCAATTACATCTAAAGCACCATAAACGATACCTTCAGCGATTGATTTTTTGCCACTTTCCATGATCATATTCATAAACTTGGTCAGCATTATACTTCCGAACCGGGGATCTGGAATAATTTCTCTTTTTGTAGCAACTCTTCTTCTAGACATTTCTCACCAACTCAATTTTTAACTTTTAGGGCGTTTAGTTCCATATTTGGAGCGACCGCACTTTCTATTATTCACACCAGAGGCATCTAAACTACCACGAACTACGTGATACCTTACACCAGGCAAATCCTTTACACGACCACCTCTGATTAAAACCACAGAATGTTCTTGAAGATTATGACCCTCACCACCAATGTAGCTGCTAACTTCAGAGCCGTTAGTTAATCTAACTCTAGCTACTTTACGTAATGCTGAGTTAGGCTTCTTAGGAGTTGTAGTATATACACGAGTACATACACCCCTTCGCTGCGGACAAGCTTCTAATGCCGGAACGTTGCTTTTTTCTACTCTTTTCGCACGTGGCTTTCGAACTAATTGGTTGATCGTGGCCATATCTTTGTTTACTCCGATATACAATTTAACTGTCAGATTAAAAATTAATCAACTGCCGCAACGACTTATGATTAATACACATTTCGACCTGACCTAAGCACATTGGCTTATGTGAGCAGAACATAATACTTGTTATTGCTCACTAGGTCAAGTTCAATTTCCTAAATATATTTACAGCTTATTTAATCATTTAATGCTTGCTTAAGAGCCTCTTCGACGTCTCCCGCATCAACAACAACTGATACATCACTTTCTACTACCTGATTATGTGACATACGTGTTTTTCTATTTTCATGATAAGCAAGGCCAGTACCCGCAGGAATCAATCTTCCTACAATAACATTCTCTTTTAAGCCTTGAAGGCCATCACTTAATCCACGAACTGCTGCGTCAGTTAGTACACGCGTTGTTTCTTGGAAAGAAGCCGCTGAAATAAATGACTCAGTTGCCAATGATGCTTTTGTAATACCTAACAATATTGACTCGTAACTAGCAGGTATTTTTCCTTCAGATTCAATTTTGTCGTTTTCGACCCTCATTGCAGCTCTTTCTACCTGCTCGCCTTTCACGAAACCTGTATCACCAGATGCTGTGATTTCAACTTTTCTTAGCATTTGCCGAATGATTGCCTCAATGTGCTTATCATTAATTTTCACACCCTGTAGGCGATAAACATCTTGAATCTCTTTAACCAGATAATTAGCTAATTCCTCAATACCTCTCAATCTGAGAATATCATGAGGTGTTAATTCACCCTCTGCAATGGTCTCTCCCTTTTCAACATATTCACCTTCAAAGACGGTGATATGTCGCCATTTTGGAATCAAGGTTTCAACTTGCTCACCAGTTGCGTCAGTAATAATTACTCTTTGCTTACCTTTAGTCTCTTTACCAAAAGATATCGTACCGCTTGTTTCCGCAAGAATCGCAGGGTCTTTTGTTTTACGTGCCTCAAATAAATCTGCTACACGTGGCAAACCACCCGTGATATCTCTTGTTTTACTTGATTCTTGTGGAATCCTGGCCAAAACATCACCAACTTTAACTTCCCCACCATCTTTGATGCCAGCAATAGCACCTGCGGGCAGGAAATACTGGGCTGGTATTTCAGTACCGGGCAAATAAATTGTATTACCTTCACTATCAGATAACTTAACCATAGGACGCAATTCTTTACCTGCAGAACCCCGTTGTTTTGGATCAGTTACGACTAACGAACTTAAACCAGTCACTTCGTCAGATTGCTTTTGTACAGTAACGCCATCAATAAAATCTTTAAGCTCAACAATCCCTTCTACTTCAGTGATAACTGGATGAGTAAATGGGTCCCAAGTAACAATAATGTCACCTGCGTTAATTCGTGAACCTTCCTGAACTGAAAGCACTGCACCATAAGGAATCTTATATCGTTCTCTCTCACGACCATAATCATCAACCACACCAACTTCACCTGATCTAGAAACTGCAACCAGTTTGCCTTCACGGTTAATAACTGATTTCAAATTATTTAGTCGAACTGTACCAGATGACTTGACCTGTACATTACTAATTGCAACCGACCTAGAAGCAGCTCCGCCAATATGGAATGTACGCATCGTTAACTGTGTACCTGGCTCACCTATTGATTGTGCTGCAATTACACCAACTGCTTCACCAATATTGACAAGATGACCACGACCTAAATCACGACCATAACAAGCAGCGCAAACGCCGTGTCTGTTTTCACACGTGATGATAGACCGCACTAATACCTGATCAATACTATGCTCTTCAAGAATTGAAACCCAATGCTCGTCAAGCAAGGTTTTAGCAGGAACAATAATAGTTTCGCCGGCCGCATCCATTATGTCATTAACTGCAACTCGACCTAGTACACGCTCAGATAATGGCTCAACTACATCACCACCTTCGATAATAGGGGTCATAATTAACCCGTTAACAGTACCGCAATCGTTACCAGTTATTACCAAATCCTGAGCCACATCAACCAATCTACGTGTTAAATATCCTGAGTTAGCTGTTTTTAATGCTGTATCGGCTAAGCCTTTACGAGCACCATGTGTTGAGATAAAGTACTGAAGTACGTCAAGACCCTCCCTAAAGTTAGCAGTAATAGGCGTTTCGATAATGGAACCATCTGGTTTAGCCATTAACCCACGCATACCTGCCAACTGCCTAATCTGTGCTGCTGATCCTCTCGCACCCGACTCGGCCATCATGAAGATTGAGTTAAATGATTTTTGTTTTACAGTATTGCCTTGAGCATCAACAACTGACTCTTCACCTAATCCGTCCATCATAACTTTAGCTACTTGATCATTTGCATGAGACCAAATATCTACAACCTTGTTATACCGCTCACCATCAGTGACTAATCCAGAGGCATACTGACTTTGAATTTCATTCACTTCTCTATCAGCAGCTTTAATAATATCTACTTTTTTAGCAGGGATAGCCATATCCTCAATACCAAAAGATACGCCTGAAATAGTGGCGTACCTGAAACCTAAGTACATCAACTGATCCGCTAATATTACCGTATCCTTGTTTCCAAGGTGCCTATAACTATAATTAATTAGTCTTGATATGTTCTTTTTAGTCATATCACAATTAACCACTTCATATGGCATACGATCAGGAACTACTTCCCAAATCAGGGCACGACCGACTGTTGTTTCTACCCTATGCGTTTTGTCTTCGGTATCGCCAAGTTCGTTAACTATTTTTTCAGTGATACGTAGTTGTATTTTTGATTGTAGCTCTACAGATTTAGCTAATAATGCTTTGTGAATTTCACCCACACTTCCAAAAATACTACCATCTCCTTTGGCATTAATTTTTTCTCGACTAATATAATAAAGACCTAATACAACGTCTTGCGATGGATTAATTACTGGCTCACCATTCGCAGGCGACAATATATTATTTGTTGCCATCATCAAAGTGCGAGCTTCCAGCTGCGCTTCTATTGACAACGGAATATGAACTGCCATTTGATCGCCATCAAAATCCGCATTAAATGCACTACATACTAACGGATGCAGTTGTATTGCCTTACCTTCGATTAAGGTAGGCTCAAACGCTTGAATACCCAATCTATGTAATGTTGGTGCACGGTTCAATAAGATCGGATGCTCACGAATTACTTCCTCAAGTATATCCCAGACTTCCGGACCTTCTCTTTCAACCATCTTTTTTGCAGCTTTGATAGTTGTAGCTAGACCGCGAAATTGTAATTTACTAAATATAAAAGGCTTGAACAACTCCAATGCCATTTTTTTAGGCAAACCACATTGATGCAACCTTAAAGTAGGCCCGACAACAATTACAGAACGTCCTGAATAATCAACACGCTTACCTAATAAATTCTGCCTGAAACGACCTTGTTTTCCTTTGATCATGTCGGCAAGCGATTTTAAAGGACGTCTATTGGTTCCTGTTATTGCTCTTCCACGACGACCATTATCCAACAACGCATCTACAGATTCTTGTAACATCCGTTTTTCATTACGAACAATAATGTCTGGAGCGTTTAAATCCAACAAACGGTTCAAACGGTTATTTCTGTTAATTACTCTACGATATAAATCATTTAAATCAGATGTTGCAAAACGACCACCATCTAAAGGAACTAATGGACGCAATTCTGGAGGCAAAACCGGAAGAACTTTTAGAATCATCCATTCTGGACGGTTCTTAGAACTCATCAACGCATCCATAACTTTTAAGCGCTTCGAGTATTTCTTTATTTTCGTTTCAGAATTCGTTGAATTTATCTCTTCGCGTAAAGTTTCAACTTGTTCTTTTAAATCTATTGCCTTAAGCAAATCATAAATTGCTTCTGCACCCATTTTGGCGACAAAATCATCGCCATGCAGGTCTACTGCATCAAGATATTCATCATCCGTGAGTAACTGACCTTTGTCTAAAGGCGTCATGCCTGGATCCAAAATTACGAAGGACTCAAAATACAAAACTCGTTCAATTTCCCTTAAAGTCATGTCTAAAAGTAGCGCAATTCTTGAAGGTAACGACTTTAAAAACCAAATATGTGCGACTGGACTTGCTAGATCGATATGCCCCATTCTTTCACGGCGCACTTTAGATAGAGTAACTTCTACTCCACATTTTTCACAGATTACGCCACGATGTTTAAGACGCTTATATTTACCACAAAGACATTCATAATCACTTACCGGACCGAAAATTTTGGCGCAAAACAAACCATCTCTCTCAGGCTTGAAAGTACGATAATTTATAGTTTCCGGTTTTTTAACTTCCCCATAAGACCAAGAGCGGATCATATCAGGTGAAGCCAAACCAATGCTGATGCCATCAAAATCATCAGCACGACCTTGTCTTTTTAGAAAATTCATTAAATCTTTCAAGAGCTTATCCTCTTTAAATAGTTTCTGGTGTAATCCAGAACAGGCATAAACACAATGTGTGTACCCCTTTTGTGCAAATGTCGGTATTGTCCTTAAATAAGTAGGTTTATTAGTTAAGACCTATTTATTTAAGCCACAGATGTTTTGAATATTTCATAGAGTGCATTAAAGATGTGTATTTCATGCACTCTATGCACAAGCTCTATTCTCGCTGCAATTCAATGTTAACGGCCAATGATCGTATTTCTTTGATTAGAACATTAAATGATTCAGGCATGCCAGCTTCCATTTTATGATCACCGTCTACAATATTTTTATACATACGAGTTCTACCAGTAACATCATCCGACTTAACAGTTAGCATTTCTTGTAACGTGTAAGCGGCGCCGTATGCTTCTAATGCCCAAACTTCCATCTCTCCGAAACGCTGCCCGCCAAACTGAGCTTTACCACCCAATGGTTGCTGAGTGACAAGACTGTAGGGACCCGTTGAACGTGCATGCATTTTATCATCAACCAAGTGATTCAATTTAAGCATATACATATATCCGACCGTCACTTCACGCTCAAATGGTTCGCCCGTCAATCCATCATAAAGTGTAATTTGCCCATGTTCTGGCAAATCAGCCAACTTGAGCATGGTACGTATTTCATCTTCGCTAGCACCATCGAAAACTGGCGTTGCCATTGGAACACCACCAACCAAGTTAGTTGCCATTTCGAGAATTTCTTGATCAGAAAACGAATCAAGATCTTCTTTACGACCACTACTGTTATAGATTTTGTCCAAATAATCTCTAATAGCTGTTACTTTGGCCTTTTCAACATCATATTTTGCTTCAAGCATTTTACCAATCTTGATGCCTAATCCTTTTGCTGCCCATCCCAAATGTGTTTCAAGAACCTGTCCAACGTTCATTCGCGAAGGAACACCCAATGGATTTAATACAATATCCACCGGATTACCATCTGCAGTATAAGGCATGTCTTCTATAGGTCTAATCATAGAAATAACACCTTTATTACCGTGACGACCGGCCATTTTATCACCAGGCTGTATACGCCTTTTAACTGCTAAATAGACCTTAACCATTTTCAAAACACCAGGTGCTAAATCATCACCCATAGTTATTTTTTTTCGTTTAACTTCAAACTTCTCGTCAAAATCCTTTCTTTGTTGTTCAACTTGGCCGATAACAGTTTCAAGCTGAAGGTTGATATCCTCATCCTTCATTTTAATCTTAAGCCATTCAGAATTTCTAAGACCATTTAGATAATCTTTAGTCACTTCTGTACCTGCTTTAAGACTGCCGGGCCCAGATAGTGCAACTTTACCAATCAGTAATCTAGCAACCCGTGCAAAAATATCTTCTTCAAGAATTTTGAGCTGGTCATCTAGGTCTTTTCTGTAACGATTTATTTCATCTTGCTCAATATCTAAAGCTCGTTGATCTTTCTTGACACCATCTCGCGTAAAAACCTGAACATCAATTACTGTTCCTTCGATACTACCCGGCACACGCAATGAAGTATCTTTTACATCAGCAGCTTTTTCTCCAAAAATAGCACGAAGCAACTTTTCTTCCGGTGTTAGTTGAGTCTCACCTTTAGGTGTTACTTTACCAACAAGAATATCACCACCCTTTACTTCCGCGCCTACATAAACAATACCTGAAGCATCGAGTTTAGAAAGCGCTTCTTCACTTACATTCGGAATATCAGCAGTAATCTCTTCAGGACTATGCTTAGTATCTCGAGCAACACAAGTTTTTTCTTCAATATGAATGGTTGTAAAGCGATCTTCTTTTACGACTCGTTCGGATACTAAAATAGAATCCTCAAAGTTATAACCATTCCAAGGCATAAATGCTACTAACATGTTTTGCCCTAAAGCCAACTCACCCATATCTGTAGAAGGCCCATCTGCAAGGATATCGCCAGCACTTACTTTATCACCAGGCTTAACCAGCGGCTTTTGGTTAATACAAGTATTTTGATTAGAACGCGTGTATTTTGTCAGATTGTAAATATCAACGCCGGGAGCGCCGGTTTCAGTTTCAGTATCATTGACTCTAACTACAATTCTAGCGGCATCGACAGCCTCAATACTTCCGCCTCGAGCAGCAACCACGGTTACACCCGAATCTTTAGCAACAATCCGTTCCATACCAGTCCCTACCAAAGGCTTTTCGGCTCTTAAGGTCGGTACAGCCTGACGCTGCATATTTGAGCCCATCAAAGCTCGGTTAGCATCATCATGCTCAAGGAACGGTATAATAGACGCTGCGACAGATACAATCTGCTTCGAGGAAACATCCATATATTGAACTGTGTCTGACATTGCCAAGGCAAATTCATCTTTATGACGACAAGATACAAGGCCCTCAACAAGCTTTCCTTCTTCATTAACCGCGACACTGGCTTGGGCAATAACAAATTCACCCTCTTCAATTGCGGAAAGATAATCAACTTCATCAGTTACAAAACCGTCAATAACTTTTCTGTATGGCGTTTCAAGAAAACCATAGCTATTGGTGCGCGCATACACTGATAATGAATTAATTAAACCAATATTAGGACCTTCAGGTGTCTCAATTGGACATACACGCCCATAATGAGTAGCGTGGACATCTCGAACTTCAAATCCCGCACGTTCTCTTGCCAAACCACCTGGCCCCAAAGCAGAAACGCGGCGTTTGTGAGTGACTTGAGACAATGGATTGTTTTGATCCATAAACTGGGACAACTGGCTTGACCCAAAAAATTCTTTAACCGCGGCTGAAACCGGCTTAGCGTTAATAATTTCTTGTGGCATTAAACCTTCAGAATCCGCTAAAGTTAAGCGTTCTTTTACTGCCCGCTCAACCCTTACCAAACCAACTCTAAATTGATTCTCTATCATTTCGCCAACAGAACGTACGCGTCTATTTCCTAAATGATCTATATCATCGACTGTACCATTACCGTTACGAATTGAAATTAACTCTTTAAGAACATCAATGATATCGTCTTTAGTTAACGTGCCTGAACCTGTAGATTCTTCACGACCTAATCGACGATTAAACTTCATTCTTCCAACAGTAGATAAATCATATCTATCGTCAGTAAAAAATAAATTCTGAAATAGATTTTCAGCTGACTCTTTGGTTGGCGGCTCGCCAGGACGCATCATACGATAGATTTCAACCAAAGCTTCTAAAGCGTTTGTGGTTGTATCTATACGCATTGCATTACTGATATAAGGGCCATTGTCCAAATCATTAACAAACAAGGTTTTGATTTCAACAATACCACTTTCCAAACAGCGATCAATTAATGCAGGCGTTAATTCATCGTTAACATTTGCTACTAACTCACCGGTCGATTGGTCAATCAAATTATGACCAAGAATTTTGCCTGATAAATATTCTCTTGGAACCTCAACTTCAGTCAAACCAGCTTTATTCATTTCACGAATATGCTTGGCCGTAATTCTACGACCTTCTTCGACTAAAACCTGATCATTGTATTTAATGTCAAATGCAGAAATTTCACCACGCATCCTGTCAGGAATAATATGGAAAAGGCATTTATCAGCACTTAATGTAAATTTGTTTGTTTCGAAGAATATGTTAATCATATCTTCATTATCGAAACCTAAACCTCTCAGCAAAATTGTTGCTGGAATTTTTCTACGACGATCTATTCGAACATAAACACAATCTTTATGATCAAATTCAAAATCCAGCCAAGAACCACGATATGGAATGACACGTGCATTAAATAATAGCTTGCCTGACGAATGAGTCTTACCTTTGTCATGATCAAAAAAGACACCTGGAGAACGATGTAATTGAGAAACAATAACCCGCTCAGTGCCGTTTATTACAAAAGTACCGTTATCCGTCATTAAGGGTAATTCACCCATGTAAACTTCTTGCTCACGGATATCTTTAACAACCTTTGCATTAGCAGAGGCTTCTTTATCATAAATGACAAGACGCACTAATACCCTGAGTGGTGCTGCGTAAGTAGCCCCTCTTTGTTGACACTCCCTTACATCGAATGTGGGTTCGCCTAATCTATATTTGACATATTCCAGTACCGCATAACCGGAATGACTATCAATAGGAAAGACACTGGAAAATGCTGCATGTAGTCCAATGCCTACACGCTTATCAGGCGAAACGCCCGATTGCAAAAAACCGGCGTATGAATTAATTTGAGTCGCCAAGAGATAGGGAACTTCAAGTACCTCAGTACTTTTCCCAAAGTTATTTCGAATACGCTTTTTTTCGGTAAAAGAGTAGGACATATCGCTTCCAAACCTTTTCGTCATGAATTATTTCTACTGTGTATTTATTACAAACAGTAAAAGGCCGGTGACATAAGTCACCAGCCATACTTTAAGTAGAGACGCAGTTAATGCATCTCTTCAATTTTCTCAAAATTAAATATTATTTAATTTCAACAGTTGCGCCGGCTTCAGTAAGCTGCTTTTTAATATCTTCAGCTTCTGCTTTAGGTACGCCTTCTTTTATAACAGTTGGTACGCCTTCAACAGCATCTTTAGCTTCTTTTAATCCTAAACCAGTAATACCACGTACTGTTTTAATGACAGAAACCTTATTATCACCAAATGATGTTAAGATGACATCAAATTCAGTTTGCTCTTCAACAGCAGCAGCTGCAGCTGTTGGAGCCGCTGCTACAGCCGCAGCTGCAGATACGCCAAATTTTTCTTCCATCGCTGATATTAAATCAACGATTTCCATAACGGTCATGCTTGATACTGCTTCCAAAATATCGGCTTGTGAAATCGCCATTGTATATTCC
>Ga0268283_1001268_pt1 | contig 12627 bp, 9 predicted proteins | sample saktaG_13_FD_190140 | JGI IMG/M metagenome (GOLD analysis project Ga0268283, IMG submission 190140) | Saline water microbial communities from Sakinaw Lake, British Columbia, Canada - sak_2013_06_06_36m | ecosystem: Environmental > Aquatic > Non-marine Saline and Alkaline > Saline ... | reverse complement strand
TGAAAAACAAAGTTTGGGTGTGGAGTGCCACCCAAAGCAAACAGATATTCTGTATGCGTAAAACTAGACGATTAATAGCGATATGTTCGAATTATTACTATTTAATGTTACTCATCCTTAGATTTATCATCATAGTAAAATCATGCTAACCTTAGCCCATACATGGCCAACAGCAATCTTGTGACAATTGGTGACAATTAAAAACTATCTTTACTGTGCTATCAAGCACAAATTTTTTTATATTCTGCAGGTAATGCGGAGATAATTTGTAGTAAGTTTTGATGAATTACATGCAGCTTGTTCGATGAAATTCTTACATAAAAACGACTAGCTTTTTGTTAGCTTTAACTTATTAATTGGAGATTACAATATGAATTCTATTCTTAAAAAACAGGCTTAACGCTTGCATTAATAGGCGCAACCAGTTTGGCTGTAGTTTTAAATGGAATAATAACTCTGAGGTTTTTAAACTAATTGACTTTATATTCACCTCAGCATCTACCCTATATAAATAAAAGCAGTAATCGCTAAAGAAGGCCATTGAAAAGGTGCCTTAATCCATGTCGGAAAGATCTTTTATTTTTCCCGACACAGCTTTTACCGGCTTTCTTGTCAGGAACGAGCAAGACATGAAAAAAATGATAGTGATTATTGGCATCGGTGAATTAGGTGAGTTATTTGCCTATAGTTTTTTAAAGGCAGGTTATCCTGTTTATCCTGTGCTAAGAGGTATGTCTTTATCTGCTGTGGCTGACGAGATACCTGAACCAGAGTTGGTGTTATTGGCTGTTGGGGAAAATGAGTTGCATCCTGAACTTCAATCATTGCCTGAGCCCTGGCATGATCGCTTGGCGCTTTTGCAAAATGAATTATTACCGCGAGATTGGCAACGTTATGGGCTTGTTGAGCCCACTGTCATCGTGGTATGGTTCGACAAAAAGAAAGGCCGACCTTTTACTTCGCTTTTATCTTCTTATATTGCCGGACCGAAGGCTGCTTTAATAACTCAAGCCTTACAGCTTATTGAAGTCCCTTGTTGTGAGATTACTTCTGAAAATCTGTTATATGAATTAGTAAGAAAATATCTGTATATTCTTATGGTTAATATTGGCGGACTTAGGATGTCACCCGGCAGTACCGTCCATGAGCTTTGGAATGACCATCGTGATTTGGCAGAAACATTGGTTAACGAATTAATTGATATTCAGGAATGGTTAGTTCAAAGTCAATTGCCTCGTGACAAGCTAATGGCCGGTATGCTTGAAGCCTTTGATGCCGATCCTAAACATATTTGCAGAGGTCGAACGGCCACCGAGCGTTTGCACAGGATATTAGATCATGCTTCTCAAGCTGGCATCAAGGCACCGCTTTTAGAAGACATTGCTAAAGGCATATCGACTCAGGATTGATGACACCCTAACAATAAAAGTTATTAAGGCATCTGCCTTAGAAGCGACTAGGTACAAAAATTTAACCTTTATAAAAAACTACTTTATTTACTCAAGACATAAAAAAAATATGATGAACTATAGATTTATTATTATCAGCTGCTTAACGTTACTCACTATAGGTTACAGTGAACTTATAATGGCAGAACAACCAACACCTAATATTACCAATAATAGCATTGAAACCACAAAGGATACGGAGCTGTTAAATACCCTCGCCAAACTGGAAAAAGATAGTTGGGAAGCTATAAAAAAACGCGACACTGAATTCTTTCGTACTTACATGGCTCCAGAATTTAAGGCTATTTTGGTTGATGGAAGCACTGCTAATCAAGCCGATTTCGTTCGCAACCTAGATGATTTCCAACTAAGCCATTACACTATGGGAAAAGTATCTCTGCTTAGAATTAGTAATGATGTCGTCATGATTCTTTACAAAATAAATTACGAAGGTATCCAGCAAGGCAAGAAAATAAATGAATCCAATATTGAATCCACTTCTGTTTATGTCCAAAGAAAAGAAAAATGGTTAGAAATTTTTTATCAAGAAACTCAAGCTCCCAAGCTTTAAAAGGTTTGTTTAATCTAAGATAGCCTTATAGGCTATCAAATGTGCCCAAATTTTGCCCACTCTCACTAAAAAATAAATCATGTTTAATTCTTCAGGCAAGCCTCTCCTCATGGGGATTTTAAATGTTACTCCCGATAGTTTTTCTGATGGGGGACGTTTTAACACGATTACTGCTGCATTAAGTCAAGCTGAAAAAATGTTAATCGATGGCGTTGATATTATTGATATTGGCGGTGAGTCTACCCGTCCGTACTCGCTTTCAGTCTCTTCTGGTGAACAAGTTCAACGGGTTATACCAATTGTTAAAGCCATACGCTCACAATTATCAACGACTGTACAGATTAGCATTGATACCCGTTTAAGTACCGTCGCCAAATTGGCGTTGTCTGAAGGTGCTAATATAATTAATGATATTTCCGCAGGGCATAATGACCCTACTATTCTAAAAGTGGCAGCCGACTATAACTGCCCAATTATACTGATGCATATCAAAGGTACGCCTCAAACGATGCAAGATAATCCGGCTTATGAGGATGTTGTTGCCGATGTAATTGACAGTTTACAGCTTAGTGTAGAGCGGGCAAAACAGGCGGGTATCAACCCAGATAAAATTGTACTCGACCCCGGCATCGGCTTTGGTAAAACCTTTGAGCATAATCTTAAACTATTGGCGCAATTAAACCGCTTTGTTGAATTGGGCTATCCTATTTTGTTGGGTACCAGTCGAAAGAAGTTTTTAAATACCCTAACAGCGACAGAAAAGCCCGAAGACTTGGCGATTGCCACTTCGGTAACCACTGCACTGGCAGTCATGGCTGGCGTAAAAATATTACGCGTGCATGATGTTAAGGAAAATAGACAAGCCTTAGATATTGCTTGGGCAATTAAGCAAGCAACCATTGATTCTGAATAAGATTCTTAAACATAGGTAAGTTGGCCTAATTTTTTGTCCATAAGAGGTCTTACGGTCGTGTTTTGCTACGCGGTTTTTTCAGGATGGCCTCGCGGCTTCCTACTTGGGTTTCGCTACGGTTATCGTTACTGCTTCCGGTTATCTCCTTTCTGATAACAAATTTTAGTGCATACCGGACACACTAAGTTTGACAGAAAGGAATCGTTCACTCACGATTGTGTAACATAAATGAATAATGGAGAACAGGTCGAACCGACGTTTGCAAAGCCAGATCATCCCGATGTGCCTTGAGCACGACATGCCGAATAGGAACAAACGCTCGAATAACCCATTATGGCCAGAGTACAAGACTCAATTAACAGGCCGAATATATATGTGTGCAGTCGTACCCTAATCCTGAAGTGATGCAATGTTTGCAAAACGGGAGGTGTCCATATTGGGAATGACGGTACTATGAACTTGTAGTAGCGTTTGTTTGGCATACTACACGCTTGAATTTTAATCAAAACCAAAATAATTAATGGCACCAATTATGGGGGTACGTGGATTTAATGAGATTTTTACCGATATTTTATCAAGTAAAGGTTCAAAACGGCCTTTTGCTTTAAATGCTGTTATAAAACTACCATTTTGCATAGCTGGTAATATTTTCGGACCGATGCCGCCACCGATATAAACCCCTCCCGTAGCCAAACACTTTAATGCCAGGTTGCCAGCTTCTGCTCCGTAAAGCGCTACAAATAACCTGATAACTTCTGCACAACAAGGGTCTTTACCGGCCACACCCAATTTGGAAATAACAGCATTTCTATCAATATCGCTACTGTACTCAGGTACATCAATACAAGGAGAAAACCCCTGTTCACACAGAAAATCATACAATTGGCTAAAGCCAATACCCGACAATATCCGCTCGTAACTAACATGCTCGGGAGTTTGTTTTCTAAGATAAGCCAGTAACTGATCCTGCTGATGATTTTGTGCGGCAAAATCACTGTGACCACCTTCGGTTGCCATAGGATGATGCTTAGAACCATCCCAATAAAGAATGGCCTCTCCCAAACCGGTTCCTGCGGCTATAACTGCGCTGGTACCAATTTGAACTTGTGCATTAGGATTTAATTCTACCAAGTCATGCTCAGGCAAATACAACATGCCAAGCGCCATGGCTTCAAGATCATTAAGCAGCTTTACTTTTGGGGTGTTTAGTTTTATTTTTAACGCTGAGGTATCCAATAACCAAGGTAAGTTTGTGGTCTGACAGCGCTCATTAACAACCGGACCGGCCACACCAAAACAGGCGGATTCAATGGTAAGATCAAGCGGCAAGAACAAATTTAAAATATCATCAAATTCTCGGTAGTGTTGGCTGGCATAGGTTTGTTCTTGCAAGCAAGTGATTAAGCCGTTTGTATCTTTAGTAAGAATTGACAAGACTGTTTTTGTGCCGCCTATATCGCCTGCCAGTATCACTATAAAACTCCTTTATTTATTGTCGAGTAGGTGTATTAAAGCATCTAGGATGCCATTTGCAACTTTATGAGGTGGCAAGCGATAAAAAGCCTGCCAAGCCATGGAAACTGTCTCGTCATAATTACCTGCCTGTTCAGGATGAACCTGTAACCAACTAAGTCTGACTGCATGACCGAGAATAATGTCGGTTAATAAGGTATCGTCGATATGTAAGTCTTTATTATCTCTAAAAATTGACGCAATTGCTTTTAAAGCCTCTACGGTTAATTGACGATAAACAGGTGCCTGGATTTTATTAAGCAAATGGTTGACGTGTATTTTAAAACTTTGTTCACCTTCGGTCATCTGTGAAAGCGTATTTTCACTATCCAGTCTGTTTTTACTATTGAGCTTTTCAGCCATCATTAATCCTTTGCAATGATGAAGAATATCCCAAACATTGGTATAAAACGCCTTGTTTTCTCTACCAACACTGCCTTGTTGTTCCCGCCACTCATACCAATCAACAACTTCCCCAGACATTTTTGGATCCATTGCTGGCGAGAAACGCGCGCTGGTTAGTTTACGACAATCACCTTCGTAGTTTAGCGTTTCTGCAAGTTCAAGCTGATCTTCAGTATGACTAAAGTCTTCAAGGGTTTCTTTTAGTTTTTTGGATAATTGATAAGGCGCTAAAGCAAGAATTTCATTAAAGGCCTGATCTAATGAGCCACAACCTGATTCTCTTTTTTGTCTGACGATGATTAACTGAAGAAGATGTCCAACTCTTATGGTGTGCATATCGGTAAACAATTCCGGATTGGATTTGATTAACATTCCCATATTTAGCACCAATTCCTGAATAATAATGTGCTCACTGGCATCACTATTATACGTTTTGATAATTTGCAAAATCTCAAAGGAATCAGCAGGACTTGTTAAAGTCGCTTTTCCACTATAAGCTCGACCTAACGTTAGTGCATGTTGACGAACCAGAATTTCAGTTGCTGCTTGTTCCAGATTAATATCGTATTTACCCAGTAAACCGGCACAACGTCTAACGATAGCCCAAACATGTTGATCGCCTGCCCGCTCATAGATTTCTTCAAGTAAATCGCGCACACTGGCAACCGAACCAGCATCAGTTGATATTCCTGTCGCAAAATTAAGACCGTGTCGCAGGCTTAACAAGGCTAGGGCTTCTAATTGGGCATAGATATTTGAATTGGTTTTTAATTGCCCGATAAGCATTTCATCCTCAGTAATTTCCCATTCTGTCAATAACCAAACATCTAAGGGCTTTGAATTATCACTATTAAGCAGTAAAGCCTGAAAAAAAGGTCGTTCAATGTCTTCCCAAGATGCTTTGGAAAACTCAAAATCATGTAGATAGTTAATCTTTTCATGACTTGCTGTTTCTGCAAAATCCAGAAGTGTACCCAGTTGTAAAGAAATACCTTGAGATGACCCTTGCTGCAGCTCTTTAATAAACTCGATGAGTATTTCACTATCATGACTATCCAACATATTTTGCTTGATAGTCATGGCAATTAAAGGATTTCCCTCTCTGTCCCAATGTTTATGTATGTAGGACAATTCCAGACGTAAGCGTTGAATAAGTAAACGGTTGTCCAATGCAAAATAAAAACCTTTTTGATTAAGACACTGAGGCAAAAAAAGCAGTGGCTCGCCGGCCAAATTATACATCTTGGACGTTGACAAGGTTCGTAACTGCCTTAAAGGTCTGCCGGTGAGGCCAATACGATCATTTCTACCGACGTGCGTATAAGCCGCAGCCAATTCAATGGCTTCTCTGATCTGAATTGGGGCAATTTCAGCGAGGGTTTGTGTCTTAATACCGTGCTTTTTTAAGCTATATTGCACCTCTTCATCCTGAGCCAGTAACTGAATTTGTAGCTTATAGTCTTGAGTCTTTTTGACATCTTTATGACGACCCAGTGGGTCTATATCCTCAATTTTAAGCAAACCATCCTGAATAAGGCAGCCCAATATAAAAAGACTTTGCGCCCAAACCAGGGGAATATTTTCATTGGGGATACGTTCTTGACTATGAGGATTGGCTTTTTCAGCGGCGATCAACTCTTTTGGAACACTATACAGTTCAGGTAATAATAGCTGACCATTTTGCTCGACCAATAAACTTTCCAGCTTACTGCGATAACCTAAAGCGGCTTCTTCATTACCGGCACATAGATTATTAAGCAGTAAATAGGTAAAAAACAATGGCCATTCACATTCAATATCCATAAACTGTTTTAGTTCATGAGGATCATAATGGAGACGCTGACTATCTTCTATGGCTGTTTGATGACCATCTAGCAAAAAGCGCTTACAACCGTAACGGCCTTCCAGTTTTTCGATAATAAGCGCTTCTGTTTTTGCCCGAATGACCTGATTATCAACTGCAAAAGCAGGAAAACCTGTGACACTAAGAACCGCTGAATCGACTTCTTTAGAAATAGATTCTCGGGGTAAAAGAGATTCCAGCGTAATTCGGGTTCTAGCAATGTCATCACTAATCACATGGACAACAGAAGCTTGCCCACCGTCCTTGCCAAATAAATTAAATCCCGACAATGCTTCCAAAGCAGCTTTTGCCATGCCGATAGAACTGGCATTTAACTCGGCTATTCCATGATTTATCTTGTTACCACGCTCCCAAATACCATAATCGGGTGTACGGTAGGTGCGACTAATATAATGAACGAGATTCTGTACAAAATTAACTTCATCAATCGTAAACACGATTCTTAAGCCGGAGGCTGTCATTTGTGCCAACATCAATAAAAATAAGGACGTGGCATCCAATTGTAAATGTCCCCACTCATCATCACCTACCACAATCCCTCCGGATTTTGTGTCGTATTTGGCGTGCAAGGCATCCAACGGATTTTGTGACTGTTTGAATTTTTCAACTTTTGGTGCTTGCCGCATCATTGCGGTTAACAAGCCTCGCATAAGCTTTACAACACTTTGCTCCAAAGCATAGGTACACCCCTGATTTTCATTAGCGCGCCGATAGGCCAACGCCAAACCCCATGCCGAAAGAATACTGTAAACATTATCTCTTACCCAGGCATCAGTATAATTTCCATGCACAGTAACAGCGGTACTGGCAGGCAGTAAACCCGTTACCCAATCCTGCCTGTTAAGTATAATATCTTGTACTTGCTTATAGTAAGCATCCAGTTTTTCGTTGGATTCATTAAGTTTCATGATAGGTGCTGTATTGATTTCCAGTAAAAACGTTATATATTAAAAATCAAGCAGATGTTGTGCCATTAATTATGTTATTAACCATTAGCATTTTATAAGAACTGATTTACCCGTTTACTTGCCGCAACATTTATCTTATTTGCAGGTTTATGTTGGTCAATTAAGGAGTTCTATTTTTAAGTTAAAATAACTAAAAATTAATATTTACCAAATAAAGTGGAAATCAATCTATTTTTCGCACCAAACTAACCCAAACATTGCCATTCGCACCGAAAAAGTGCCGTTTTAAATGCTTATTTATAAAAAATACGCCTCAAAAAAATCATCAAACAAACCAGAAAAAATCAAACCAAACATAATGTTATAGCTTGTCCAAAATTCTGAAATTAAAATAGTGCTTTTACTTAAGGGTTCATTTAAACTGATTAAAATTAATCAGTCTTCTACCTTAAATCACCACGTTTTTCCTGATTTATCCCTTGTAATTCCCATCTAAATCTATCGGACTTTTCTAATGAATCAGCTTACGCCGGAAGGCCAGCAAATAATCAATAACATTGCGCAGCGTTATAATTTTAGCCCTGAAGCCGTGTTTAGCATGTTGCAATCAGTTATAAACGGCAATGGCTCTATGGCTCAATTTAATCATAGAGAATTTGGCGGTTCCGGCCAATGGATGAGGGGTGGCATGATCATGTTAGGTGATATGTTTAATAATGGCTTAAAAAACAGTGTCGGCGGATTATGTCAAGAGCTTGCCAATCTGATTGCCAATCAACCAGGGCTTATTCAACCGGGTAGTTTTCAGTCACAAAGCCAAGGCAATCAGGAACAAAGCAACTTTGGTGGCAACTACTCTAATACAGGTAATCAGCAGCAACAAAATAACGCCGGACCTTCTGGACCAGTTAGTTTGTTTGTCCCGCCGCCTGCCGGTAGCTCTGGAAACTGGTGGCCTGCAGGCCTGCAATTTCCAAGTAGCACTGGCTCGCAAAATAATGTGCGTTATGCTTATTTTGCTACCATTCGCAGACTGGCTATTGTTGTTAATGGACAGGTTACGCTTTACGATACACTGGATCATCAAATTGGTGGTTTTTCCCAACAGCAATCAGTCGGCGGATCTATTACTTTTACCAGTCAATACGGACTGGTCGATGTTAAATCGCTACCGATTATCTCTATCGATAACGTTCCCTTCCAAACACCGACGCAATCACCATCAGCACCTTCATACAGTCAAAACAACCCTATCTACAGCGAAGATATCAATCAAGATGCAGATATATTTGGTGCGCTTGAGAAGTTGGCCAGCTTGAAAGATAAAAACATATTAACTGACTCTGAGTTCACTGCAAAGAAAGCAGAGCTACTAGCCAGATTATAATTTTAAATCAAATAATGTATTCGCTAACCGATTTAGACGGCTGGCGAATTACTTTTTAAGAACGGGTTTATATCCACGATAATCTTGGCTTGATTCGAGCCTACAATTATTATCTCCCCTAAAAACATAATATCCTCCGTTTGAAACATAGGATAAAAAACGTGAGATATAGGACTTATCAACGTTAGTTAGAACCTTTTGGCTTTTGCTTTCTGGCTTCTTTTTTTGCGGCTTTTTCAGCACGAATAATTGTAAGCTCGGCGAGTTCCTGCTCCATCATCTCGGGTGTTTCATAGCTCATTCTACCGATCATACCGGCACGCAACTCAGCTAAAAGAATTTTAGAAACCCTGTCCATATCAACACGACCTCCTGAACGCAAACAACCACGGCTTTTACCAATCGCTTCAAGAAGCTCTAGCTCAGAAGCGGGAAGTTGTTCAAGTTGAAAACGTGTTTTTACATGCTCCGGATAGTGCTGTAACAAATAGTCAGCCGCAAAATAAGCTATTTGTTCATGGTTAATCGCCGTATCTTTAATAGCTCCGGTGGTTGCTAATCGGTAACCCGTATTTTTATTTTCAAGGTTAGCCCACAAAACGCCCGGCGTATCTAATAAAACAATGCCATTTCCTATCGCTATACGTTGCTGCATTTTTGTAATAGCGGGCTCATTTCCTGTCTTGGCGATCATCCTGCCAGCCAGTATATTAATAAGTGTCGACTTACCCACATTGGGTATTCCAACAATTAGAGTATTAATCAGCCTGCCACTGGGCGCTTTATCAGGTAACATCTTGTGGCACAAATCGGATAACTGGCGGATTTTTTCCGGATGTTCAATGGTTACCGCCAATGTCCTAACGCTTTGCTCCTGCTCTAAATAGTTTTGCCATTGCTGAGTGATTTCGGGATCGGCAAGATCGCTTTTACTGAGTATTTTTATGCAAGGTTTATCACCTCGCAAAGTTTCAAGCATTGGATTTTGGCTACTGAACGGTATACGCGCATCCAGCACTTCAATAACGATATCAACTTGGTGCAAAGTTTGTTTAATCTCTTTACTGGCCTTGTGCATATGACCGGGGTACCACTGAATTAGCATAATTTTTAATAGATGAAGATGAATAGTGTGCGTAAAATAAACCCAACATTAACACTTGCTGACCTAATAAAATTAGGTTTTAAATAACTCACCCAGTAAAACTGGCATGAAGTGTTATGTTTTTAGTCTAGTACTTAAACCCACACCATACCAGATTGACGGCTTATTAAGTAGGAATTTCAACAATATGAAAGAGATATCAGTCACAAGCAGTTTTTACGCTTACTTATCCAGAATAAGATGGATTAAACGCTGGGGACTTAAACGTAATGCACATGATGAAAACGTGATGGAACATAGCTGGGAAGTGTCTGTGATTGCACATACCCTGGCTTTGATAAAAAACCGTTACTATGGAGGAGCTGTCGACGCAAATGCTATTGCCACTGCTGCGCTTTATCATGATATTACTGAAGTCATTACCGGTGATTTACCGACACCAATCAAGTATCACTCATCAGCAATTAATGCGGCCTATAAGCAAATTGAAAAGCAAGCTGAACTTGAATTACTGGCATTACTTCCTCTGGAACTGCGCGCAGATTTTGAATCACTCATTCATCATGACAAATTACCTGAAGAACACATCAAAATCATTAAGGCAGCCGATAAAATATCAGCTTATCTTAAATGTCAGGCTGAACTAAAAGCCGGCAATAAAGAGTTTGAAATCGCTGCTGAACAAATTTCTCTTGCTATCGGCGAGTCTGACCAACCAGAAGTCATGTTTTTTATGCAAGCTTTTGCGCCTAGTTGCGGATTAACCTTGGATGGTTTAATGAAAACGAATTAAGCTGAGTCTTCTAAGGTTTTTGTCCGCCACAAAGACATAGAGAAAAACAATCTCTGCAATAATTTCCACAGACTCACATTTTATGAATGATGCAGAATCCCTAAATTTGTAGCAGTTTATTCTCATCCACCTTGAATACTCATAACAATAACTTTTTCAGGATTTCCACAATTCAATAGCATAAGCATCGAGAGCATCAACAATATTCAAGTTAGTATTACTAACGTTTCGAAGTTCTTTTAGTCTTGATTGATAGGCCTCCAGTGTTATACCTGCACCTTCTTGTTGTCCTGTTAACCGATTTTTACAACATTTATCCCATCGCAATTGTTCTTTGACATTGAGCGTACTTGGGTAATTTCTTGCTCGGTATCTAAATAACATCTCAGACAAACGTGTATCAGAAAAAGTAAATCCTGCTTTTGCTAACTGCCCAGGAGACATTGCTCGTATTTTTTCCATTTTTTGCTTGTCTGGATCAGAAAAAAAGCCGCCAGAGTATATACACAGATCGGGATCAGAACTCTGTTCTGAATAGGCACGACCACTAAATACAGACGATATTTTTTTAGTTAATCCGGATGCCGCCTTAATCTTGTCACTGTTTATAAGACATTCAGCTAAATCAATCGTCAGTCTTTGTGCATCATCCTGCCTGATAACCGACAGAGGGGCTAAAACGGGACATTTATTAATGTGCACCGTTTGTAAAGGTATTCTGACAACGCCTTCTGGTAAGTCATTGGTAGCGGTAAAAATACGCTGCTGAATATCTTCTATTGATAAGCTAAATAAGGGTTCAGGGTCAACTGACAAATCATAAACGATAACACCATTGGTATTGGTAGGATGTTTACAAAGTGGTAAGACTATAGCCAAAGAATTCTTGGCTGCTGCGTATTTACCGGAAATATGCACGACAGGTATAAAACTACCCAACTGAAGCAACTCAACAACCTTGGTTTTAACACGATGCTTCAAAAGAAACTGATAAAGCTTTGGTTGTGCTTGCTTAACGAGTCTTGCAAGACCTATTGTAGCGTGAACATCAGATAATGCATCATGGGCTGATTCATGAACAATGCCGTTGGCAATGGTTAATTGATCGAGCCGTAAACTGGGCTTGCCTTCTTCATTAACAGGCCATTGGATTCCTTCTGGTCTAAGTGCTCTTGCCGCTCTAACAACATCGATAATATCCCAGCGAGTATTACTGTTTTGCCATTCTCGTGCGTAGGGATCATAAAAATTTCGATATAAGCAATTTCTGGTAACCTCATCATCAAAACGAAGATTGTTATAACCTAATGTACAGGTATTAGGCTGAGAAATTTGCTTGTGTATTTGGTTAATGAATTCGGCTTCACAAACTCCTTTTTGCTCTGCCAACTGAGGTGTAATGCCTGTAATAAGGCAAGCATCAGGATTTGGGAGATAATCGGGCGCTGGTTTACAATAAACAACTAAAGGATCATCGATTATATTTAAATCTTCGTCTGTTCGTAGCCCTGCAAATTGGACCGGCCGGTCTCGTTGTGGATCAGTTCCAAAAGTCTCGTAATCGTGCCAATAAAAAGTTTGTGCCATAATTACGATATATAATGTCTATTAAATAGTTACAAAAGCTCTTAAAACATCAACTCGACTAATAACACCTACCATCTCACCCTCTTGAAAAACCGGAAAACTTCTAACTGATGACTTCTGGAATTTTTCAGCCA
>Ga0268283_1001266_pt1 | contig 12640 bp, 8 predicted proteins | sample saktaG_13_FD_190140 | JGI IMG/M metagenome (GOLD analysis project Ga0268283, IMG submission 190140) | Saline water microbial communities from Sakinaw Lake, British Columbia, Canada - sak_2013_06_06_36m | ecosystem: Environmental > Aquatic > Non-marine Saline and Alkaline > Saline ... | reverse complement strand
TATCCTTATGTTGAATGGGTAAAAAACTGGCCATCAGCTGATATCAAGCAATCTAAAAAGAAATTTAAGGATCAGTTCAACTCTGTCATATTTGGGCTAAAACAGCAGGAGCTAAGCAATCCGGTTGCTGTTCTTGCAACTTCTCCAATTGAATTCTGGATCCTTGACCAAGGGAATAAAACAGTCTTCAGAGTTCAAAATGGGGTGGGTGATATCCCCCACTCTATATCGAAATCTGGTCTTGATTTATCATCGCTGGTTGGAATATGTGCCGGTCCAAATTCTGACATTTTGTTTACTGATTCAAAAACTCAGAAAATATACAGAATTTCTCCCGAGAAAAAGAAACCGGAAGTAGTAAACGATTCCCTGGTATTGGAACAACCTACAGGAATTGCTTATTCTTCGTCAGAGAATGAAATATGGGTCGTCGAATCCAAAGCTCATCGGATTGCTGTGCTTAATCAAAAAGGAGAACTCATAAAGAGAATTGGTCACCGCGGAAATGCTGAAGGTGAGTTTAACTACCCGACACATATTTGGATTGATAAGAAGGGATACATTTATATCAATGATGCTTTGAACTTCAGGATACAGGTGCTGAATTCGGATGGGGATGTAATTTCCGTTTTCGGTAAAGCCGGAGATGCAAGCGGATTCCTGGCCCGTCCGAAAGGAATTGCAACAGATTCATTTGGCAATATATATGTTGTTGATGCTCTTTTTCATCTGGTACAGGTTTTTGACCTGAAGGGAGATTTTTTGTACACATTTGGTAATCAAGGGCATGGCAACGGAGAGTTTTGGCTACCTTCAGGAATTTTTATCGATTCACTCGACAATATTTATGTGGCTGACACGTATAACTCCAGGATACAGGTTTTTAAATTAATTTACGCAGAAAACAAGTAGAATACCATGATTGGAAAAACATTAATTAAAAAAGATATTGTTATTACACGCATGCATCAGGCAGGCTTGTGACTATGGATAATAAATTAGAACTCATGAATAAACTTTTAACTCTCTCCCTGCTTTATTTATTATGGCTACCTACCATAGTAAATGCTCAATCTATTGTAAACACTAAACATAATTTAACCGTCAGCGGTCCGGGAACATTAAAAGCAACAAACGAGACTGATATTTGCTTATTCTGCCATACAACGCACAACAACAACCCGGTTGCACCACAATGGAACAGGAAAAGTTCTGGATTAAATTATACTTTATATACTAGCTCAACCTTAAATGCATTGCCAGGGCAGCCCGATGGGTCCTCAATTCTTTGCCTTTCCTGCCATGACGGAACTGTAGCTTTGGGAAGTGTACTTAATCGCAAAGCTGCTATCAACTTTTCGTCAGGTGGTTTCATACCTTCCGGTGCAAGTAATCTTACCAAGAGCCTTAGAAATGACCATCCGGTTTCCTTTACTTATGATGCCAGCCTGGCCTCTGCCGATGGACAGCTTAAAACACCTACAGCCATAACACCGCCGGTTACTTTACAGAATGGCAAAATGCAATGTACTTCGTGCCATGATCCTCATAAGAATATTGTTTCTGATTTCCTGGTGGCCACTTCACAAAATTCAAATTTATGCAATAGTTGTCATCAGCGAACTTACTGGACTTTAAGCAGCCACAATAACTCAACCAAAATGTGGAATGGTGTTGCGCCTGATCCATGGCCATATACCGACCCGTCCATGATAACAGTTGCACAGAATGCCTGTGAAAACTGTCACAATCCTCATAATGGAGCAAGTGATATAATGCTCTTAAAGTATCAGGCCGAAGAAAACAATTGCCTGGACTGCCATGATGGAAATGCGTCTTCAAAAAACATCGCTGTTCAATTTTCTAAAACTTACAGGCATAACATAACGAATTATAAAAACGTACATGTAGCCAACGAAGCTACCCAAGTTACCTCAATGCACGTTGAATGTGTTGATTGTCACAACCCCCATGCTGCAAAAAGCAGTACTGCAGCTGCCCCTGCTGTAAATGGATTTTTAACCGGGGTAAAAGGGATAAGTCAGAATGGTACGGATGTAAATCCTGCAGTAAATTCGTATGAGATTTGTTATCGTTGCCATGCAGGAAGTTCAGGGGCACCTCCTCCGGCAACGGCCAGGGTAATTATACAAAATAATACACGGCTCGAATTTGCCCCGGGCAATCCATCTTTTCACTCGGTTGCAGCTGTTGGAGTAAATACAAGTGTTCCCAGCCTCATTGCCCCGTGGACTACAACCAGTAGAATGTATTGTACTGATTGTCATGCTAGCGATGGTGCCTCTTCACCTGCAGGGCCTCATGGTTCTATTTATCCTCACATCCTGAAACGCCAGTATTCCACAGCAGACAATACTGTTGAATCGACAAGCGCTTACGCCTTGTGCTACAATTGCCATAGCCGTGCAACGATTTTAAGTGATAATTCGTTTAAAGAACACAGCAAACATATTCAAGGCGAAAAAACTCCTTGTAATGCTTGCCATGACCCTCACGGTATTAACAACCCTCAGGGCAATTCAACCAATAACTCGAACCTGATCAATTTCTCAACTAGTATTGTTACATCTAGTCCGGGAAATGGAGCTATACGATTTGAAGACCAGGGAGTTAACCGGGGAAGTTGCTACCTTACATGCCATGGACAGAATCATAATGGGTGGAGTTACTAGAAAAATGAGGGCTTACTGATATGAAGATTTTCAGTTTCCGTGTAAAAATTATTGGAACTATCATTCTGGTGGTTTCTGTTTGCTCTTTTTTATCTTTTACCGTATTTAATATTTTTATTAAAGATAAATTGGTAATTCAGAAAGAACGCACATATAACCAGATCAATCTTTTAAAAGATCAGTATTATTTTACGATCAGTCAACATGATGGCAGAATAATCAAATCAATGTTGAAAAACCTGGAGAAAAATAAAGATGTTCTCCGGACTTATCTTGTAAATTCCAGCTTAAAGGTATCATACCCTGAAAACTATAAGTCCTTGGGTAAAGATACTCTTCAGTTTAAGAATTTATTTTCACAGAAAAAGGACATTTCAATTAATAACCACCGCGATGATCCTATTCCTTTCCACCGAATTTTTATCAGGATGCAGAATGCTTCATCCTGCTACGGGTGCCACGATCCTTCGCAAAAATACCTGGGAATGATTGTAATGGATATGGCTAACCGCGAAACATCAGGAATAATTGATTTTAGCAGGAAGTTTTCATTTTATTATACTATCTTTATTTTACTGACTATTTTTGGACTTGTTGCCTACCTGCATTACAAATATATCAGAAAATCATTAAATCAATTCAGATCAGCCATAATGATGATAAACGAAGGTAATCTTGAACAAAGACTTGCCATTCCTGAGGTGCAGGAGTTGGGGAGCCTTGGAAGAGACTTCAACAAGATGGTGGGCACTTTTGAAAAAGCACAAAAAGAACTGCAAATATACCATCATAAAGAGCTGCAAAATTCGCAGAAACTTGCCACCATTGGTGAAATGTCGGCACGCATAGCTCATGAAATACGAAATCCAATAACCGGGATCGCCAGGGCTATGGAAATTATTGTTGCCGACATGAAAGATTCGGATCATAAACCTATACTGGAGGAAATCCAAAGACAAGCTAACCGGGTAAACCAGGCTATTTCTAATATGTTGAAATTTTCACGGTCAAAAGAAATTTTTCTTGAGCAAGGTGATATTAATGAAGTAATTAAGTCACTTGTGTTTTTTCTCCAATACCAGGCACATGATAAAAAAATTAATTTCGAATTGGACATTTCTGCAGATATACCCGTTTTTCAGTTCGATCACGAGTTGATTGAAAATGTACTTCTCAATTTAAGTTTTAATTCCATACAAGCCATTCCTGATGAAGGAACAATAAAATACTCAACCAGATACCAAGCCGATGAAAAACTCATTATAATTTCAGTTCGGGATAACGGTTGCGGCATAGATCATGAAACAGGAACCGAAATCTTTAAACCGTTTTTTACTACCAATACTAAAGGAACCGGTCTGGGGCTTGCCATTTCAAAGGATATCATCGAAAAACACCGTGGAGAGTTAAAGTATGTAAATAATGAAGATAAGGGTTGTACTTTCTTGATTATATTGCCTGTTTAAGAATTGCATCTTCGATTAATTGTTAATTAATATTTTATATGAAGCAACTAAAAATACTGATAATTGAGGATGAGAAGTTGATACGCTGGTCGCTCGAAAAGCATCTGAGCTCAGAAGGTTATACAGTTTTTATAGCTGAATCAGGCGAAGAAGGTATTAAACAATTTGAACTAAACAGACCTGAGGTGGTATTCATTGACAATAAACTGCCCGGCATGCAAGGATTAGATGTTATTTTAAAAATAAAATCCCTTGATGAAGAAGCTATTCTTGTATTTATGACTGCCTACGGATCAATTGAAACGGCCGTTAACGCAATGAAAGTAGGAGCATCTGAATACATCAATAAACCTTTTGCTTTTGAGGAAATTGATGTGATCCTGGAAAATATTAAAAACAAAATCAGCATCATCAAAGAAATCCAGTTATTACGAAGGCAGCAAAAAGATATAGTTACTTTTGACCATATTATTGGTGAAGCGCCACTTTTCAAGCAGATCATACAGCTTTCGAGAAAAATTGCTAAGACAAAATCCACTACAATTTTGTTGCTGGGCGAGAGCGGGACAGGGAAAGATATGTTTGCTCATGCTATTCATAATGAAAGCGACCGTAATCAAAAACCATTTGTTACTATTAATTGTTCCTCATTACCCGAAACGCTGCTGGAAAGCGAACTTTTTGGCCACGAAAAAGGGGCCTTTACGGATGCACGTCACTTAAAAAAAGGGCTTTTTGAAATTGCCGAAGGCGGTACTGTTTTCCTGGATGAAATCGGTGAGATAAACCAGGCAACCCAGATTAAATTACTTGGAGTACTTGAAAACAGAGTTGTGCGCCGATTGGGCGGAACTGTAAATATACCCGTGGATATCAGAATTATAGCCGCAACAAACCGTGATTTAAAAAAAGCTGTTGATGAGAAATTGTTCAGAGAAGATTTATATTACAGACTTAAGGTGTTTCAGATAAATCTGCCTTCGTTACGCGAAAGGGTTCAGGATATCCCTATCCTGGCTGAGTATTTTATAAAATATTATAACCATCAGTTCCAGAAAAATATTACAGAAATTAATGATACCGTACGGCGATTATTAATGCACTATTCCTGGCCTGGAAATGTAAGGGAACTCAGAAATGTGATTGAACGCGCGGTTATCCTCGAAACCATGGGTACGCTTCAGGCAGAAAGTCTTCCAGGCGAAATTGTAGCAAACCATGAAAATATCAGGACTCAAGGTGAAATCCCTGATAATACTTCATCCATTGCAGATACACTACATTTGCCTTTTGAAATAAGTATACCTAAAGCAGGACTTTCATTATACGAAATTGAAAAACAAATTATTCAGCAGGCTCTTTATAAAACTGGTAACAATCAAACCCAGACATCAAAATTGCTTGGGATTTCGAGGGATACACTCAGGTATAAAGTAAAAAAATACAAGCTATAAACAACTATGGGTCATATAACCCACATGAAATGGGTTATATGACCCATACAAATATGTAATTTCAAGAATTGTCGCTTTCTATCCTATGTTATATGAAGTAAACTATATTTTACTTAACTTCAAGTACTTAATTCCATTTCAGTCTGGAATTTCGTAAAATCCGCGTTTGGGTTTTGGATAAGGCTTTATTCGAAAACATGTTCAGGGCGATGAAAGACAATCATCAAACCATTGTTATTCTGATAGTTAATTAAGTTTAACCATGAGAAATTATTTTTATATTAATAAACGTATCAAATCAAAATAACACAATAAGAACCTGATCTTGAATATGACAATATTTTAAAAACTACTGTATGTGTCTGATAACGTATTATATATAGTTTTTGGCATATAATTTGTTTTATGAATGTAAAGATTTTTAACTAACCCAAAACAACAAAACCAAATGAAAAAATTTAACCTATTTCTCACTGTAGCAACCTTGGTTGTTTTATCACAATTCGGGTATGCACAAATTAGCGGTTCTAAGCATGATTTCTCGTCAGCAACCTGGAACACAACAGTTGGCAAAGAAATATGCGTAGTATGCCATACTCCGCATAATGCAAATACTTCGGTAGCAAATGCACCTTTATGGAATCACGCCATTTCCGCAGTTGCATCTTACACTCTATACTCAAATGCTGCTACCATGAATTCTGTTGTCGGACAACCAGACGGAAGTTCAAAATTATGCCTGAGTTGCCATGATGGTACAGTAGCACTTGAAAATTTTGGCGGTGTTACTACTGGTTCAAACACAATATCAGGCACTGCACTTGTTGGAACAGATTTAAGTAATGATCATCCTATTTCTATGACCTATGATGCAGCATTGGCTACAACTGATGGCGGTTTGTTTAATCCAACTACCAAATTATCAGGTATCGGCGGAGTAACTGCTACCATTAACAGTTCTATGCTTTTTGCCGGAAAAATGCAATGTGCCTCATGCCACGATGTACATAACAGTGGAAACCTAGCCGGTCTTTTACTAAAATCAAATGCAGGAAGTGCATTATGCTTAACCTGTCATAACAAATAAAGGATATAGTATCTTTTTAACCTTAAAACACCAAAAAAGGGCGGAATAATTTCGCCCTTTTTTGGTATACTTAACCGCTGAAGACCATTTCGGGATTCTCATATTACCAATAACCAATACTTTTGTAAAAAAAATAAAAAATGCTTCATCGACTCCTGGTTCTGTTAATCATTCCAATGCTTTTTGCTTCTTGCACCCGAAACATCACTTCCGGATCAGGGAATGATGATATAATCATTTTCCCATCCCCTCCTGATACTGCAAGAATTCAATACCTCACTCGCATAACCAGTTTGCATGATGTTGCAGGCGATCGCAAATCCTTCGGCAGTTTCATTTTTGGTAATGATAAGGATATCCTGATTAACAAACCTTACGGTGTGACAGTTTCGAAAGGAAAGATTCTGGTTTGCGACACCTACATCCATGGCCTGGTTATCATCGATATGTCTAAAAATAAATTTGATCAATTTATCCCTGGTGGAAAAGGGGAACTAAAAGTGCCGCTTAACTGTTTTGTTGGAAAAAACGACTATCTGTATATCGCTGATGCTGAGAGGAAACAGGTAGTTATATTTGATGAAAACTATAAATATGTTGGAAGCTTTGGCGAAGCCGAAAATTTCAAGCCTGTAGATGTATTTGTTCAGGATGATAAAATCTGGGTTACCAACCTTGTAGGGCATCAGATCAATGTGTACACCAATGATTCAAGTCACCAATTACTTAACTCATTTCCCGAAGTGAATAAAAGTGACCCGAATAGTTTATTTTCACCAACCAACATTTTTGTTACCGATAACAAAGTATATGTAACTGACTTTGGTGATTTTAAAGTAAAGATCTATTCACACGAAGGCGAATTCATCAGTTCGGTAGGAAGTTATGGCGAAGGCGTTGGTCAGTTTGCCCGGCCGAAAGGGATTGCAGTCGACAATGACACAAATTTGTATGTCGTGGATGCTGGATTTGAAAACACACAGATATTCAATAAAGAAGGAAAACTTCTGATGTCGTTCGGCGGCAATTACAAAGGTCCTGGTGATAATTGGTTACCAGCTAAAATTACCCTTGATTATGATAACCTGAAGTATTTTCAAAAATTTGTCGATCCATCTTTCAACCTAAAGTATGTAATAGTGGTTACCAATCAATTTGGCCCTGATAAACTGAGCATATATGGAGCTATTGAGCCCATTAAACCAGGACAGAAACCAGTAAAACGTGAAAATAAGAAAAAAGGAAAAAGAAAGAGTCCGTTGTTTTAATCGGACTAAATGGAAAAAATAAATGTTAAAAAAAATATTCCAGGTCGAATTAAAAATCAACAGGCAACTCTTGTCTGCTATTCCTGTGATATTAATTCTGATCTACCTCTCAGGCTGTTCAACTGTACATAACTACAAAACATTGTCGTTTTTTTTTGATGGTGTTCCTGATCCGGCTAAAAAGTCTGCCGACAAGTTAAACGACTCCATTACCCGCCCGGATTCATTAACTATTGCTCAGAATACTGTCGGCAAAGCTGGTCCGCAAATGGTGGTTCACCCACCCTACCAGGATAAACAATGCGGTTCGTGCCACGACCAAAGTACAATGGGGAAACTTATAAAAACTCCGCCGGCTCTTTGTTATCAGTGTCATGAAGACTTCAAGAACAATTACAAAATAATACACGGACCCGTTGGAGGAGGATATTGCACACAATGCCATAATCCCCACTTGTCGAAAAATAAAGATTTACTTATTAGGACTGGTCAAGTTCTATGCCTCAATTGCCATGATAATCAACAGATCATGGAAACAGAAGCACATCTGACAATTAAAGATACCGATTGCACTGAATGCCATAATCCGCATGGAGGCGACAACAGAAATTTTTTACGCTAAACGTATGTTACTTAAAGCCAAATACATGATAATCGCGGCCATAATTCTGGCCTTGTCGTGTAATGCAATGGCCCAGAGTACAGACAATTCGATACATTTTTGGAAGCTCAATTCCATTTCGGGGGAAGCACGCATAGATGCCCATTACAGACAGCAGAAACAAATCTATTCCAGCATTAGCGAAAATCTGCAAAGTTCTTTCGTCTCAGGAGGCTTATTACTGAAAACAAATAGCTCAATCATTCACCAAAATTTTTTGGTAGTGGATTTAAATGCTGGCTATATGCCGGCTACAAGCAAAGATGTTTATCTTGTGACCCCGGATCTATCAGAAGTAATCACAGTGAAAAAACTCGATTTTGGAGCATTATTCTTCAAACAAAAACCTATAAATATCAAATTTTTCGGAAACTTTGACGAGAGTTATTCAGCGCGTGAAAATCTCACAGATATTAAATCAATAAACAAACATTGGGGAACGTCACTCGTTTACAGCAATAAATTCCTTCCGGTCACACTTGAATATCATAACCGGAAATGGGATGAAAAAGAAATAGAATCGGGCCGTAAATATACATTAGATCAGAAACTCTTCAACGCCAGTGCCAGTAAATCATTCACGAAATACGACAGGAATGAATTCAGGTATACACACGACAATAATGTAAACATAAACCAGGATTTATACCGGGTGGATAACACCATTGACAATATCGACTTTTTCAGCCACCTGAATCTGGATTCAAAGCAAAAATTTAACCTCAATACAACGGTTTCGAACATCAGCCAGCATGGGAATATCAATTTGAAACGCTTCCAGGCAAGCGAGTCGTTTATCGGGCAGCTACCCAAGAATTTTTCTGTTTTAGGCAGCTACAATTACTATAAAAATCAGCAGGAAACCAGCAATTTGCAGCAACATACTATAAATGCAAGCCTTCAGAATAAACTATTCCAAAGCCTCACCAGTAGTCTTAATTCTGAATATAATAACCTCAATCATTCCGTCTATAAGGAAATCAGTTCTAAAAATGGGTTTGAACTAAATTATTCAAAAAAAATACCTACAGGGCAGTTAATCATTTCCTATAAATATGACCGGTTTCACCAGGATTTTACGGCTGAATCGTCTGCAATAAGCATTGTTAGCGAAACATACACGGTGACAGATAATGAAATTGTACTACTACGGTTGCCTGATATCAATATTGCTACAGTAGTTGTTAAGGACTATACAGGTACCCTGATTTATATAAACGGACTAGATTATATTCTTATCCAAAGAGACAAGTACATCGAAATTAAAAGGATCCCCGGTGGGCTAATACCAAACAAAGCGATTGTATTAATAGATTATACGGCAACTCAGCCAGGATCATACAAGTATGATGCAAATTCACACGTAATCAATACAAATGTTTATTTGCTAAAGAACTTACTGAATGCATATTACAGGTTTTCGACACAGGATTACACCAATCTTGTTTCCACTGAATTTGTTACACTTAATTACTTTACTCAAAACCTTGTTGGTTGCAGGGTTGATTTCGATTTCGTTTATGCCGGTGCGGAATACGAAAATTACAAAAGTTCGATACTGCCATACCGGATGATGCGGTATTATTTGAACTTTCAACGATATTTTGGCAAGAACAAGAAATTAATGCTGATGCTAAATGGAAATCTGCAGAATTATACCATGCTTGATAAGCCAGAACCCGAGTTTCAGGAATATATGGATATTACCGGAAAAGCACTATATAATTTATTCGGGCAAACCAGCCTGAATGTAGATTTAATGTACCGTAAGCAAAGAGGAAATGGTATCGACCTTGATTTACTGACTTCCAGAACAGAAATCACATCGACAATGAATCGCCTTAACCTGACACTGGGAGTAGAACTGTACAAGCGGACCTACATTGGTGAAATTCTTAATTTTAAAGGGGCATACATTAAAATTATAAGATCGTTTTAACATGGATAAATCTCTGCTTTATATTGCACTACTTCCGCTATTAGCAATACCTGCTTTTTTCAGTTCAGGTATGGTTGACAATAAAACAATACCGGCTGTCAAACATGGCTATTCACTTAGTTTATCAGAAGATCCAAAATGCATTGATTGCCACAGCGACCTGATTGAAAGCTCAATCATACATGGTCCTGCCTCACAATCGTGTGACAACTGCCATCATGTTGATATAATTGAACATACTAAAAACGGAGCCCGGGGATTAAACCTTGTAAAAAATGTTCCTGATTTATGTTTTAGCTGCCACGATGATTTTAAAAAAGAAATTGATGCTTTTCCTAAAACTCACCAGGTACTAAAAAAAGAAAACAGTTGTGTCACCTGTCATTCGCCACATTCATCAGATGATAAAAACCTCTTGGTTTCTGAACAAAAGAAATTGTGCCTTAGCTGCCATAATAAAGATTTAACCGAAACGGGCGAGAAAATCACAAATATCAAAATACTACTTGCTAACAGCAAAGTTATTCATCCTCCGGTTCAAAAAGGATGCGTGGTTTGCCATCAACCGCATGGTTCTGAAAATAATTACCTGTTGATTAGCGCCTTCCCTAAAGGCAACTACGCTACTGCAGTAAAAGATACTTTTGCTGTTTGCTGGGAGTGCCACGATAGTGATTTGCTTGAACTGGCAAAAACGGATGCTGCCACCAACTTCAGAGATGGAGACAGAAACCTGCATTTTGTGCATATGAATGGAAGAAAATCAAAAAGCTGTATAATGTGTCACAATGTACATGCATCTGAAAACGAGCACCTTATTGAAACCAAGGTTCAATATGGAGGTTGGGAAATGCCTATAAAATATATTCCGACTGAAACCGGAGGGTCCTGTTTCCCAGGTTGCCACGTTGAAAAAACATATACCAGGTAATCTCCTTTTACATTCCTGAAATACCTGATCAACCTGATTTTTAAAGACAAATATATACAAACCCTAAACGCATAATTTTCATTGCAAAATAAATAATCAGTGAGGATTGGAAAGATTCCAACAGGCATAAATTGGATTTCAGAATTCTATTTGCCACGAGTACTTCAGCGATAATCTGATTGATCGATTTGTCCTTGAAGTTTGAACCTAATCAGCACTATAGTGTTTCTTTTAATTTATACCTGTATTTCAGGATCAAAATATGTTTAATTGTCCTCACAAGGATATATATCTGCTAAAAGCACTAACCAGGAGTACATTTATTATACTCCTGGTATTGGTATTTCATACGGTGTTTGCACAAAAAAACAATGAGCCAATACAGAACCGGGAATATTCGGAAACTATATCTATCGCTGATAAGCATTTACTTACCGGCGATTATCTGAAGGCAATCAATGAGTATGAAAAGGCATGGAATCTATACCAGAGGCAGACTTATCCGGAAACAAAATTATATCAGATATACAAAACACTTGCAAACACTTCTTTGAGCAAACAACTATACGAAAAGTCAATCAGAAACGGAGATAGTTGCTTTTCTTCCGGAAATTACAAAAGTGCCAATACAGAATACTTTAATGCCTTACGTCTAGATCCTTCTGCAACATATCCAAAAAAGAAGTTAAACGAAATAGCAGGGCTATTTGTTGATCCTGAAAATGAAACCCGTTACCGTATTATACTGATCCATGCTGGCAAATCATTCGACAAAGGCCGTTACGATAAAGCCATCAGCTATTATCAGCAAGCACATCTGTTGAAACCTACAGAATCATGGATTGAGAAAAAAATTGATGAGACCTCATCCCTGAAAATGAAACAATTATCAGGTATGGATCCATATACAAGGTGCCTGACGGAATCAGAAACCCTTATGGAACAAAAGAGATGGGCTGAAGCGCGTGACGGATTTGCTAAAGCATTAGCAATTCGCCCAAATGAGAATTATCCTGCATCCCGAATAGTTTTATTAGATCATTTACCTGCGCTGAATAAGTATAGCGAACCAACCTATACGTCTCTAATTGAAGATGCTGACAAATTCTACAAGTTCCAGGATTTTGAGAATGCAGCCATT
>Ga0268283_1001265_pt1 | contig 12651 bp, 14 predicted proteins | sample saktaG_13_FD_190140 | JGI IMG/M metagenome (GOLD analysis project Ga0268283, IMG submission 190140) | Saline water microbial communities from Sakinaw Lake, British Columbia, Canada - sak_2013_06_06_36m | ecosystem: Environmental > Aquatic > Non-marine Saline and Alkaline > Saline ... | reverse complement strand
AAGAATATGAGCTAACTACATGGTTTGGTGGAAAAGCAATTAGATTGGAAGCTGACTTGGCGGTATGTTTACGTCGGAAGAACATACTGCGTATGTGTAGAATATTATAGATTCTACTAATCAATACCGCTGCGATGGGGTCGAAAAATTTCAAAATTTATACAGAGGCGCGTCAATATTTGTACACGTTTTCGTGATTTTTCTCAAAAATTTTCAGAGAAATTGGGCCGTTTTGATCTCGAAAACTGAGCATCAGTGTCTGAAGTCTCCTGGTTGAGACTCGATTACCCACCTAGATACCACGTTAGACTACTGGGATTTAATGTCGGACGATTTCTCATCGCGTTCTCGCTGTCCGGCATATGCTTCGTAGTAGCACACTCAACCTGCTTACGGGTGACGGTCGGGTGTTAGGTTTTACCTACCAAGGCAGTGCTATATGTGGCACTATGTGGCACATGAGCGAAATTCTTATTTCTTATGTGGAACCACTATTTCCGTTTGAGACTTACGCGCACATGGTAGAGCCATTATCAGAAGAGGATGGCGGTGGTTATTTGATTACTTTCCCGGATCTTCCCGGCTGAATATCGGATGGGGCTAGTCTTGATGAGGCGATTGCTAACGGGCGGGATGCTTTTTCTGCCTGGATGTCGGCGCGTGCGCATATGGAAAAACCAATTCCAAAACCCACTCGACACGGCGAGTCTGCCGATCCCGTGCGTATGATGCAACGCTTACCACGTGGTTTGCACGCCCACCTTGTGGCGCGTGCTCGCGCCGAGGGAACGTCGCTAAACACCTTAGTAACTATGATGTTGTCCGAAAGCCTAGGACGGCGTAGCCCGTAGCTTATCCGAATCACCATTAGTTAATGCCGCAGGTAATCTTATCGGACGATAACTTATCGAAATTTCCCCTGTGTAGATGCTACGATTCAGACATTTGTGGTGTGATGTTGTGTTTTCGAAAATCCATCCATCCCGCTATGGGCCATTGTGGCAAGAAAAAGGTTTTGGAGATGTGTATGAGCAACATCAAAGAACTTCCCCCTTGGGCGCTACTAACTGCCCGCTGGCCCGCCATATTCGACCTGACCAACGTTCGTCCGCTTAAGATAGGTATTCACAAAGATCTGAAGCGTGCTGGAATTCCATTTTTCGGCGCGAGGAAAGCTGTTTCTGCTTACGTTGCTATAGACAGATACCAAAAATCCTTACAAGTTGGTGCAGTTCGTATCGATCTAGAGGGACTACCCGCTGGTGTGGTTACAGAGGATCAGGCCGAGTTTGCACTGACTGGGATTGATCCAAAAAAGCAGAACGAATCGATAGAACACCAACCACGCAAGCATGTATTTCCTGCTATTCTACCCACCGATTTACCCATAACGGGAGAAAATGTTGTGCCTGGAAAACTCGAAGTAACTATTAAGTTTAATGCGTTGCCGAAGCCACTAATGATTCAGGCTGGAGCCAAGTTTGGTATCGATGCCGATGGCAGGAGAATTAGCACTACCGTAAAGCCCAAGGTGTGGAAGAAGCTTGCCGACGCTGCGGTGCAGTGGCCCGCCTGGGTAGCCACGCTTACGGGCAAGATGGGATCATCGACTGGTGACGGTTTCGAGTTACTGGATCCTGCGATACAGATATTCGAGAAAAAAGAAAAGGCGGCAGTGGTATCTGAGTCGCAAGCGACGCAAAAGGGAGAGCCAATGGAGGCAGAAAAGATGGTTGTAACGCAGGCCATGCCAAGAGAAAAATCGGCAAAGGTAATTTCCGTAGTTGAGGAAAATCAAACAGATTCAAGACCGAAACCACTCACCTTGAACCGGGCGGGTAAGGGTGTCATCTTGCAGACCAAGACGCGAAGCAAGTTGGCACCGTCATGAACAGGTTGCCAAGACGATTAGCTTGACAATGTCACATTAGCCACAGCATGAACACCTTATAAATCATAATGTTACACTATTAATCACAATTCATGGTGCCATGGTGCATTTTGGTGTACCGTGTAGCGGGTTAATTAACTGATTAGGAAATGCCATGCAAACGAAGTTGTTGGCACTGTTCCAGTGTTCGACGACGTTCAGGCTTTCGTTGATCTCACGGCGGAGTTCCTCGCTGTGAAGGTATTGGCAAAGGAAAATAGTTTTGACCGCCCTGCCGAGTTCCGAAAAGGCCTTGTAAGTCAGATGCTGAATGTTGTTCCTAACGAAGCGGCGCAGGATTGACTCGGTCTCGGCCGTACCAAGCTGGATAGAAATTACTTTTGTATTTCCAGTGATTACTAGATTTATATTCTAAAGTAAGGGGATTATGATGAGATCTATATGGCGTGTTGGTCTTATGGTGGCGATGTTCTTTTGCTGTATGCAGTTTTCGGGTATGGCGCTGGCAGAAGATAAAATACTGGTGAAAGGAAAGATCAGTGAGTACGATGTAGAAAAGAAGACTTTGGTTGTCGCCATCGATGGCGGCAAAAACATGACGTTTTCAATCCAAGACAGTAAAGTATTAGGAATGTTGGACGACCAATTGTTCTTAGGAGATCAGGTAAAGGTTCGTTATATTGCCAAAGATGGTAAAAACGTTATCAATGATCCTGGTGACCTCAAGAGTGCAAGACCTGGTTGTTAATTGCATTTTGAGCATTCTTTCTCTTAATGTTCAATCTGCTTACCGCTGTAAAACGCTTAGAAGGAAATGCGAGTGAAATTATCATTAAAGACATTTCTTGTTACAAGTACTACGATGGCCTGTAGTATCGGACTTCTTCTACCCCTCCCTGCGCTATCTTCCGATCAAGCAGCTCTGACGAGGAAGATTGAGTCCCTCTCCCGTCAGTTGGACGAACTCAAGCAGCAAATGCAAGAAGTACGGCAACAGGAATCCGTGAAAGATGAACGGGTTACGAAGGTTGAAAAGAAGGCGCAGGATGCAGAAAAGAAAGTACAGCTGGTTGAAAAGAAGACTCTTGAAACAACGAAGTCTTCTGCACTCGAAATCAGCGGAGATTATAGATTCCGTTTTGACCGCTTGAAGGGGACGGCTCCTGATTACTATAGCTTCAATGATATAATGCCCTGGATGCTCGGCGGAATGGTTGGAACACCGCCGTCGCGCTCTGCACAGGATTACAGAAATAACGCCCTTCTTACCAACCGCCTCGGTCTGAATTTTAAGGCAAAGGCTACGGAAGATATCGCAGTAAAGGCTAGATTGGTGATGTATAAGGGCTGGGGTGAAGAGACCTATGCGTCGTCGCCGTTTTTTGCTGATAGATTTTATGCTTTTGATGGTAATGCGGGCCATCTTCCCTCGGACAATCTTTTACGAGTAGATCAGGCCTATGCAACATGGTCCGGTATTGGTGGCGCACCCGTTTGGTTCTCCGTGGGTCGTAGACCCTCTACGGGTGGTATTCCAACGAACCTGCGGCAGAACATCGAGAAGAACAGTTCAGACACTGCCGGTGTTCCTGGTCTTCTCGTCGATTATGCCTTTGACGGAGCCACTGTCGGTTTTGCTCCTGACATTTCGATGCTTCCCGGTGCCTATGCGAAATTCTGCTACGGCAAGGGATTCGAGAGCGGTATTTCTGCAGCATCGGCAGTGAATACGCTTAAGGATGTCAATTTTCTTGGGATCAATCTTGTTCCCTATGCAACTGACAACCTTCGTGTCGAATTACAATGGGACCGTGCCTATGACATCTTTGCCTTTCCCGAAAGCGCTACATCTTCCCTTCTCCCAAATTTCAATAATGCTAATCTAGGTAACATTGATCAATACATGGTCGGCGTGTCGGGTAAGATCGAGAATCTAGGTCCAGGCGATCTGAATCTCTTTTTGAGCGGTGCCATGAGTAAGACCCGTCCCAACAACAATCAGTTAACCTTGAACACGGGTACTGCGGTGGTACCGATAGCGGGACTTATGTACGACACTGTTCCAGAAGGTACGACGGGTACCGCCTTCTATCTGGGAGGTAGGTATGACGTTAAGTCGATAGGAACTAAGTTGGGATTGGAATACAACCACGGCTCAAAGAATTGGGTTGCCTTTACACCGGCCTCAGACGACATGTGGACGGCAAAACAGGGTGTGCATGGCAATGTATATGAGGCCTATCTCATCCATGAGATCAATTCTAAACCCATCTCGAAATTTGGAAAGGCTCAATTCCGTCTTGGATACCAGTATTACGACTTCAAATATACCGGTAGCAACAACTGGGTGGGTGCGCCCAAGAGCATGGACGATTTGACGCTTACCCCAGCAAATGCTCAAATGCTTATTCCTCTGAAAAATACGCGCAATATCTATTTAACCTTCGATGTAGCGTTTTAAATGTGTTAGCTTGCTCAAGGGAGGCCCGAAAGGTTCTCCCTTTTTTCCGTTGTGCATTGCTGGATCTAAAAACTACATCTTAATTTAATTCCGATAAGGTTCGTCCATGCATTGTCATTATGCTTTCTTTCTGACAGCACTATTGTGCGTGACTACAAGTACTTGGTCTGCAGAACTGGTAGCTCCCGCCCCCAACGGTATCTCCTTACCTTCCGACTATCAAGACTGGCGTATCATTACCGTTTTACATCGTACCGACAACGATAACTTGCGAGTTGTTGTTGGCAACGATATAGCCATTAACGCTGTTCGTCATGGGAAGACCCAGCCTTGGCCAAACGGGGCGATTCTAGGGAAACTAGTGTGGCGGACGAAAATCCGTACTAATTGGGGAAATGCGGTGATCCCAGACAAATTCCAGGAGGTTGGATTTATGATAAGGGATACTGAAAAATTTGCCGTGACCGGAGGATGGGGCTTTGCACAGTGGTTGGGTAAGAATCAAACCCCCTATGGCAATGATGCGAATTTCGTCCAGGAATGTTTCGGTTGTCATACCCTAACCAAAGATACTGATTACGTTTTCATCGAACCGGCACCCCTGCCATAGCAATTACAGCGGCTACCTTATTCTGATGTTGTATCTTGATGTTTAAAAAATTTCCGAGGATTATTTTTCAATGATACCGTTAAAAAATCTTATTTCCAAGCAGTGGCCATTCTGGATGGGTGGACTCTTTGTGGGATTGGCCGAGATTCTATATTATTACAATTACAATGACTTTATCGGCGTTACTACTGGTTTTGCTCAGATGTACGTTGTCAGCGAAAAATATGTATTTCATCTGGATTGGGTAGGGAGGATATACGAACCAGGGATCCATTGGGTCATTCTAGGGGCAATATTGGGAGCACGCTTGGTTGCCATCGGTGAGAAGGAATCGCGTGCGTGGGTTGAATATCATTGGGTAATGCTACTGCTTTCCTTCATAGGTGGTTTCTTGTTTTCCTTCGGTACTCGCCTTGCCAAGGGCTGTACCACTCATCATTTTATTGGCGGTCTTTCCTCTATGAGCATCGCTAGTTGGGCGGTTCTTTTAACAGGGATTCCTTTTGCCTTTCTAGCTTTCAAGATTGCCATTTTGGCAGGGATGGGAGGATATTACCGTCACCAAGAATGTAAGGAAATTGCCCATCGCTACCATCTCGATCCGGAGCAGCCACACCCGGGATATAATCCAGACTATCGTCCTGAGAGAGATATACTGCGCTGGTCCCTGAACCTTTTCTTTGCAATGTTTCTATTGGTACCACTTTATTTTGCCATATTCACTAACGATATTGAGTACGGAGTAAGTGATATTGGATGGAATCAAATATTTTTGTGGGCCATATCAGGATTGTTGCTTGGAATTGGGATCGCGAAGTGTGGTTTTGGTACGGAATGCTCGGTCATGGCCCCAGAATCTATGCTTACCAAGCCAGAGTTCTATCGTGCCGCAGGGGTGCCATTGGCTACTTATCGTATGTTTCGCTCCCTGTTGCCGCTTCAAGGGTTTATGACGGCGATAGTGACTTTTAATCTTTTTATTCTCGCGTCCTGGTTGACCGGACACGGAAGAATTCCAAATGCAGCAGGAGGAACACAAGGCTTGTATTGGGGGCATCTTATGGGTGGACCATTATTAGGCATGGGCGCAGTATTTATGCTTGGTTGTGAAGTACGTACCTACGCTCGTTTGGGGTTAGGCTATGCTACCGCCCTAGCTGCGTTACCTGGATTCTATTTCGGTTATCTACCTTACACCTTCTTTAAGGAACAGATCGATACGGTAACCTTTGGTCATGGACTGACGAAATTTACCACCGTTCCAAGATGGGCGGCGGGTACCCTGGGAGGGACCGAGGTCACTTGGAGTATTATCTACAGTCTATTGCTGATCAGCCTGCTAATTTTTTCCCTCGAAGGGGGGCGTCGGTTTTTGAAGACGAGCTGGAGTAGTCTGTTGCGTGGCAATACCGACGATTTGATCTATCGTCCATTGCGATAAGTTATTCGTTTAGTTGAAAAACCGCTTCTTTTCATCTCCACGGTTAACACCGGGGGTTTCTCAGAGACTTCGATGAGCGCAAGGCTCATATTGGGTTTTTAGGACATGCGATGGTGACCTAGACCCAACCGTGTCATCAGCCGCCAAATCACTCTCAACCACAAAAACCACAGGGAGAGGCGGTTGACTTCTTACAAAAGTTTGGCTCATATATCTTTCTGTGTGAAAACCCCTCGATCCCGAAAGATCGAGAAGTTCTTAACGCTAATCCTTTCAATTTTCGGAAACAATTTAATCGTTTTACTCATCAATCCATTTGGAATTTTCCTATCTTGTTTTTCAAATTTCCTGACAGTTCGGCCATATTCTCTGCTGACCGCGATATATCACTAAAGTTGGAAACAGCCTCGCTGGAAATCATCGAGATTTCCACAATGTCGCGGTTGTTCTGTTCCGAAACGACGGACATTTCTTCGGTGGCTGCGGCAATATTCTCCACCATGGATTGGAGCTTGGTAACACTGCACACAATGCTACCGAGGGCAAAGCCGGCCTGAGTGGAAAGTTCCGATCCTGTTTCAACACGGCGAGTACTTTCTGCCATGGCCTCTACGGTACGGCGGACCTCACTCTGCATATCTTTAATCATCTTACGAATCTCGGCGGTAGCTTTGGCGGTACGTTCAGCAAGTTTTTTTACCTCATCGGCAACGACGGCAAAACCTCGGCCACTTTCACCTGCGCGAGCTGCTTCAATTGCGGCGTTGAGCGCCAGAAGGTTAGTCTGATCAGCAACGTCATTAATAACACCGACAATCTCGCCGACCTGTTGGGATCGATTACCGAGTGAGTTGACCATTTTGGCAGCTTCACGCACGATATCCGAAATGAAATGGACTTCTTGAATGGATTTCTTGACTATCTTCTCACCTGACTTCGCAATTTCGGCAGCCTCTCCAGCGGAAGAAGCAATGCTCATCGCATTCTTGGCAATCTCTATTACGATCTGAGACATTTCGGTGGATGCGGTAGCAAGCTGGGCGACCTTATTAGCCTGTCCGTCTAATCCTGCGGTCATACTTTGCGATCTTTCGTGCAATTTCAGGCTCGTGGATACAACAATATCGGCGGTGTGACGGACACTGTTCAGTGTATCCTTGAATTGATCAACCATATTTTTCATGGCAGCAAGAAGTTGTCCCGTCTCATCCCGACTTTTGGCTTCTATGATTACTCTCAAATCGCCACTGGCCAATTGATTGGAAATGTCTACTGCTTCTCTTATGGGTATGCTAATGGCGTAAGAAAATACCACAGCTACACCTATCCCTATGACGAAAGATAGCACCGCAAATATTGACAGCAGAACCATAGCATTCATCTTTTTCGCTGCGGCGTATTCCTTTGAATACAAGATAGACATGGCACCAATAACTTTTCCATTCTTGCCAAAAGGGAAAATCTCTTCGTAGTAGTTTTTGCCATTGATGGTGGTAGAAAGATTCGGCGATTTAGATTTTCCTTGTTGATCTGCTACGTAGCTGGATTGTAGTGCATCATAGGATGTGTTGGAAATCTTCGAATAACCTTCGATCACACCCGCTTCATAATCCTGGCCTCGAAAGAAATTGATTTGAGAGTCTAGGAGCGTTGACATTTCTTCGGCATATTGATTATCAAAAAACGTGTCAATGATTATCAATCCTATAGGAATAGATTTCCCGTCAATCTTTTGTAGACAGGAGAGTAAGCGGAAATCTCTAGATGATCCGCAAAGACGTTAAATCCGGTATCAGCCTTCTCTGGGAGAACACCAGAATAGCGCAGACCCACATAGGAGGGGAGAGGGACATCCTCTAGTAATTTATTGTTTCCTTTCATTCCGGAGAATTTTCCGCCGCCTTGATACCAACCAGCAGTGCGATGAGATTTTTCATAGAAGGCGATCAGAGTAGCACCTGCATCGTAGAGTCGTATCAGGTGAAAGCCTTTTCGTGTGTCGCTAATCTTTCTGAAATAGAGAGCCACATTTTTGCTCATCTCAATCTGAGAGGCGTCAAAAATATGGTCTGGATTGTCTTTGATGAGGTCGCGGATTGCACTGGTCGGGGAGATGATTTCATAGTCCTCCGTGAGTATCGTAATATCCCTAGCCATCTTTTCGACTCTATTCCCAATATCGGCAAGGACGACTTTTGCCGCAGTGTTTAGTTTTGCCTCGGCTTCTTCACAAAACCAATAACCTGATTTGATTGAGATGATTAGGATAACCGACAGCAATGTAACCATTAGAATGCTGGCAATGGCAATAATGATTTTGTTACGGATCTTTACGTTTCTAAACACTGAGTAACCTCCTTGATTCTGGAAAGATGGGACGGCCTTGGTCATCGTTTCGTCAGGCTGCTGCCGCGAACAGTGGCTGGACCGAGGGACGAAGCCGCTTGCGCGTGGGACATGCTGGCAGGTCAACATGGTCGGCTAACCAAGTAAAAAGATCCTCGTGCAGGCTTTCAAAAAGTTGCTCTCCCGGAGTCGGACCATTGAAACGGTAATAGTTATGTTGGGCTCCGTACGAGCTGGCCACGAACTAGGAAAATCCCGATAGTTCCAACGCCGCGCATACTCCTCGAATTCCATGCTCGGAATACATCACGGCAAAATGTATCGCCATGACAATTTTATGCAATAACGCCACCCCATCGGAAGTCTCAAAGAATTCCGCTACCGCCTCCGAACCATCTAGGTGCGCCTTGCGCGTGAGCCAATACCTGAGCGTTGTGCAAGGAATCTCCCAGCGTGCCGATACTTCCGCTAACGCCCCCTCGACTTGTTCTAACTTGCGTGCCACCTCATCCCTCGTCCACCGGCGCTTGTCTCCTGGAAAATCGATTACATTTCCTTTCAGAATGGTTTCGCTCCTCAATTTAGCCCAATAGATATTTCCGTCATCATAACCTGTCCATGTCATGCCCATCCTAAACATATAACCTATAAATTCTGTTTGTTTCTGATGAAACGATGACCAAGGCCCGATCCCGGCTTGGGCACGAAGTAGACGTCGTTCATAAATCCTTGGCGTGGAAACCCCTCGATCCCGAAAGGGTCGAGGGGAGGAAGCACTGCCTTTGGTGTTGGAGCCAACGGTCAGCCCAAATTAGGTGCCGGTCTTTCCCAGCTGCCAGCGGTCTTTCCCGGCTGCCAGCGGTCTTTCCCGGCTGCCAGCCCTTACGGAGCCCTTACGGGCCTAGGACGCACACCTTTCGGTGTGGCTCCCCTCGCCAATGTGGCAACGCAGCTTCGGTTCTTGCGAACCTTGTGACAGACCGTTTCGTCCTGCCCCCCTGGGTTGTCTGCATCCGCCGTTTTCCGAGTTTGGGGTTGAGGAAGCGCCCCAAAGTGAGTCTTGTACTTCGTTGCAACGTAGCTGCCCGGTGTTCTGGACAGCTCAGGTTGGTCAAGCGGGGACTTATGAGTTTTACCTCACAAGCCCCTCGATCCCGAAGGGTTGAAGGGTTCTTGACGTTGCGGGTAGTGCGGGTAGTTGCGGGTATGGATCCCAGCCCTATCAGACACGTTTTTTTTTCGTACTTCTTTTACTTGTCAAACGTCAACTACTTTGGCCGGTGGACGACAATTACTCTGGCCGGTTAGCTTACTAAAGACATGGTTTTACCTGCTCTGTTGGGTTCTCCTCGTAGATTCGGTTTTTCGGTAACTTTCTCCCTGGATCTCGATAATCGACGCATGATGAATTAGTCGATCAACTGCCGCCACGGTCATCATGGTGTCACTGAAGATACTCTCCCATGCACTCAATGGCTGGTTTGAAGTAATCACCAGGCTAGCACTTTCGTATCGATGGGCGATTAACTCGAATAGTACCGAGGATTCGCTCTCTGACGGTTTTACGTAGCCGATATCATCAAGAATCAGCAATACGTACTTGTCTAACTTGGCGAGTGCTTGGCGCAATTGTAGTTGCCGTTTTTCTTGCTGTAAGTGTTGAACAATAGTAGTTGTTGCGCTGAATAACACGCGTTGTCCGCGTTGTACCTGGGCGTGGCCAATGGCAGCAGCAATGTGGGTTTTTCCGGTACCACTGGGACCAAACAAAAGCAGATTTTCAGCGTTTTCCAACCATTGGCTGTCGTGCGATAAGTAATTAATTTTCGCCTGATGTACTCGACAAGCATTGAAATCAAATCGTTCCAAAGTCTTACCCAGAGGTAATTTCGCTTCCGTGAGACAACGTTGTATGCGAAGATTACTACGTTGCGCCAATTCTTCCTCGCACAACACACTCAGATACCGAGGCATAGTCCAATTATCTTGCATGGCTTGCTGATGAAGACTCTGCCAACGCTTTTGAATGGTGGGGAGATGAAGTTGCTTGAGTAGTAAAGGTAGCATTTCAGTATGTGGCATGATTCTCCCCTTGAGCAGATTTATTAATCAATGCATCGTAGCCCCCCAGTGGATGCTGGGAAATATGTTGCGCGGATTGTTGTGGCAAAGATTTTCCGAATCTTCTTTGCAGATCGAGTAATTCTGGAACTTGACATATTCGCATGCTCTCCAATAAGAAGTTGCAGAGTGCATCCTCGCAGTCGTATTCATTTGCTAGTGCCAGGCATCCCACCATTAATTTGCACGCCGGACGTGGTTCTAATCGCTCGTCGAGGTATTTCCATATGGTACGATAATTGTCATTTGGAAACAGCTCATCGCGGTATTGGCTTCTATAAAACGCCATTGGCTTTTTCTTGAGGCTTCCGATCATGTGACGGTAATCAATTCGGCGGACACGACGCTTCCCTTCGATGCCCCGGATGCGAGGACTGGTAAAGACCTGTTCGTTGCCCAACCAGACAATGATACGATCGTCATAGAGATGCACTTTAAGGCGTTCACCAATCAAACGCGAGGGAACACTATAGGTAGTCAGGGCAACTTGAATAGTACTCTGACTAGTAACACGTGCTACAGTCTCGTTGTAGTCAATTGCTTTATTCAACGGCAATGTTTGCAAACCAGGGCGTTCACCATCTAGTTTTGATTGCAGGCCGCGATTGATGGTAGCAACGATTTCTTCTACCCAGTGTTGATATGCACCCACGCTTTTAAAATCAGTGGACCCGCGTAGCAATACAGCTTGCTCAATACGATTTTTAAGGTGACCATGGGGCAGATTCGATACTTCCGTTCTCATGGCTTTTACCAGGATTGTTTCGCGTCGGTATCATCGCGTAGTGTTCGCAGAAAGCATGGTAGCGTATAGTCAGATCGTCCCGCTCGTCCTGACTCAGGTTTTTGTACGCCGCCGATAACGAATCACTACGATGCTCTCGAGGTGCACCACCCAATTTTTGTAATGCGTTTTGCAAACCTTCAGCAAACGCAGGAAAACTTTCGCCGCCTTGAATAACTTTAACGTAGCACCAGCCGCTGTAGGCCAAACGAAAGTGGTAGAGAATGTGTTTTAACGGTTGGCTTTGGATGGTAACGCTTACTTTCTTAAGCGTGGTAAAGTCTGATAAGCCTAGTCGGCCAGGTTCATGAACTTGGCGAAACATGATCTCCCTTTCCGGTCCAGCCAGTGCTCGCCACTGCTTGATACGACGTTGCAAGGTACGCTGCAAGTTGTTGGAATATTTTCCGGGATAGCGTTTTCCCAAGTCTTCCAATACAGTACCTGCTTGTAAGTGGGGCGTTTCTTTGAGCAGTGGCACAATCTCGCTTTCCCATACCGCTACAAACGGGTCTTTTCGCGTTCGCCAGTGGCGCTCACTGGGTGTGTCCGGTGTGCATTCACTTTTTTCTATCCGGCGTCCGGTACGTTCGGAGAATCCTCCTTTGGCCGCCGCAGTGAGTTGGGTACGTCCTTCGTTTCTGTTCGACATGTAGACTCTGACCTGTTGGCTGTTGACTGTCATGGTGGTTCCCGTGAGGTGGCTATGACAGTCAAGTTAGTCGGGTTGGTTCAACCGGCCAAAGTAGTTGTCGCTGACCGGACAGAGTAATTGTCGTTTAACATTTACTGCATCAATGGATGATTAACCACATAATCGTCAACGATATATTAAAGACAATGCACAAAACAGCGCGAGAATGTACAATGCCCATAATGAAAAAGGGCCAGACACTGGTGAAATAGTGTCTGGCCCTGCTCATGTCCTTTGGTTCTTGGCTGTAGCCGATGACGAGGAGGATAGCGCGCCTAGGAACCGCTATTCTACCGCATTCAT
>Ga0268283_1001263_pt1 | contig 12679 bp, 15 predicted proteins | sample saktaG_13_FD_190140 | JGI IMG/M metagenome (GOLD analysis project Ga0268283, IMG submission 190140) | Saline water microbial communities from Sakinaw Lake, British Columbia, Canada - sak_2013_06_06_36m | ecosystem: Environmental > Aquatic > Non-marine Saline and Alkaline > Saline ... | reverse complement strand
ACAACTTGAGGGAAGTGGACGATGCCATGAGCGATGCCTGCGCCCTTGCCCGTGAGAAAGGCGATGTCCTTCCCTATAAAGCGGTCATTGTTGACGAAGCACAGGATATGAGCGCTTCGGCATTCAGACTCATCCGGCAGATGCTCCCGGGACCTGAGAAGAAAAATGATTTGTTTATTGTGGGAGATGCACATCAACGCATATACCGGCATAAGGTCATATTGGAGAAATGCGGCATCAATATCCGCGGCCGGGGAAAGCGCTTAAGGATCAATTATCGAACCACGGAAGAAAACAGGCGATGGGCCGTTGGGTTGCTGAAAGGCATCCGGTTCGATGATCTTGATGGGGGTATGGATGATCAGAAGGGATATAAATCACTCATCCACGGCGTTATGCCCAAAGTGGAACATACGGCGTCTTTCCAGGGCGAAATTGAATTCATTTTACGGTACCTGGATCAAGTCGTGCAGGAAGGCGGAGCGTTGAATGAAGTATGTCTGGTTGCCAGGACCAATGATCTTTTAAAACAGTATGAAGGAGCACTTCGGGCCAAAGGGAAAGAGATTTATTTTATCAAACGCAGTGAAGCTGAAGACAGAAGAAAACAAGGACTCCGGATGGCGACGATGCATCGGGTCAAAGGACTTGAATTTGACCGGGTCGTTATCGCCGGTGTAAACGATGGTATTGTTCCGCTGGAAAGCGAATGGTCGGAAACAAGTGATTCCGTGATTCAAAATGAGGGTGAAACCCATGAGAGGGCGCTGTTATATGTCGCCGCGACTCGCGCCAAGAAAGATGTTGTTGTGACAAGTTTTGGAAAACCCAGCAGGTTTTTGGAATGATAAAATGAATAAAGAAGATCAAAATATTGCAGATGTTGAGTTCATTTTATCAGAAGTCGAGCGATTTGCTCTCATGCCTCATTCAGATCTGATTAAGCATTTAAAAGAAAACAGAGATGACTTTTTTATGGCGCTCAACAGGCGTTCTGGGGGCATGTTGTTTTGCGGACGTGACGCATACAACCGATTTAAAGAGATAGCTGATCATACGATCAAGCATGGTAGCAGCGAGGCGAAAAAGTTCAATCTGCGCGATTATGTTCGTAATCTTCGCGTTGCTTTTGTCGAGTTGTTTGTTGAAGGGAGCAAACCGGTAAATCAAAGTTCAGTTTCAAAGCTGTTAAATCGAGCCAAACACCTTGCGAACGAGGAGCTAATCCACGTCACTCATCATATTCCGTGCATACTTTTCTTTGAGAAAGAACCGGCAATGTTTAATGTCGGACCCGTTACTTTCACGAGGATTGAGAGATTTCTTGTTGAAATTGACCACGCACTCGCGGCGTACCATAAAGAAAACCTTGAAGCGTTTTCGGTCGGATTACGGCAAAGACATACTGACCTTTCAATAGAAGAAGTTCAGGCTGAAGCCACAGGATTCGCGGATACTCATTTAGGTAAGATTCGTGACTACTATCTAGATTACAATTGGGTTGCGTCCGTTAAGATTCCACCGTGCCATACTGAGTATTCAAAGTTGCGAGCAGAGCGCACGGTAGACGCTGCATTGGATGTGCTACGTCTGTTTGTGCCGACGAACTCGAAAAGATACCGGCGTTCAAATGCCCCAAACATACCTTCCAAGACATGCGAGATCGTCACCGATCAAAACAACCACATACTCACAACGGTCAATTACGACTGGTGGGGTGTGACTGCTGGAGAAGGTTGGTACGATAATCTTATGCTGCATGCTGCTCCACTCTGGCACCTATTTGAGGAAGCCATTGATGGACTAAGACTTGAGGAAATAAAGGATGAGCTAAACCAGAGGCTTCTGGATGCGATTAATTGGTTCGGACAGGCAGTAGTTGAACCGAATCCTGCTGCAAAGATTGTAAAATACTCTGCCGCACTTGAAAGACTTACGATGACGGGACATCTACCGTCGGGTATTGAAGCCCGTATCATTAAAAGAGTTGTTGATTTAAATAGCGACGGGACAGACAAAACATACGATAATATAAAAAAAGAAGTCGGTGCACTTTATCAATATAGATCAGATCTCATGCATGGCGCAATATCACCGTACTCGTCATCAATCTCAGGCGTGATACATTCAGCATGGGAAGTGAGTCGGTGGGCTATTCTAAATGCTGCACAGTTTTTTGCATTCTTGCGCGAAAATGGGAAACACACTCAAAAAGATCTTGACGCCGCATACGAGAGAATATTAACTGACTACTTGAGATCGGAGGGAACTTGCTCCGCTTCCCTATGAGTTCCGGAGATAACCTTCCAAAGACATTTCGGTCAATAAAAACCATAACCTTCAAAAAAGGGAATGGGTTTCATCTTTCGTATATATGGCCCCATCGAATGCATTAGAATCGATGATCATGCTCCTGTATTGTGAAGGTAGTATTATATGTAAGCTGGCTTTCCTTCAGAGTAATCTTCTGTTCTATTCATCAAGCAACTTGTTATCATGGAATTAGCTTATCCCTGAAATATTAATGTTAATTTTAATATATAAGTTAGCATTGATTAAAATGAGCCAAATTTAAATATTTCATTGAGTTATCGTCTATTTGACATTTTTCTTTTGACAATTGATGTTTTATAATGCTAACTATTAATCATTATATCAGCTTAAAATATCATTCAAGGGGGCAATATGACAAACCTAAATCATCCGAAAAAAGGCAGCCAGATCAAAGTTGAGCCGATAAGATACCTGAAGGACATCAAGGCCATTAAAAAGCTCCTGAAAGACAATTCACGGGATCTGGCTTTGTTTACCTTGGGAATAAACACGAATCTTCGGGCATCGGATCTGGTCAATATTACTGTCAAGCAAGTAATGTATTTAAAGGCTGGTGATGATCTGGTATTGAAAGAGCAGAAAACCGGAAAAGAAAGAAGGATATCGCTTAATGCCTCATGTATAACTGCTATCCAAACCCTGTTGGATTCACGCTCAGTTGATGACGATGACCCATTGTTCAAATCAAGGAAGGGTTCCAAGCTCCTTGTTCAATCCATCCATCGTTTGATTAAGGGGTGGTGTAGTCAGATAAACCTGAATGGTAATTATGGATCACATACGCTTCGGAAAACATGGGGATTCCATCAACGTGTTACATTTGGTTCCGATCTGCCGACACTGATGGAATGCTTTAATCATGCTACCCAAAGGCAAACCATGAAATATCTGTGCGTCCAGCCGGATGAAATCAAATCGATATATGCGAACGAGCTTTGATTAAGTCCACGGCTTCGCCAGATATCCCTGGATAGACGATCATAATCAAATGCATGGGGCGGTGCTAATTGGAAATAAAGAAACCCGGCCTCGATGATCCGAGATCAGGTACCAAATGACAACTGCCGAAATGGAAATGGATTGCATTCGACTGCCTGACTGTTCTTTTGCTTTGTCCTTTTTATCCGGTATTGTTAATATTTTCAGATCAAAAGGAGGCATTTTATTTATGAAATCTGATGTATTCATATTTGTCGAAAAAGAGGATGTTCCTTTCGCAATCGAGAAATCTTCTGGTTCCATTTTCCGCATGGACGCCAGGAACCCGGAAACATGGTTTGAGATTGAAGATCCGGACAGCCGCTGCAGAATCAGGTTGAATTCATCTAAAATTTCAGAGTCAGAGGCTATGTTGTTGTCTGACGAAATGTCGGAAGACATCGCGGCGTTGAAGAAGAACGTTACCTCCGCAATCATTGCCGCCGATATGTGATAAAAAGAATTCGGCGACATGAATATTTTTCAAGGAAATTTCGGTGGTGGCGATTTGGCAGTGAGTAAAAGCTTAATCACAGGAGTTGTCGCCGATACCTATGGATTGGCACTCCCAGAACTGCTGGCATATACCATCCGTCTGAACAGATCATCCAGAATGCCCCAATCTGGTTCGGTGGCTTGCAATCCATTCAGGCAGTCATCCAAATGGGTCAGGCGGTCATCCAGAAACTGGTGGAGGATATGATTTTTCGGCCCGTTATCCAGTTCATCTCCAGCGATTTTTTTCTTCAACAGAATGTCGATTTCATGAATCACTGCGGCGTCAAGGACCAACCCATTCACCAGTTTTCGGAACTCAACCGGTGGCGGTACCGTGCCATATCGCACAATCCATTCACAAGCCAGAACCGGACGCAGCACATAGAAATATTTTTTTGTCCAGACACTTTCACCCTGAAGATATTCCCGAAAATTTCCTTTTGCCATGTGCAGGTAATGATACATGCCGTTTTTGGGGGAAAAGAAGGCCGGTATCAGATTCCGCAGGCTTTCCGCCAGTCCCTCGACATCCCGATAGACAATGGGTGAACGCAGCCATTCCAGCAGTGGCGGATTGGATTTGCAAAACAGCTTCAGTGCCTTTTTCAAATCCCATCCCTTGATATCCAGCGAGTCAGTAATCGGGATTTCGATGACATCCCGCTGATCCCGAATTGACAGATACCACTCCACCGGATGAACATAGAGGAACCGAACGTCGTAATCACTATCCCGGGAAGCAAAGCCCCAGGACCGGCTTCCGGATTCCAGGGCATACAGAATCCTGACCTGATGGGATTCTTCAATCATTTTCAGTTGTGACAAAATGATATTAATCATCCAAATTTCCACGATGCTGTTTGGCGAACGGATCGGTAATCGCCTGCATTATTTCCACAATCGCCACGGTTTCGCCCAGATCCCGCATGGCCTGCAATGTTGTATTGCCATCAAGAACCCTGAATTTGCCGTTATCCAGTGGGACAATGCAGATAGGATTGCGTTTTTCACCCACACCGGTTGATGCCTGTTCCATCAGAATTTTGGCCCGTACCACCCGGTCCGGGTCAGCGGGTCCCCGTGCAACCAGCAAGTCCAGATTCAGCATCCGGCTGTATGGAATAATTTTGAAATAGGGATTGCTTTGGGGTACACTCAAATCAATATTTCCTGTTCCATCCGTGTGATCAATATCCATAAACCCTATCCTGATTTCCATTTGACCCGTTTGGATTTGATTGTTTATCCGGTACCCCCTGGCTTGTTGTTTTGCCTTTATTTTTCAGCCCTGATCAACGTTCCGGCTACTGGCTGTTTAGCCGCAATCCCTATTTAAAAACACTTGGTCGAAGCGATGATCAAGGCCCAATAACTGTAACTAAAATCCTACTTCGGTTTTGAATCAGGAAGTTTTTGTATTGGAGGGTTTTTTGGATAGGGTATAATGTACAGAGAAAATTATCGGGAGGAATTATTCTCAGGCGTTCCCGGGAACGAGCCAATGCTACGACGAATCGTAACCCCTCTCTTACGTCAGGAATCGTCTTTCCCGGTGAACACATTATATATTTGAAGGGGAGCGATTCTGGGCGTCCATTCCCTCCACCCCGAATGGGAATACAGAGAGCGCCTCCATCCATCCAGATTACGTTTTAAACATAAATTCTTCAGTGATAGAAGTCAATAATGAATTTGTATTGCAGGTGGGGAGAACCGTGTGAAGAACACATATACACTGCTTGATGGTCAATTGGAGGAAAAAAGGAAAAATATCAGTGCGCGTGGTGGGCGAATTTCCACCGGTCCTGCGAACCCAACACTGGATAGTACCCCCCAGTCGCTCACTCAGGGTTCTGGCACGCCTTCCGACGTGCGTCCGCGCACTGATAAAGAAAAAACTCTGGGATAGGGCGCAGTCTTATCATCTCGATGAAGAGACCCCCTATCGCAATCGCGGGCCAGAGTTTTTTCCGGTGAGTTGGTAAAGTTTGCCGATTACACCAACCCTTAGCATGAATGGCCTACACATACTCGTCCAGACATGAGAGCGGAGCGAATTGCTGTGGAGTGGCCCGCCTTATCACCAGCAACTGAACCTTGCCCCCAGCGGTGACTTTGGCCACAGCAACTCTGTTTAAAAAATACGTCAGACTGATTTTGATGTCAATAAGATCTAATTGTTTTCACAGGGGCCGCCGCCCTTGAAGTACAGGGTGGTGATGCCTCTCCAAAATTGGGGTACTTAAATTTTCACGGTTTGATTCGACAAAGAGGGCAGTAGGCATTTCGTATCACTCTTTTTTTTCCAGCAAGAACGATTCCGTATCCTGCAACTCTTTTTTTAGCTCGATAACCTCTTGCCTTCGGTTATCAATGAACGAATCGTATTGCCACTGAACCCCCTGCAGAACCTCCAGCGCTCTCTGGTCCAGTTCCTCCGTCGATGCCATTTCAAAGTTATTGGCAATCATGACCGGCGGCGTTTTTGCCAACATGATCTTCAGCGCTTCGGGAAGATTGGCGCCCATTTTTGAGATTTCGAGCGCCGCCTGCGTAACGTCATATTCCCGGTCTTGGAGTTTGGACAGGATATCTTCCAAGTCAGCCCGGTCCTTCAACTCCAAGATGAACGGCATGATTTCCCGCAGCGCCCGGGTAAGTTCATTGACTGACTGGTAACTGGATTTTAGGTCTGCGGCGGTTTCAATTTTGATGTCTTTTTCACAATCCTGTATCTGTTTTAATCGCTGAAGCGATTGGTAAAGTCGTGAAAGCACTTCTGCGTGAATTGCTACAATTCTTGAAGAATTTATTTGCTGAACTATTTCTCTGGTTTTATCGGGGGCAATACCATCAAAGATTGTTGATTTATTTATTGTTGATTTTGTTGATTGTTGTTTATGCTCAATCCGGCTAAAAGCCATGTGACAGGAAGCATATTTGACACCATTATCAACAGCAAATTGCTTAAGCGTCGCAGTCGGATTATTTTCTTTAAATTTTTGCCAGACGCTGAGAAGGTAGTTCCAATTTTGAGATGCTCTTGCCATTTAACCTCCCCTTAAAAAAACAAATGTTCAACATCCGTTTAAATTTCATTACTGACCTCTGCAGAAGCTGAACCTTTTCCTTTGTGGTACCAGTCCTTAGAAGTCGTATCCAATGAATGGCTTCCGACCCTTTTTGTTACAGATTTTCATCCACAGGTCATACTGTTCATCCGACATGCCGTTTTCGTAATAATCCAATGGCAGATAATCGGTTTCCGCAGTATATTTTTCGTGGTCAGTCAGATTTAATTCTTTTTCCACACAATCACATTGGAGGGAGTGGCAATTACAGAATGGACACTCCTCCATTCTGCACATCGGGTATCTATGGATTTCACCGACACGGGCTCCACAAGCTCCGCATGCATCAGGCAGTTCGATGGATTTAACTTTATTTGTTAAACGGCTGTATCTCTCAACGTCTGTAAGAATCACCCTTTCGATCAGCCATAACAGGTTTTCTCGATCTTTTTCCCAAACCATTTCTTCAGCAATCGCCTCCAGGATGTCGCCCTCATCACATAACTTTTGTACTTGCAGCATGTATGTCACAATGTCAGACTTATGTATCTTGGACGCGTCAATTGGTTTCGAGTAATAACTATCTCTCGGATCACTCTCAAGAAATGGTAGCGCCTGGTACGCACCTATCCCTGTTAAAGCATAGATATCCTGGTTATCTTTCAACGGCGACATATTGATATCTTGAATCGCACCTGACCAGCGATAGCCAAAGGTTTTATCGAGAAATTTCATGTTAGAGATATCGAAAAATCTTGCTGCTGTTTCTGTGGTTAAGATAAATTTTTTCATAATTTACTCCTTTTACGATTTGAAGGTTACATCCGCCGAGTATTCAACCCCCGGTATTGATTGAAAGGTCCGAAGCCGTGTTTTCGCACCTGCCGCCAGGACGCCAATATTGATATCCACAAAATTAATTATCCGCACATGGTCTTTACCGGCTAATGGCCTAAGTGCTCTCCCGATATACTGAATCAACCGGCCTGAAAATTTTACAGGTGTTGCCAGAACCACACTTAATATAGCGGGCAAGTCGTAGCCTTCCCCAATCAAAGCGCCTGTGGCAACCAATACTTGGACATTGCCAGCCCTGAGCTTATCGTTTAAAATCTTGCGGTCTTTGGTGCTGGTATCCCCGATCAGGGTATCAGCATCAATTCCGCAGCAAGAAAGAGCAGCCCTCAATGCCTCACAGTGTGACTTCCGGTCTAACAAGACAAGAGATTATACCTCTGCCTCCGGCCGCCTCGTGGTGGGCATATGACGCAACCAGTTTATTCCGATCACCATCAAGGCAGAGTCCAGATAACATCCGGGTGTAATCCTTCGATGGATCAAGCCCAGTTTTGAATTTTGTTTCGACTCTGACAACCTCGGCACGGCAGATATGGTCGGCATCGATCAGATGTTGTCCGTCAACCCGGTGAACTTCATCGCCCAAGTAGAAATGAATCAGCCGGGTCAACCGGTCACGCCGGTATGGTGTCGCAGATAATCCGAGCATGTATTTACAGTCAAAACCCGTTACAACTTTCAGAAAAGTCTTTGACGGGCATCAATGGCATTCATCCACGATCAAGAACCTTACATGCTCATAAACGTCCTCGATATGCTTGGCCAGCGACTGAACCAGCGCAACAGTGATCTTGTTCCCGATCCGGTTCCAGCCGCCGCCGGCAATTCCGCTCTTAGCCCTTGAAATTTTTAAAAAGGTTTCAATTTTGAAGGTCCATTGTTCCAATAGCTCTTTCGTATGGACCACGACCAGCGCCGGTTGCTTCCGTTCCGCAATGACAGCCAGCGCCATAAACGTTTTGCCGCTGCCTGTGGCCGCCGCCAGGGTGCCGAATGGCTTCTGCAGGACATCATCGACAGCTTCCTGCTGGAATGACTTCAAGGTGTCGGTGAAATAGAAGCTTACTTCCGGAAGAGAGCGCCGGCAGTTGGTAATTTGAAGCTGCTCGCCGTGCTGCCTGGCGATTCTGCAGGCAGATCCGGAGAATCCCCTCGGGAAAACCAGCCCTCCCGGGATGACATGAAAACATTGAATCAAGCGGTCTGTCTGCCAATTGGAATACCCCCGCCGCTCATTTTCAAGAAAAGCCTGGTTTCGGAATGTCATCTGGCACCGGATTTCCTGAATCGTTTCCGGTTTCGCGTCGGTGATGGTGGTTTGTCTGTAGATCCGGATTTTCATTTTTTATTGTCCTTGTGTGCCACGCGCATCGCAAAAAAACCCCTGAGGGGGATTTAGCTGGAAATGCTAAACATCCCCCCTTTAGGGGGTAGTCCGTTTCCAGCTTAATTATTTTATAAATTCAATAAGTTATGATCATTTCCAACCTTTTTCCCGTTTCCAACCTTTTTCCCAATAATTTCAACATGTTTTATCTGGAAACACACTTTTTCACCGTTTCCAACCTATTTGGCATAATTTCAGCATGTTAAGTTGGAAACACTTTTATTTCCATCCATTTCCAATCTTGTCGTTTCCAGCTTAATCACCGGATTTCACCACGCTGATGACGGAAGTTGACTGGCCGCGATACTGCTTCGAACCATCTGACAATGCGCCCTCTGATAGTAAATAATCCAAGACAACCGGAACATCATGTCTCGTTTGAAAACCTGGGTTCTTTTCTTTAATCTTATCAAACAATTCTTTCGGAATTCCCTTTAATAAGTCACGGCGCTTTTCAGATTTTCCGTATTCAACAAACGCATCATAAAACGCTTCAGACATAGCTTGACGCCGATCAAGCCATAAATCGACGTATTCTGGGACGCCGGTATCGGGATCTTTTTTAAAATAAATAGGAGATGATAGCTCTCCAGAATTATTTGTCTTGGTCAAATCCATCTTGAAATATAATTTCATGTCGTCATCAACCCCAAGTTGATTTGCGTCAAATTGTTCAATGGGCTTCATGCCGATTACAAACCGCAAACCATCATTGAAGGCGGACGCACCGCGGCCCATATTTTTAGTCAAACCAACCTCTGTGTTCGAATTTTTATTCACATGGTGGAGGAAAAGAATATTCAATCCATATTCTATCGACAGACTCTCCAACATTGCTACAAAGCTGGTAGCGGCTTCATTTGAATTTTCATTCAACCCGTAGAATCGTGACATTGGATCAAGAATCAGTACATCGAGCCCGTCATGCACCTGAATCGTCTTTTTTAGCCAGGTGAACCATTTCGATTTTTGAGGGTTCCCGTTTTGGCCAAGCTCCATCAATGGTCCCACTCGCCCGACCACCGATGCAGCGTGGAACTTCTCAGGGTAATCCCCGTTACCGATGGACCATAAACGCAGGTCGAGCTCTACTTGATCATCTTCGCCAGAAATGTATAGAATATTTAACGCCTTTGGTGCTGCAAAAGGCCCCCAGCGACCCCCAGCGGACAGCATCATCCCGAACTTTAAAATGAAGAAGGACTTACCGGTCCCACCTGCCGCAACCAACGACCCCACTACGCCACGCCTTAAAAATGGGCGACCGAAAGCAGTCACGATAAAATCAGCCTGCTTCGGTTCGCTTAAAAGGCGCCCTGATACAGCAGTTTTCGACGAATGCAGTGGTGGAAAAGCTTCTGATTCCGTGCCAATGTTGGAAATAGTATCCTGAATGTATTCAATAACGCCTGCCGGATCAGAGATAACGCGCCGTTGGATTTCATCGCTCATTTCCTGAATTTTTCGAAGTCTGGAAAGCTCTTTTAATCGTGCTTCAGCTCCGGCGATGTCAATGCTGATGGGGACTTCATCGCGGAATTTGAGTAAATCCGAAACGCGGATATTTTTCGCGTCCCCATTCAATCGCTTGAGTTGACTTCCGATTGTCGCAAGGTCGGTGGTGGATCCGCCAGAATCCAGGACGCTGCTTGCGGCCGTGAAGATGACACGGCATTTTTGCGAAAAAAAGTCATCCACAGACAGCTTTAAACAAAAAAAGGCTCCGCTATCGGAATCGTTTAGGATTGACGAAAGGCAGCCATATTCCAGGTCGTCATCATGCGGAATTTCGCTTGGAGACATTATTGATTAGCCTTTAGGGTTTTCCAAGAAGTAAGGCCCGAGTCTTCAGTCAGACTACCGAGTTTTCAACCGGGTCAACAATCTGATTTATCAACGGATATATTCCATCTGGCCCGGTTTCTGGTTCCGGTTCATCCTGGCAAAACTCCGATCGTTCGGTTTCTGCCCGTTTTTCTGCTTGTTCACGAATCTGATCTGCTGAAAAACCCGCGCTCATTATTAGATCCCTTCATCCAAAATTTTTTGAATTTCATGACCTCGCCACGCAGTGGTTCGGGGTCCGAGTTTGACAGGTTGCGGATATCTCCCGCTGCGGACCCCAGACCACCAACTGGACCGCGAGACAGGAAGTATCGGGGCGATGCCCTTTTTCAAGCTGCCAATAATCTGTTCCTCACGTAGTAAAACGTTTTCAAGGTTCTGTGGTGTAACCTTATGAAAAGTATTATTTTTTTCGTCTGTCATGGCCCCTCACTTTTGTTCGTGATGGTTTTTTGGTCACAACTTCCGGAAGTCTGTCTTCATCAATACATACCCGACCTCCAAACTTCACAAGCAAATCTGGGTATTTACCTTGATGATGCCACAAATACAGCGTGCCAATTTTTACTGGGAAATCTAAGGGTAAATCTTTGATTGCGATCAGTTTCATGGGATACTCCTTTTTAATAAAATATAAGATATAATTAATAGCTTATAACAGGCAAAAAAATATCAACTCGGCCAATCAATACTCTTATAGATTGAGCTCAGGTTGAAAATCATAGCGATTGCGATCTCATCGTTGAACTCAAACGTGTTCCCTTTTTGTGGTATAACCCGAGTAATGTAAAAATCAGCATCCTGCTTTCCGTCTTTTTTTATTAACACGATGTTCCATTTGCCAACACCAAATTTCAGACGCCCCGGAATCCGCGAAACTTCATTTTTCGTCTCAATGTGATTGAAAAACCTCTTAACCAATTGAAGTGAAATCCCAGCTTCAGCCAAGGTTTTTGCGATAGCCAGAAACACAACGTCATTTTCAGAATACCTACGCTCGTTACCCTTTCCGGTTTTGACGTCAAACCCTGGGCAGAAACCCTGTTCCGTGTAGAATTTAACACGGAGCGGGGGAATATCCAGCATTTGTGCAACATCTTTTCGGGAGAACATAAGCGTCCTTATTAATAAATATAAGCTATTTTTTATAGCTTATTAATAAATCATAATTTTTATTTCTTGTCAACCATGATTATTAATATTTTATATTTATCTGATTTAATTTGAATTTACAGCACGTTTCAAGGGAATAACCTTGGCGCCAGCCTTCAATCCGTCCAGATAATCTGCCCAAATCTGCATCATTTTTTTTCGTTCTTCGAGGTGACTTGTGCGATTGTAGGCTCGTCCGTTCGGGTCACGAACAGCATGTGCAAGTTGATGTTCTATGAAATCAGGTCGAATTTGAAGAATCTCATCCAAAATGGTTCTGGCCATTGCACGGAAGCCGTGTCCGGACATTTCATTTTTTTCAAAACCCATGCGCCGCAATGCCGCCAGGATCGCGTTGTTTGACATGGGCCGTTCGTTTGATCTGGCAGATGGAAAAACATATCGACTACCGTATGTGAATGGATGTAGGGATTGTAAAATTTCAAGTGCTTGACGGCTCAGCGGCACGATATGGGACGTTCGCATCTTCATCCGTTCTGCAGGGATCGTCCACAATGCAGCTTCAAAATCAAACTCAAGCCATTCAGCTTGCCGC